>MDSW01011344.1_pt1 | contig 10526 bp, 3 predicted proteins | sample 811171 | NCBI WGS metagenome assembly MDSW01 (sample SAMN05326641, study PRJNA326480) | marine metagenome | isolation source: seawater | place: Atlantic Ocean: North West | collected 2012 | reverse complement strand
ATGCGATATAGCATCATTAAAAGTAAGATTAAAACTACCCATAGTTGGATTAGGAAATAATTCAAAATTAAATTTTTCTACGTTTACATTTGCTGTCTGCCCTAAATCAATTGGAGGAAAAACAATATAATCTAACCAAGCACAATCTTGACCATCTTCTACTGCACCATCTTTATCGTATTCCCATTCAAACTCATGATTACCTATTGTCACAGGAAAAGAAGCAAAACTCCAAGAATTATCAATTCCTGACCACTCATCTTGCTTATTCCCATCAATATAAAATTGCAAGAAATCATAATCTTCTTCAGAAGAAACAAACTTATAAAATGAAATATCACCAGGAGCTGTTACATCTACATTAATCTTTAAATGTGACACCTCTCCATGAGGAAGTCCTGAGAAAGAAACTGTAGAATTAGCTCCTTCATGAAAATGAGAATTATCTATTGCCCAAGGATAATCAGGGTCTATTACCCAAGCATACTGAGTAAAGTCTCCAGTTTCATAATCCTCATTAATAATTCCTATAGTCCTATTAAAAATACTACTATGCGTATATTGACCATTAGTAACATCAAAAGGAAACTGAGCTAGAGTCCCATTAGGAGTGTTCGCAGCAATAGTAATATTAAAAGTAGTAGATTGTTGACCATTAACAGCTAAGCTTGCAACATTAGCAGTTGTGGAGTTAACAGTAACATAAGATGATGAAGATCCCATTGTAGCTATTAGGTTATTAACATCTGCATGACCAATATTTGTTATATCTACAATCAAATCAAGCGTTTCTCCGGCATCCAAAACACCATTGTTATTACCTCCTAAAGCATCATCAATTGTAAAAGTTGTATGATCTAAAACAGGAGCATTAATTACAATATTAAGAGCAGAATTCCAAGTATTAGACTGATTATCCGTCATCGTTAAATCAAAAGTAACATTATGCTGGTCAACTACATCATCAGCTACTTGAAAAGTAAATGGATTATTAATACTAATTGTTTGTTGAGCAGAAATAAGGTTAATCACATCAGAACTATTAATTAATGTTACATTAGGGTCAGCTGTGGAAATTGTGACTGTCACTGAAGTAGCATCAACTGATCCTACATTCTCTACAACAACATCCATACTAATTAACTCATCATAATCAACTTCCTGATTATTATTACCCGCACTATCATCAATAGTGTTTGATGAATAAATTACATATGGTCCTGTTGGTGAAATAATCTGTACTGTACCTTCATAAGGTTGCTTAAACTGCTTTGTAACTACAACATCCGCAACACCAACATTTGCAATAGGAGAAAAAGATAAATTAACAACACCAGTTGCATCTGCCAATTGAGCATCTAAAAGTACTCCATTCATTGATATTGCAACATATGCATTCTCTTCAGTATTAACTGTAAAATTAGTAGCACCAATTGGCGTTGCTGCTACATGAGAAACTGTAAGTGAGGTAGGAACACCAATATATGGCATTAATGAAGGGTCTCCCATAATATGATATATTTCCCAGTAATATTGAACTAAACCACCACCCGCTTGAGTAACAGCTAAGTTCCCTGAATGCGAAATCTGTCCAGCAGTAATAAACCAATCTTCCTGCTGTTCTCCATTTTCATGCATCAAACAATCATAAATTCCTAAACCAGTCGATGAATATGTTGGATTTGCAGTAATTCCAGAAGAAGCAATACTTCCAACGCCCCACCAAAAATCTTCATCCCAATAAGTATTATTACTACCTCCAATGTAGCCAACAGCCCCCTTATTATTCGCTCTTAAAAGCCCTTCTCCAAAACATTCATTGCTATCAAACGCATTAGACTGACAACAGTTCCCAATCAATAATCCATACTTATCATTATTCTGTAAACTACTAATATCTGAAGTGTTAAAAGAAGGATCCCCCCAACCACTAGGGCCACAATGAGCAGTGTAATTTGCCATGCTTACACCATTACTTATATCAGAGATAATAGCAGCTTCAGCTGCAGGATCATCAGAAGTAATAGGAGATCCAGAACCATATAAATAAGTATGAACATTAAGCCCATGTAAACTATTAAAGTAATAATCAGTTCCATAATTTATTTGACCATTACCATGAGTCTGCGCAAAACTGCCATCAACACCTGCCACTAAAACTACGTCATCTAGAAAAGATGGATCTCCAAATGTATACTTTTCATGAGTTAAGGTTTTATTTACTTGGGCTTCAACATCACCAGCATTATTAGCAGACAACCTACCAAAATACATCTCTGGTAAGAAATCTCCACCACCATCAAACTCACAATAATACATATCAGTTATATGATTATAACTAAGAGCTGTAGAAAAACTAGGAACCTGGGCAACATCTCCTACAATTAAGAGATAAGTTGGTGACACCCCATCTATAGGATTCTCATACATGTCTTTTAAAAATGCATGAATTGAAGTGGTAGTATTGCCAACATTTGGATCATTTGTATAACCTTCAATCACAGTAAACCCTTTACGAGTTTTCCAGTCTACCAAGGGCTGTATAGCTGCTTGAAAAGCAGGATCAGAAATAATTACATATTTCACTGGATAAGTTGTAATAACATCCTTAGTTTCAGAAGGAATATAATTAATACATTTTTTAAATAAATTATTAAATTCTGAAGAGTAATACTTTTGTTTATTATTCTTATAACCTTGATAATCAATATTATTAAAAACAATCTTAACCTCTAGTTTAGTCACCACTTTTAACTCATTAGTAGTAGGATTGTAACTAAAAGGAGCGACAGACAATCTAGCCAGTTGCTGACCTCTCATTTTTCCTATTAGCTCTGTAGTAACCAACTTATTATCATAAAAACCATCATAGTTGTAATACTCCTCATTAAAATAAAATGGTACGTCTTCTGCATTTTCACTTTTTGAAATAGATCTCTGAGCTGGAAAAATTAAATCTTTGATTCCATAATCCGCAAGTGAAATGATAGTCTCTTCTTTATTTATAATTTTTATTGAAATCGCAGCTCCAAAAGGAACATTGATTAACTCTTCTAGAACTGGCAATTCTGCATTACCAATTACAGCATTCTCTCCATATCCACTTACAATAAGTTTAACAAACTCATTGGCATCTTTTTTTACTCTGATTGTACTAATTTCAGATAAATGATTAACAAATGTAAATGCTGATAAAGACTTACTAGTAATAACAAATTGATTATTTGTTTCTGTAAGCTTGATATCTTTTGCAATTAAAGAAAAAGAAAGTAAGGTAAAAACAATAAAGACTATTTTAGACAATTTCATAATTAATTTTATTTTTTACAAAAATATGATATTTATCTTTATAAAAAGAACTAATAATCATTCAATCTTATTCATCTAAGAAAGAAAGTAAAAAATTGAAACCTTTTTAATTTATTTTCGTAAAATGCATAAGAAAAGAACTGAGCTATAAAAAGTTGCTTCTTAATAGTACGTTATTTCATTTTTTTAACGCTTACAGATTGACTTATAGTCACACCACTCACAATTTTTAAGATCAGTAGTTTGCACAAAATCATTATTAACAATCTTATTTAAAACAACATTTAATTGAATTTCAAAACTATTAAGATCATCTGTATTAATATTTAAACTCTCTTTGTTATTACCAGTCTTTTTACTTACTTTTATAAAACCTTCTTTGAGATTTTTAAAAGAATAGTTTCCGGCAAATACATCTAAAGCAATATAGTCAGGATACATTCTCAAATACATATATGCATACATCATCAGCTGAAATGCTTTTGATTTTTTTGGATTATCAATAAGATCCTTAAACTCAGAAAAAGACAACTCATCTTTCTGAACATTACCAGTCTTATAGTCAACAATTCTTAATGAATTACCCTCAAAATCTACTCTATCTACCTTTCCTGTTAATTTAAAAAAAATATCACAAACTTTTAATTGATGAGATAAAACCTCCTCTTTTGATATTAATTTTATTTGCTGATCTATTTTATTTAAATTCTTAATGAACTGCTTCTCAACACTTAAGAAATCTTTAGTTAATTTCTTAGCAATCTGTAAATTCAAATAATTTTTTCCTTCTTTCATTGCTTGATTTGAGATTAATTCAATAAAAGCTTGTTCAATGTCATTAATCACCCCACTTGTTATATCATCTATAATCTTCTCTGTTAGTATGCCTAAAGGATAGTTTGCATCTAATGCATCATGAATAGCAGTGCCCATTATACTCGAATCTACATACTCATCTACCTCATTATCTCTTCTAATTTTAGCTAAATAATGATAATAAAACTGTAAACTACAGTTATTATATTTATTCAAAGCCGATGGAGAAACTCCTTGCATAGCCCATAAACCTATCTCATTTTCAAGTCCTTTGTTTTTAATAACAATTTGTTTAGCACTCTGCACCTCTAAATTACCTCCTTTATATACATACTCTTGAATATTACCATCATATTCTGCCAATAACTGAGTTATAAATCTACTTTTTTCACCACTACCAAAATCATCAGTCTCGGAATTATAAATCAGAGTCACATTCTTAGATCTTTGTAATAATCGATAAAAATGATAAGAAAAAACAGCATCGCTCTCAGCATAAGTAGGCAACTTAAAGTATTTCTTCAAATCATACGGGATAAAAGAATTGACAGATTTTCCCTTTGGTAATTTACCTTCGTTTACACCTAGCATGATGACGTTCTTAAAATCTAAGGTTCTACTTTCTAGGATTCCCATTAACTGCACTCCTTTTAGTGGCTCACCTTTAAATGGAATAGTTTCTTTTGAAACTAATTGCTTCATAATAACTTGTATTGTGGTGAACTCTACATGAAAATTATTCTCATCTAACAACTTCTTAAGAATTATAATTACTCTATAAAAATTTGCTAATACCTCTGACTCAATTGTTGCCAATTTTCCAACTAAAAACCCTTTTAACTTCTCTATTAATAAAAGCAGTATTTCTAAAGCATCATCAATACTTGCCCATATTGCAAAAAACTGAATCATAAAATCAGATGCAAAAAACTCATTTATATTATCTTTGTTTATGAATATAATATTATTGCTAACGATAAATCTATTGAAATTAAATACTTCATTCTGACCAACAATCTTTATAAAATAGGGATGCTCAACTACATTAATAATATCTTTATAATAAAATGCACTCTTTTTATATTTAATAGCATTGATCTGCATTTTAAGAACTGATTCAACAAAAGCGAATAATGCTGTATTTTTCAGCGGACTACCCATTGTAACGTTCAGCTGTTTTACTTTGGAAGGAAGATTATGTAGAACTGGGTATAATAAAGCTTCATCAGCTAATACTAATGCAGTATTGCTGTCATCTAACTCTTCTTTAGGTAAATCTTTTATTATTTCAGAAGCTACTTTTGCCTGTGAAATATTTTTAGGACAGGCAATCACATTAAAACTTTCTTTTGACTGCTTATAGTATTCGCCAACGCCTTTAAAATCAATCTCAGACCACTTCTCTCTTTGTTCCCTTAAGAAACTACCTGCTTCATGTAAGGCATTGTCATAATAAAATCTATCAGCATCCCAAAATACTCTAGCTACATCTTCTTTCTTGAGATAATCAACAATCTGTTTCTCTGAATTTGTTAGAGCATTTAATCCTACAAACCATACCTTTTCCCACTTTATTTCTACACATTTAATATTTTCTGCTGCTTGCTTATATGCCATCCCCTGAAAAGCTAAATTATCAGCTAATAATGTTTCTCTAAAATCATAATACCAATCAAGCATTCCCTCAAAAAAACTAAGATAATCACGTTGAATATGAGTAAGATCCGAAGAAGATAAACTCCAATCCTCAAGAGACCAATTATCTAGTTCTTTTACATCTTTCAAATTTGTATATATAGAGCGAGCATCAATAAGATTTCTATCAATCTCATTAAAATCATGCAAAAGAACATTACTCCATTTTAAGAAATCATCAAATGTATCTTTCTTCTTTGGCGGATATCTTAGGTATGTTTGAAATAATCTAAATTGCAAAGAAATATTGTCTAACACTTGCAATCCTGAAAGCTTTTCTGTAAATTCTTCTATAGAGAAAAAATCAGGCAAGAAAACTGGCTTATTAATCTTCTTTGACAAATAATGCTTCAAGAATATAACAGCTCTTTTTGAAGGCAAAACAATAGCTACATCATGCATATTATCAGGAAATTTCTGCAATAATCTATCTGCTATATTATCTAAAAAAGGAATCATAAATACTTAACTTTTATTTCATCAGAAGTATAAATCAAAACTCTATTAACATTTTTCCAACCCATCTCTTCTAATGCAGCAGAATACTCAATAATCTGATTTTCATGAGTATCATTTATTACTCCTGTCTTATAATCAATTACAATAACCTCATCAGTAGTTTTTGAAAAAAGCAATCTATCAGGAATATATGTTTTACCATTGGCAATTAATATTTCTCTCTCTGTTTTAACATCCCAATCATTAGAAAAGAAATATTTAACATTTTTATCCTCTAGAAGTTGGTCAATAGCTTCTCTGAGCCTATTCTTATCAGAACTTGAGAAAACTCCTGTTTTATACATGCTATTAATAACCTGATCTTTTTGTGCTGTATAGTGTATTTTTGATAATACTAAGTGAAATAATTTACCCCAATCACGTTTCGTATTGGAAGTTTCTGTATCCCATAGCTCTGCAGCAGAATGTTTTAAAGATATTACATTTCTCCAATCCAATTTATTTCGTTTTGATACTATAAATGAATTGTTCTCTTGTTTCTTAGTCTCGCATAACATATCAGAATCTCCAATTACCTGTATATAATTACCTTTAGAAAAAAATGAATTTAGATAACCTCTTTTCTCATAATCTAAAGGCAAATTATCTGGTAAATTTTTTGATAAAATATATAAACGATCTTTTGAACGTGTCATTGCAACATATAATTTATTTAAACTATCTAAAAAGATCATTTCCTTCTCTTTTAAATATTCATCCTTAAAATAAGAATATTCTAAACTCTTATGCCCGGCGACTAAAGCTGCAGGCAATTGTTTATTAAAATAAGTGGATGTATCTACCCAAATATCGTAGGTCCGTCGTCTATCTTCCCAATTAAAAGGTATCATAACAATATTAAAAGCTAAACCCTTTGACTTATGAATCGTCATTATTTGAACAGCATCAGTACCTTCAGGGATTACAATAGATTCCTTATCAACTCTCTCCTCCCACCATAAAAGAAACGCTGAAATATTACTTCCTTCTTTCTCAGAATAAAAAAGAACTACATCAAGAAAGAAATCTAAATATACATCATCATTAAACTTAAAAACTCTAATAATCTGCTCCACTAACTCATATAACGGCTCTTGCAAAAGCTTAGAAGGATTGATATGTATATTCGCCCTCCTTAAAACAGACATAAACCCTTCATTTGACCTAATTTCTAAATAAATTTCATGTAGACTATCTTCATAAACATGACAATTAAATAAATATTCAGCAATTACTGCTTTGGAAATATTATCAGAAAAGTTCTGTAAATATTTTAAAATAGCGATTAATGTATTTACTTTATCTGATTTATTTAATAATAAACCTTCATTTGAAATAACAGGAATATCAGAAAGTGATAAACAATCAGCAACTAACGCAACACTCGTTCTACTGTTACAAAGAATAGCAATATCTTTATAACAATAATTATTCACTGTTGTAATTTTCTTAATCTCAGAAATCATTTTTTCTAAAACTAATTGCTTGTAATCATTATTTTTATCACCAAATAGCTCAACATGAACATATCCACCAGATTTAGCTTGATTTACTTCTTGTTCTGAATTATCATATATCTTTTTAAGATTATTAGAAAGAAATGCTTTTGTATTTTTAAAAAATTGATTATTAAACTCAATTATATTCTGTCTACTTCTATAATTTGCTTTTAACTGTTCAATAGAGTAGTGGTTTTTTAACTTCTTTTCCCAATCAATCTTAAACGCTAAATTATCACCATTATAGATTTCAGGCAATTTTGTGAATTGCTCTACTTCCCCACCTCTCCACCTATAAATTGATTGTTTTCCATCGCCAACTAAAATACTACTTCCATAATCTAATGAGTCTGTAACCAATGGCAAAATATTCTGCCATTGTAATAATGAGGTGTCTTGAAATTCATCAATTAAATAATGATTATAACGCTCTCCTAGTCTTTCGTAAATAAAGGTTGATGGTTGATTAGTAACAATATTATATATCTTATTATTGAACTCTGATATCTGTTCAATGTTATTCTCTTTTTTAAATAGCTTAACCTCCTGGACCATCTCATTAAGTATGGCCATGGAATAAATATTTTTAAGTATGGCATTTACTGAGTTATACTCAGTTAACAAATCCATCATTTCATTAGAAAACTGTATAAGATCTGGTTTTAATTTTTCTACAGTATCTTTAATCTCTTGGGACTTACTATTTGCATACCATTGATCAATCTCAATATTCTTTAATAGAGTGTCAGTTGGCTGCCACTTTGAAGAATCAGCATGCCCTAACTTATTTGTAAAATGATTGTAATATATTCCACTCTTAAAATGCTCTTTTGTTAAGCCATTCTTGTTAAAAAAATCACAAACCTTAATCGCTAGATTCTCAACTCTTAATGTAATATCTTTCTTGTTTTTGAGTAAATAGCGCTTTAACTGAATGCAGTCCTTCAATGAAAGATTGCTTCCTGCGGTAAACTGAGTTATTTCCTCTTTAAATAACTGCTTAGCAAATTCCTCCAAGTCTCGCTCAATATTTGTGCTTTTACCATCCTCAGCCTTTTGCATTGCAAAATTGACTAAAGCATCTGACAAATCCCCTCCATTATCAGATATTCTACTCAATAATAAGGCTACTACTGGTTGAATAATCTTGTAATTATCCATTTCCAAATCAAAATTATGCGACAAATCCAGATCTGATGCAAAAGTCCTTACAATCTTATAAGTAAATTTATCAATAGTTAAAATTCCCAAATCAGCATAATTATGCAAGATATGTTTATGAATTATTCCTGCTCTTGCAAATATTTCTTTATCATCATAATTTGTATCTTTCTTGAGCCAAGCTAATACACTGTCTTTATCTTTTTTCTTTGACAAACATTCTAGATACTCTAGTACTCTTTCTTTCATCTCTGATGCTGCCTTATTTGTAAAAGTAATAGCTAATATTCTACGGTAATAGTCATGATAACCATGCATGTCTCCTTTTAATGCCAAGGCAATAAAACTAAGTGCAAGTGTATAGGTTTTTCCACTGCCTGCAGATGATCGATATACCTGAAAGTTCTTGATCAAATCTTTTTATTTTTTAAAGTCCTAATATATACTATTTTTTATCAATAATAAATACTATTTAAAAGTAGTTTATCATAAAATTATCGTATTTATTTAGGGATTTACTTTAGTTAATCAAAAAACACTTAGTTTTGCTTAAATTTAATCTATTAATCAACATGACAAAAGAGAAGCTTCACGAAATTATTTTTGGATACAGAACAAAGCCTGGCAAGACCTTTGATGTTACATTACTTATAGTAATTATGCTGTCAGTTGTTGGACTAATGCTAGATAGTGATGCCATTATACATCAAAAATACGGAAAGACACTCTTAACAGCTGAATGGATATTTACTATCTTTTTTACTATTGAATATATCCTTAGAATATACTGCGCTAAATCTAGCAAAAAATATATTCTATCTACTATGGGTGTAATTGATTTAATATCAATTATACCAACCTACTTAATGGTATTTTATGAACCCATTGGATCTCTAATGTTAATCCGAATAATGAGATTAATTCGTGTTTTTAGAATATTTCAACTATCAAAATACCTAAGGAGCAGGCATACTATGCAGATCGCGTTAAGATCTTCTAGACCAAAAATAATAGTCTTTATCTTATACATTTCTTTAATCGTAATTATTCTTGGAGCAATTATGTATGTTGTTGAAGGGCAATCACATGGATTTGATAATATTCCAAAATCTATTTATTGGGCAGTAGTTACTCTAACTACAGTTGGATATGGAGATGTGGTACCAATTACTACGCTAGGAAAAACAATCTCAGTTTTTATTATGATCCTAGGTTATGCAATTATTGCTGTACCAACTGGTATTGTATCCTCAGAACTAACTAAAAATAGAAAAGATAAAGAACAACTCAAAAATCAAGATGAAATAATAGAGAAAGAGAATGAAATAATAGAGAAAGAGAATGAAATAATATCAAAAGAAACTGAGATATTAATAAAACTTGAATCACTTGAGAAAAAAATTGAGAGTCTAAAAAGAGAATAATCTCTTTTTACCTTATAAGAAATAAGTGTCCCATTTCTTGATGTTTCCAACCTTCAAAATCTTGAAAGTAGACTTCATATATATAAGTTCCCATAGGTAAATCATTACCAGTTTCATAATGCGT
>MDSW01193508.1_pt1 | contig 10527 bp, 5 predicted proteins | sample 811171 | NCBI WGS metagenome assembly MDSW01 (sample SAMN05326641, study PRJNA326480) | marine metagenome | isolation source: seawater | place: Atlantic Ocean: North West | collected 2012 | reverse complement strand
TGTAAGACATAAGCTAGTTAAAGATATTATAAAAGCATATAAAGGGAAAAAGTAGATGAGTGATACATATATTTGTTCGTATTCGAGGACTCCTATTGGAGCATTCCAGGGCAGCTTAAGTAAAATACCTGCAACTAAACTTGGTTCATATGTTATTAAATCAGTAGTTGAAAAATCTGAATTAAATAAAGATTTAATTGATGAAGTTATTATGGGGAATGTTCTATCAGCAAATTTAGGACAAGCTCCTGCAAGACAAGCAAGCATGGGTGCAGATTTACCCAATAAAGTAGAATGTCTAACCATTAATAAAGTTTGTGGTTCGGGATTAAAAGCGGTTATGCTTGCAGATCAATCATTAAAACTAAGTAGCTCAGATTTAATTGTTGCTGGTGGAATGGAAAGTATGAGCTTAGCTCCGCATTATTTACAAAAATCAAGAATGGGAACAATGTTTGGTGATAGCAAAATTATTGATTCGATTTTAAAGGATGGTTTATGGGACCCTTATAATAAGTGTGCAATGGGTAATTGTGGAGAAGTTTTATCAAAAGAAAAAAAATATACTAAAGAAAAGCAAAATGAATTTGCAATTGATTCATATAAAAAATCAATAAAGGCTATAGAATCTGGCGCATTTAAAAATGAGATTATAGGATTAAATATTAAAATTAAAAAAAAATGATATTTTATTTAATACTGATGAAGAGCCATTAAGATTTAATGAAGAAAAATTAAAAAAGTTAAGTCCTGCATTTGATAAAGAAGGAACAATTACAGCAGGAAATGCTAGTAGTTTAAGTGATGGAGCAGCTGCTGTTTTAATGTGCACTGAAGATTTTAAAGTTCAACATAATATAAATCCAATTGCAAAAATTATTGGGCATGTTTCATTTGCTACAGATCCGCTGTATTTCACTAAAGCTCCCATTTATGCTATTGAAAAATTATTAAAAGAAAAAAACTTTGATATTAACAAAGTAGACTTATTTGAAATCAATGAAGCATTTTCTTGTGTTGTAATGGCAGCTATAGATGAATTGAATATCAATCCTAGTAAAGTTAATATTAATGGAGGTGCAGTTTCAATGGGTCACCCTATAGGAGCATCAGGAACTAGAATTTTGGTTACATTGTTAAATGCACTAAAAACAAAAAAATTAAAATATGGGATTGCAACACTTTGTATTGGAGGTGGAGAAGCTTCTGCAATACTAGTAGAGATGTGTGATTAAATGAAAAAAAATAAAATTGGAATTATTGGTGCGGGTACGATGGGCAATGGAATTGCTCATGTTTTTGCATTGTTTGATTTTAAAGTAATTTTAGTTGATATTAATGAGTCTGTATTAGAGATTGCTAAAACAACAATTATTAATAACATGAATCGGCAATTGAAAAAAGGGGTTATTGATAGTAATCAATTTCAAAATTCTATTAATAATATTTTATTTTCAAAAGATATCAAGAATCTAGATGATTGTGATTTGGTTATTGAAGCAATTAAAGAAGATTTTGATATAAAATGTAAAGTATTTAAGGAGCTTGATTTGATATGTAAAGATTCTGCAATATTAGCCTCTAATACATCATCAATATCAATTAATAAAATATCTAAAGTAACTAAAAGGCCTGATAAAATTATTGGAATGCATTTTATGAACCCTGTTCCTGTTATGAAACTAGTTGAAATTATTATTAGAGAAGATACATCTTTTGATACTGTTAATTTTATAATGGATTTATCAAAATTTATTGATAAAATACCTGTCAAATGCAATGACTCTCCAGGATTTGTATCTAATCGGATATTAATGCCTATGATAAATGAAGCTGCCTTGTGTTTCGAAGAGGGTGTTGCAACAGTAGAGTCTATTGATCAGATCATGATGTTGGGAATGAGCCACCCTATGGGACCTTTGAAATTGGCTGATTTAATAGGAATTGATGTTTGTATTTATATATTAAATATATTATATGATGATTTTAATAATGTTAAATACAAACCAGCAGAAGTTTTATTAACAATGAAAAAAAATAATAAATTAGGAAAAAAGACAGGGGAAGGTTTTTATAATTATGAATTTTGATTTAACACAAGAACATAAATTAATACAGAAAACTGCAAGAGATTTTGCTCAAAATGAGTTGCTACCTGGAGTTTTAGAACGAGATGAAAATAAAATTTGGCCTAAAGATGCTATTTCGAAAATGGGAGAATTAGGTTTTATGGGAATGATGGTTTCACCTGATTATAATGGTGGCGGAATGGATACAATATCTTATGTTATTGCAATGGAAGAGATAGCAAAAGTTGATGCCGCAGCATCAGTTGTTATGTCCGTAAATAATTCTTTGGTTTGTACATTACTAGAAAAATATGGCGATACGTTTCAAAAAGAAAAATATTTATCTAAATTATCTACAGGACAATTACTGGGAGCTTTTTCATTATCTGAGCCGCAATCTGGTTCTGATGCTTCGAATATGTTGACTTTTGCAAAAAAAACTGGTAGCGGTTATGTTTTAAATGGGACTAAAAATTGGGTTACCAATGGCCAAAATTCAGATATTGTTATTGTCGCTGCGTTAACAGAAAAAAACGTTGGGCATAAAGGAATATCCTGCTTTATTGTTGAAAAAGGATTTAAAGGTTTTGCTGTAGGGAAACCTGAAAAAAAACTTGGAATTAAATCATCGGATACTACTGAATTATATTTTGATAATGTGGAGATACCAAATGAAAATTTAGTTAGCAATGAAGGAGATGGGTTTAAGATTTGCTTAGGGACATTAGATGGTGGAAGAATTGGAATAGCTGCACAAGCTTTAGGCATAGCACAAGCAAGCTTAGATGCTTCGGTAAATTATTCGAAAGAAAGGAAGCAATTTAATAAGCCAATTTCTTTATTCCAAGCTGTACAATTTAAGCTTGCTGATATGTCTATAGCGATTGAATCAGCAAGATTATTAACAAAGAAGGCAGCTTGGTTAAAAGATAAAAAATTAAATTATAGTGTCCAGGCAGCTATGGCAAAATTAAATGCTTCAGAGGTTGCGATGAAAGCTTCTACAGAATGTGTTCAAATTCATGGTGGTTATGGATACATGAGAGATTATGGTGTGGAGAGACTAATGAGAGATGCAAAAATAACTCAGATTTATGAGGGAACTTCTGAGGTTCAAAGATTAGTTATCGCTAGAGATTTAATAAAATAATTTATGGATAAAAAACAAAAAAGAGCTGCTAGATGTCTAAGTGTTCAATTGTTATATAGCTTTGAATTAATTCCGACGTCTTCAATAAACAAATTAGTTGTTAATTTTTTTAAAAGTAAAGACAATGATTTAGATGATATTACTTATAAAAAAAAAGAAATTGATTATGCTAAAAAATTAGTTAAATATACAATTGATAATTCAGAGTCCATTGATATGTTAATAAAGGAAAAATTAAGTAATTGGGATATTACTAGATTAGCAATTATAGATAAAATCATATTAAGAATGAGTATATCTGAAATGTTTTTTATAGAAGATGTTCCCAAAAAAGTTTCTATGGCTGAGGGTATAGAAATTTCTAAAGAATTTAGCACAAAAGATAGTAGTAGTTTTATAAATGGGATATTAGATGCTATTTATAATAGTAAAAATATAACTTCAGAAAGTTTTAAAATGGTAACAAAGGATAAAAATTAATAAATGTCTATTTTATCAAAAGTATTAACCTCTGTGTTTGGAAAAAAATCTGATAAAGATTTAAAAAAGATTTCTCCTGTTGTAGAAAAAATCAACAATAAATATGATACATTAAATAGTTTAACTGATGTTGAGTTGAAATCAAGATTTAAAAAGATAAAAGATGATCTTAAAATTTTAATTATTGAAAATAAAAAGAAATATATAGATGATAATAAAGATGCAAATACAGTTGATGATTTATTATATAAAGATGAATCTGAGTATTTAGATAATCATATGGTGGAGGTTTTTGCTATTGTAAAAGATGCCGCTAGAAGATTATGCGGAAGTAGTTATTCTGTTATGGGTCAGAAAATGAATTGGGATATGGTCCATTATGATGTTCAGCTTATTGGTGGTATTGTTTTGCACCAAGGTAATATCGCTGAAATGAAAACAGGCGAAGGAAAAACATTAGTCTCAACTTTATCTATTGTGTTAAATGCAATCACAGGAAGAGGTGTGCATGTTATAACAGTAAATGATTACTTGGCTCAGAGAGATAGTGAATGGATGGGATTTTTATATGAGTATCTAGGTTTATCAGTTGGTTGTATATTGGATCGAATGACTCCAGCTGAAAGAAAAGAAATGTATTCTAAAGATATCACTTATGGCACAAATAGTCAATTTGGATTTGATTATTTGAGAGATAATATGGCAGTTTCTAGCGAAGCCCAAGTTCAAAGGAATCATGTTTATGCAATAGTTGATGAGGTGGATTCTGTTCTGATTGATGAAGCTAGAACTCCTCTTATAATATCAGGTGTAGTAAACTCTCAGCAAAATGAACAATATACTGTTTGGAGATCTTCCATAGAAACATTGATAAAAAAACAAAATCAATATATCAACGAGATTTTATCAGATATTGAGAATGTTATTGATTCAGATAAAGAGGATGCCGGTAGAAAGTTATTGCTAGCAAGCAGGGGTGCTCCTAAAAATAAAAAATTACAGAAAGTATTTCAAATTCAAGGAGCGAAGCAGCTTTCAATGAAGGTTGAAAGTGAGTTAATAAGAGATAAAAAAATAAATGAACTTGATGAAGAATTATATTTTTCTATTGATGAAAAATCAAATATTGTTGATTTATCAGAAAAAGGGCGAGAATTCTTATCACCTGATGATCCTAATCATTTTGTTATTCCTGATATAGGGGAGGAATTTCATAAAATAGAAAAAAAATTAACTAAAGATAAAGATATAGCAATTGAAAAAGAAAAATTGCAGGCTCTTCATGCAGAAAGAAGCGAGAAAATCCATACAATTAATCAGTTATTAAAAGCTTTTTCATTATTTGAGTTAGATAATGAATATATTGTACAAGATGGGAAGGTTTTAATTGTTGATCAGCATACTGGTAGAGTTATGCATGGTCGACAGTTTTCTGATGGTATGCATCAGGCCATTGAAGCAAAGGAAAGAGTTGCTGTTCAAAGAGAAACTCAGACAGTTGCAACAATAACAATACAGAATTATTTTAGAATGTATGAAAAATTATCTGGGATGACAGGTACAGCTAAAACCGAAGCTCCAGAGTTTATGCAAATATACAAATTAGATGTTGTTGAAATTCCAACAAATAAGCCAATTTCAAGATTAGATCATGAAGATTTGATTTATAAAACAAAAATAGAAAAATATAATGCAGTTATTGATAGAGTAAGAGAATTATATGATAAAGGTCAACCCGTATTAGTTGGAACTACTTCTGTAGAAGAGTCTGAGGTTTTATCAAGAATGATTAAAAAAACAGGCCTCCCTCATAATGTTCTAAATGCTAAACAGCATCAAAGGGAAGCTGATATTATAACAAGAGCAGGCTTAAATAATGCAATTACAATATCAACTAATATGGCTGGAAGAGGAACTGATATTAAATTAGGTGAAGGAGTTAAAGAGTCTGGAGGATTGTTTATTCTAGGTACAGGGAGGCACGAGTCTAGAAGAATTGATTTGCAATTAAGAGGTAGAGCCGGAAGACAAGGAGATGTTGGAGAATCAGTATTTTATTTAAGCCTTGAAGATAATTTAATGAGATTGTTCGGGTCGGATAGGATAGCAAAAGTTATGGATAGGATGGGGATTAAAGAGGGTGAAGTTATAACGCATTCTATGGTTACAAAATCTATTGAGAGAGCTCAGAAAAAAGTAGAAGCTATGAATTTTTCAGGAAGAAAAAATATTATTGAATATGATGATGTGATGAATTACCAAAGAGAAATTGTATATAACAGAAGAAATTATTCACTCCACAAAGAAGATATTTCTGAAGAGCTTAACGTTATAATTAATGAATATGCAGATGATGCAGTTGATATATTTTGTCAAGGGAGTCCTAATGATTGGGATTTAGAATCATTTAATATGGAATTATTAAATACATTTGGAATAGATTTTAAGTTTAATGATAGTAATACTAATCCAGGTGACATTAGAGAAATTATAAATGAGCAGGTTAAATTAATTAAAGATTTTAAAAATGAAAATTTTGATGAAGATTTATTTAATAATTTCCAAAAGTTTATCATTTTAAGAACAATTGATGAGAAATGGCAGGATCATTTATATGCAATGGATCAATTACGTGAAGGTATAGGCCTTAGAGCATATGGGCAAAAAAATCCATTAATTGAGTATAAGCAGGAAGGGTTTAAAATGTTTGAGCAGATGATGGAAGAAACAAATCAGGAAACATTGAAGAGAATATTTAGAACTGATTTAACATCTATAAAAAGTAATTCAATGTCTGTAAACCAAAGAGCAAAAAATTTAAAAATGAAAAATGATCAAAGTAATTTACCAAATATTAATACTCAAAGTGCTCCTCAGGGTAATATGCTAAATCAATCTGGGGATAATCTTCCTCCAAGTCAAAATTTCCAATCGAAAGTTTTAAATAAACGCAGTCCAATAAAAGTTGATAAAAAAGTTGGAAGGAATGAGCCTTGTCCATGTGGTAGTGGCAAAAAATATAAAAAGTGTCACGGTTAAAAAATTCCTTCTATATATATTATAATTATTGTATATTTTCAAGCTTTTGAAAAGCGCGGATTGTAACAAATTGACACAAACTATATAAATTAATGTATGAAATAAATTTTGTAAGTTTATTTTAGAAAAATTTTTTACGAAGAGTTTACGAAGAGATTAAAGAAAGGAAAACACTATGTTTAATGCTATTAACAAAAAAATATTAATCAATATTTTTTCAATTTTATTTTTATTTAACTTCTTATTAGCTGATCCAACTGATGGATGTGAGCTAGGAGAAGGAGAAATTTTCTTAACAACATCCGGTGATGTTTTATACAATATCCCAACAGATATTGCTGGTTACCAATTTAATGTTGATGGAACAACTGCAAATGGAGCATCTGGTGGAGAATCTCAATCTGCTGGGTTTACTGTTTCTGCAGGTGGTTCTACTGTTCTTGCATTTTCATTTACAGGTGCAACAGTATCAACAGATTGTGGTCTTTTAACAACATTATCATTAAATGGTGAGGCAACTGGTTTATCTGGATTAGTGTTTTCTGATGCAGCTGCTGCAACTATACCTGTAGAGTATTTTGAAGGTGGTGGTGGTGATGATTGTGCTAGTGGTGTTTATGACTGTGCAGGAGTCTGTGATGGAACTTCTGTTGAAGACTGTTCAGGAGTATGTGGTGGTGATGCTGTAGTTGGTGGCTGTGATGAACAGTGTGGCTCAACTGCTGAAGTGGATGAATGTGGTGTATGTGGTGGTGATGGAACTTCATGTGATGATGACGGTGGTGACGATGGTTCTGCTGTTACAGATGGTTGTGACTTGCCAATGGATACAATTCATTTATTAGGTAATGGTGATGTTATTTATCATGTTCCTACAGATATAGCAGGTTATCAATTTAATATAGATGGAGCAACTGCAAGCGGAGCATCTGGTGGAGAATCTCAATCTGCTGGGTTTACTGTTTCAGCTGGTGGATCTACTGTTCTTGCATTTTCATTTACAGGTGCAACAGTATCAACAGATTGTGGTCTTTTAACAACATTATCATTAAATGGTGAGGCAACTGGCTTATCTGGATTAGTGTTTTCTGATGCAGCTGCTGCAACTATCCCTGTAGAATATTTTGCGGGTGATGGTGGTGATGATGGTACTGCTGATGATGGTGGTACAACTGGTGGTGATACAGGTGGTATGGATGATGGTGGTATGGATGATGGTGGTGATGATGAATGCTTGCTTGATTGTCCAGGAATAGATCCTGCATGGATTGATGCAGAAATAAGTGAAATTGATGATATCTATGCACTTTGTAATTTTGTTATGACTCTATCTATTAGTTCTCCTGAAGGAACATGTCTTGATGATTGTGATGTGGAAACTTTAGAATCTGGAGCTGATATCCAAGCAGCATGTGATGATTGTTTGCAAGAACAAAACTGCGAGGATGTAGAATGGGATTCTGACCCAAGTGTAGATAGTGGATGTGATCTACCAAATAATAATTTATATTTAAGTAATGATGGTGAAGTATTTTATAATTCTGATACTGATATAGCTGGATTTCAGTTTGACGTTGATGGAACTAGTGTAAATGGTGCAGATGGTGGTGATGCTGCTGCTGCTGGTTTCTCAGTTTCTGCTGGTGGTTCAACTGTATTAGGCTTTTCATTTACTGGAGCCGTAGTGCCTGCAGGATGTGGAACATTAACAGAGCTTGATTTAGCAGGAGATGCTGATGGCTTGAGTGGTCTTGTATTTTCTGATACAAGTGGTGGTGCTATCCCATTTGAGTATTATGTTATAGCTTTAGGTTGTACAGATGATAGCGCATGTAATTTTGACCCATCAGCTGATTATGATGATGGATCTTGTGAGTATCCTCTAGAAAATTATGATTGTGATGGAACATATAATGGACCTTCGGCTACAGCTCAAGTAGTTCATAATTCTGCTTCACCTACGGTGGATGTTTATATTAATGGTGGTTTAGCTATTGAAGGTTTTACATACAGATCAGCAACTGGTTTGTTACAGCTTCCAATTTCATGTGAAGTTGGAATTGCACCAACTGGTGGTGAAGTGATTGCTAGTTTCCCTTTTGAATTAGCTGAAAATGGCTCATATGTTGTTGTAGCAACTGGTTTATTAGGTGATGAAGTAACTCCATTTGATTTGGCTGCAACAGCTACAACATTTGGTTCTTCTGATACTGGTCTAGTTGGCCTTGAAGTCTATCATGGTTCAACTGATGCTCCAGCCGTGGATGTTCAATCAGATGCAAATGATGGTTCTGTATTAATTTCAAATTTAGAGTATGGCTCATTTTCGGGTTATGCTGAAGTTCCTGCTGTAGATTATACATTAGGAATTGCTCCAACAGGTTCTAATGCAATTGCAGCGTTCACTGCTCCATTATCTGGATTAGGTGGTGGCAGTGCTGTTGTTTTTGCTTCAGGTTTTTTATCTGGAGATGATCCTGCATTTGGCTTGTTTGCTGCATTAAATGATGGAACTGTTTTAGCACTTCCTTCGGTATCGCAAGATTGTACTGATGAATGGGCTGGTGCTGCGGTAGAAGATTGCGCAGGTGTTTGTGAAGGAACATCAGTGGAAGATTGTGCTGGTGTTTGTGATGGTGATACGGAGCTTGATGCTTGTGGAGTTTGCGATGGTCCTGAAACAAATCCTAATAACTGTTTTGATAATACAACATTATGGATTAGTAATGTTGAAGTAGATGGTACTGATGAAGTTACAATTGAAGATGGTTGTGATCTTCCTATTGATACAGTTCATTTATTAAATGAAGATGTTATTTATAATTTTGGTTCTGCGGTAGCTGGATTCCAATTTGAAATTGATGGAGCAACTGCTAGTATTGCTGAAGGTGGTGCAGCAGCTGACGCAGGATTTCAAGTTTCTGTAGCTGGTTCAACAGTTCTTGGATTCTCATTTACAGGCGCGACTGTTCCAGTTGGATGTGGAACATTAACTACATTATCTCTTAGTGGTGAAGCTGCTGGTTTAACAGACATGGTGTTTTCTGATTCATCAGGTGGTGCCATGGATGTGACATATTATATTCCAGGAGCAGGAATGTCTAATTCTGGAACAATAGAAATTAGCTTGTTTAATTTAGAGGAAGTTGCAGGTTTCCAATTTGAAGTTATTTCTTCTTTAGAAGATTTTTCTTTAACAAGTCCAGGTTCTGGTGGTTCTGCTGGTACTGCTGGTTTTGATGTACAAACAAATAATGGAACTGTTTTAGGTTTTTCATTTACAGGCGGAACGATACCAGCTGGTCAATCATCAGTATTAACCACATTTACTGCGGAGTGGACTGGTGCTGATGGATTATTTGATTTAGAAGATGCAACACTATCTAATTCAAGTGGACAAGCAATTGATTTTGATTATGGTGAATATTTTGTAATTGGAAACTTAAATTTTGGTTGTACTGATAGTGGTGCATGTAATTATGATGCTTCAGCAAATGCTGATGATGGAAGTTGTGATTACTCTTGTTTAGGTTGTACAGATCCAGCAGCATCTAATTATGATCCAGATGCAACTGTTGATGATGATAGTTGTGTATATGAAGAATTAGATCCTCCTGCTAACTTAGTAGCTCAAGCAGGTGATTCTGTGATCAACTTATACTGGAATTCTCCAGATGGTGGTGGCACAGATGGTGGAACAACAGGTGGTGGAACAACAGGCGGTGGTGGAGATGCATTCCCTGTTTGCCCTGATGGTTCTGCTGAATATATAGATTGTGCTGATACATG
>MDSW01087057.1_pt1 | contig 10527 bp, 12 predicted proteins | sample 811171 | NCBI WGS metagenome assembly MDSW01 (sample SAMN05326641, study PRJNA326480) | marine metagenome | isolation source: seawater | place: Atlantic Ocean: North West | collected 2012 | reverse complement strand
TTACCAATTTTAAATTTGATTTATCACAAATATGTCTTATTTTTTTAGTTTAAATATATTTTTTTACTATGCAACTTAAATACAATAGACAACAAAGTATCGGTAGTTCAATTACGAGAATCTTTATCAAATTGGTTTTAATTCTTGTTGTAATTGTAGTTGGAATTTTTTTAATTGAGAAAATAAATTTCCCCAGTCCAAAACAAGATTTTAAAATAGATATTACCAATGAAATTAAAAAGCTTAAATAAATTCATAGGCTTTTTAATTTTAATTTTTTTATTGTCGCCTTCCTTAATTATTGCTGAACAAGAGATTGATATTTGGAATAAAGAAAAAAAACAAAATAATCAAAATATTCAATCTACGAATAATTCCTTACAAAAAGATATTAAACCTAAAGCTTCAGACACGATCAAAATTTCTGATGATATTAAAATTACAGATGATATTACAAATGAAACAAGGGAAACAAAAATTTTTGGAATATATGATCCGGAAGAAAACAATTTCAATTTGAATATGTGGTCCGAAACAAGCGCTGAAGACGTTAGGTCAAGTATAAAAAGAATTAATAAAATTGAACTTTCAAATATTTCAAAAAGACTATTTGAAAATACACTTTATTCTTTTGCTTATCCTCCCCAAGGAATGGATAATAAAGAATTTATTGATTTAAAGATTAATTGGATGATCAGAAATAAAAGATCTGATTTGATCGAAGAGTTCTTGAAACAAAATAATGAATTTCACAATAAAAAGAAAGTTATTCAATATTTAGTTGACGAAAATATTTCGAAAGCAAATATTAAGGAAGGTTGTGAAAAAATAAATTTTATTGATAAGAATATTAATGACTCATACTTAGAAAAATTTAAAATTTATTGTTTAGTATTCAATAATAATAAAAATGAAGCACAACTTCTTTATGATATCTTAAAAGAACAAAATCAATCTGATAAATTTTTTGATGATAAAATTAATTATCTGCTTGGTATTTCCAATAAAACAAGTGATAAAATTAACGAAGATAATTTATTAAATTTTTATCTTTCAAGTATAACAAATAAAAATTTTAAATTTGAACCAAAAAAAAATACGAAACAAGAAATTTGGGAGTATTTAAATGCTGCAAATCTAATTAAATTGGATGATATCGGAGATAAAGAAAAGATTAGAGAACTAGAAGTTGCAGCCAATCAGGGGCAATATGAAAAAAATAATATCTTTGATATTTATAAGAGAATTCCGTTTAGTTTAAATAATTTAATTAATGCTAATAATATTTATCAAACTCTTGAAAAAACTGATGCTCGTGCACTAATTTATCAAAAATATTTACTTTCGGATAAAAATGAAAATAAAATAGAATTATTATTTTTGTTGGAAGATATGTTTAAAAAGGACAATTTATCGAACATTTACAGTCAATTTATGAGTGATCAACTCAGAGCAATTAACCCAAAAGACATCCCAGAAAAATATAAAGATGTAGTCTCAAGGAAGTTAATTAACGAAGAAGATAAGAATTTTGGAAAAATAAAGTATGACGATAAAATACTTCATAAATCAAGACTGATTAAGTATTTTACAGAAAATACTAACCAAAAAAAAGTACAAAAAGATTTTAATAAAATTTACAAAAAAATAAAAAAAAATAGAAAATATTTTTTTTCAGCAAAAGATATAGCTTTAATAGAGTCTTTCGCCAAAGATGGATTTGAAATACCGAAAGAACTCGACTACATATCGATATCTAAAGATTATGATATTCCATCAAATTTACTTAAATTATCGGAAAACAACCAGCCAGCATTTTTAACTTTAAAAATAGTTGAAATAATAGGTGAGGATGAAGGGCATGACCTAGATCCGGAAACTATTTATTTTATTACCCATCTATTAAATCAAACTGATCTTAAGAAATTAAGAAATGAAGTTCTGATTTCCGCTCTACCACAAAGAATTTAATTATATTATAAGTTAAATTAATGAAGAGAAAAATTCTTATAGAACCAGACCCAATTCTCAGAAAGAAATCTGAACCTTTAGAAAAAGTTGATGATGAATTGAGAAAATTAATGAAAGAAATGCTTTCATCGATGTATGAAGCTCCAGGAATAGGATTAGCAGCCGTACAAGTTGGTATACTAAAAAGGTTAATAGTAATTGATTTATCCAAAGAAGGAGAAAAAAAAAATCCCCTATTTTTAGTAAATCCAGAAATAATTTTTCGTTCTAAAAATAGATCAGTTTATGAGGAAGGATGTTTATCTTTACCCGGACAATTTGCAGAAATCGAAAGACCTGCAGAGTGTACTTTAAAATATATTGATTTTTTTGGAAAACAAAAAGAACTAAAAGCCAAAGGACTTTTGGCTACTTGCATTCAGCACGAGGTAGATCACTTAGATGGAATTTTGTTTATTGATTATCTTTCTAAACTTAAAAAAGATATGATAATTAAAAAATTGATTAAACATAAGAAAGAAATTGAAAGAATAGTAGTTTAAATAATGTCTTTAAGATTAATTTTTATGGGAACACCAGATTTTTCAGTTCCAATATTTAAATCGATATATAATTCAGAGTATAAAATTCTATCAGTTTATACTCAGCCACCAAAAAAGAAGTCCAGAGGGCAAAAAGTTACCCAATCACCAGTCCATATAGTTTCCCAAAAATTTAATATCCCTATTCGTATTCCAGATAAAATTAACTCTAAAGAAATTAATTATATTAAAGATTTACAGCCAGATGTTGTTGTAGTTGTGGCTTATGGTAAGATTTTACCAAAAGAACTTCTAGATCTACCAAATATAAAATTTTTAAACATACATGCCTCACTACTACCTAGATGGCGAGGTGCAGCTCCTATACAAAGAGCTATAATGAGTCAAGACAAGGAAACCGGAGTTTCAATTATGAAAATAGTTGAAGAACTTGATGCTGGTCCAGTAATGCACAGTGAAAAATTAAAGATTAATAATGAAACTACCTTTAAAAGTTTGGGGGATGAAATGTCAAAGATATCTTCAAAAGTAATATTAAAGTGTCTAAAAATTTTAGAAAAAAATGAGGAAATATTTATCCCGCAAGATAAATCCAAAATTACATATGCTTATAAGATAGAAAAATCTGAAACAAGAATTAACTGGAAAGATAAAGCAAAAGATATTGTTGCGAAAATTAATGCTTTATACCCAACACCTGGTTCATGGTTTAAATTTAACGGAAACAGAATAAAGATATTAAAAGCTAAGGAAATAGAAGCAACTGGTAATCCAGGTGAGGTTCTAAATGATAAATTCCTCATTGCGTGCGCGGAAAATGCAATTCAGGTTTTAGAACTAAAAAGAGAGGGTAAAAAAGATATGAAAGCTAATGATTTCTTGGTTGGCAACGCTATTAAAGCGGGCACTATTTTAGAAAATGTATAATTATCAATTAATTATTGAATATGATGGAAATAATTTTGTTGGTTGGCAGTTTCAAAAAAATGGAAGGTCAATTCAGGAAGTTTTAGAAAAAAATCTTCAAAAGTTATTAAAGAAAAAAATAAAAATTATCGGAGCAGGTCGAACCGATAAAGGTGTGCATGCATTTGGTCAATCAGCAAATTTTTTGATAAACTACAAAATTAGAAATAAAAAAAATTTTTTAAATTCAATAAACTTTTTTTTGAGCAAACATTTAATTTCTATAATAGATATTAAAAAAAAAAAACTTAACTTTAATTCTAGATATGATGCGAAACAGAGGACTTATGAATATAAGATTATAAACAGACATAGCAATTTGGCAATTTTTAACCAGAAGGCATGGCATGTAAAAAAAAAATTGAATATGAAATTGTTTAAAAAGGGTGCAAAATTATTAGAAGGTAAGCATGACTTTTCTACTTTCAGATCCTCATCTTGTTCAGCAAACTCAGCAATAAGAACAATTGATAGAATTAAAGTGAAAAAGAGTAAAGACATAATTTTAATTGAATTTAAATCAAAATCTTTTCTACAAAATCAAGTAAGGTCAATGGTTGGATGTTTGAAATATCTTTCTAGTGATAAGTGGACTTTTAAAAAATTCAAGTCAGTCATGTATTCAAAAAAAAGAAATTTGTGTGCTCCACCTGCTCCAGCACATGGTTTATATTTAACAAATGTTAGATACTAATTAATTTTACTTAAATCCATATTTTCTAAATGAATTAATTGAAATTGAGATTAAAGATTTAAAGTTTTCTAAAAACCTAAATTTATTATATTTCCTATTGATTTTCCATATCCAATAAAAATTTCTTAATTTATTACTTTGTAATGAATTTTTTCTAATTCTGTATTTAGTAAGTGTTGAATTCAATAAATTTGCTGTATTAATTTTTTTAAGTATTCTACATTTATAAAAATAGTCTTCACATATTAAAGTATTTGTGAAATTTATATTTTTAGAAATAGATTTTTTGATCATCATGGTGCTTGTTCCAATTGAGGTATTCTTTACAAATGAGTCAAATGTAAACTGTCTAGGTGGTTTTACAAAACCAAGAGATTTGCCTTTATCATTAATTAACTCATAATTTGTATAAGTAAATAAAAAATTATTTTTTCTCATAAAATTAAATTGTGATGATAATTTTTTACTTTTCCAAATATCATCAGAGTCTATAAAAGCTAAATATTTTCCAGATGAATTTTTGATTGCTAAATTCCTACAATAGCCAGCTCCTTTATTTTTTTTTAAAAAAATTACTTTTATTTTTTTGTTTTTTAAATTTTTTAAGATTTTTATAGTGTTTTTGTTTGAATTATCATCGACAATAATTAATTCCCATTGTCTAAAAGTTTGATTAATAATCGACCTAAGTGTTGACTTAATAAACTTTTCACTATTAAAATTTGGCATGATTATGCTTATTTTAGGTACCATTTTTTAAATTATGCAATAATTGTTTGATAATTAATTTATTTATTTAGATATTACACTTTCAGTGGTAAAAGAACACCTTTAGTATTAAGGTAAGTAAGTAATAGTAAAATAATGAAAAATTATTCAAAATCATAAATTCATGTTATCTATAGTAATACCAGTTTATCAAGCCGAACACAGTATAAAGAAATTAGTAAAAAAATTATTAGATGTTTTTTCTAATAAAGATTTTGAAATAATACTTGTTAATGATTGTAGTCCAGATAATTCTCATCAACAATGTTTGGAGGCTTATAATGAAAACTCTGATTTTGTCACATATATAAAACTTGCAAAGAATATGGGAGAACATAATGCTGTTATGGCTGGACTTAATTATGCCAAAGGTAAATGGGTACTTGTTATGGATGATGATTTTCAAAACCCTCCAGAGGAAGCCTTAAGACTTTTTAATTTCGCAGAAAAAAATACTTTTGATATTGTTTATGGAAATTATAAAAAAAATAAGAAACATAATTTTTTTAGAAACTTTATAAGTAATATAAATGATAAAACTGCGAACTGGATACTTGGGAAACCTAAAAATATTTATTTGAGCAGTTTTAAATGTATAAATAAAAAATTAATTGATCACATAGTTAAATATAAAGGACCTTACCCTTATATAGATGGATTAATTTTATCTAATACTTCAAATATTGGAAGTTTGAATACCGAACATAACATCAGGGAGACAGGTAATTCAGGCTATACGCCTTTAAAGCTTTTAAAACTTTATGGCAACTTATTTACCAATTTTTCTACAATACCAATTCATTTTTTTTCAATTTCAGGTATTATTTTAACTCTAATAGGGTTTGCATTTGGTTTAATAATTATAATTGAAAAAATATTTAATCCTGAAATACCAGCAGGTTACAGTTCAATTCTTTCGGTAGTTTTATTTTTTTCTGGTATCCAATTAATTTTCTTAGGTTTGTTAGGTGAATACATTGGTAAAATCTTAAAAAATGTTAATAAGGAAAATCAATTTTTTATTGATGTAATAAAAGAAAAAAATAAAAAATAAAATTTTTATAAATAATAAATTATTGAACTTATAAGAAAGGCAGCAAAATATAAATTTATAAATACAACATTTTTAAAATTAATTTTTTGCTCTTCTAAGAAAAAAAATACGATTAATATCATTAAAATTGGATCGAAAGTCTCTTGATAAAGAGGATAAATAAATAGTGATATAATTAAAAAATATAAAATAATATAAAAATTATTTTTATTTATAAATATACAAACAATTGGCCAAAGTAATAAAGTTGTTATGAATAAGAAAAACTTTTGATTTCCGCTACTATCAAATATCAAGAAAAGTAATTTTCTAATTGCTCCACCTCCATCAAAATTAGAATGAAATTCAAATTCTGGTCTTACATAGTAAAATTCTAAACAAATTATAAAAAATAAAATTGAAAGAATTGAGCTTAAAAATATTTTATTTTTTAATAATTTTTTAAATGAAAATAATGTACTATTGAATAAAAATAAAAATGGCACAAAATATATTGCCATTATAGTAATTGCATATATTAAATTATCCCATAACACCGTATTAAAATCGTGAAGTTCTTTATGAGAAATTGGAAATATTCCATTCCATTTATAAATTAAATAAATATAGGGAATGGAAAAAAAGAAATAAATCAAGATTAACATCACCTTTTTGTTAATATCCTTATTTGAAAAAAATATTTTGATGAAGAAGATTAAGGGGATAATTAAAAGTTTTTGATCAAAATAAACACACAAAGAGCTAAATAATATTGATAAAAATAAATTTTTATTTGACTTATTTTTTTCATACTGCAAGAAAAAAAAAATAGAAATAAGAGTGCATATCAAACCAAAATTTTCCTCTAAACCCCAATAACTTGAAGTTCTATAGTAAGGACTTAACAAAATTGTAACGGCAATAACTGCTAAAAATATTCTTTTTGTTTTTATGAATTTTTTAATTAAACACAGATAGAATAAGATGGGGGAAACCATAGAAATTAAAAATACACTTAATCTAAATTGGTCTATGTTGCCTGTTAATGGATTAATATATTTATGTAATAAGTAAAGAAGTGGAGGCCTGTTACTATAGATTTCAGGACTACTAATACTTTCAAACGTTCCATTATTTAAATAAATTTGTAAATTTTTCCAAACATGACCTAAGTCACCAGAATAAAGTCCAGCACCTGCAGAATTTTCATTAAAAATATATCCAAGAAAATAACTAATAATTGTTAATAAAATTATAGGGTATATAAAAATATTTTTTTGATAAATCATTGCAATCTATATATTTCTTAGACTATTTTAAATTAATTTCAATTAATCTATTGTTTGAATCAAATTACGTCTTAAAGTAATAATTTCATGAAAAATCAAAAATTATATACTACAAAACCGAATATAGTTTCCTTTTTATATTTTTTAATAATTTATATGACAGTTATTAAGGTAGGAAATTTTAAACAAAAGAAAAAAATTTTAGATTTCGGTTCGGGTCTTGGTTATCTAAAAAAATTGAATAGTAAACTGAAAAATCCCTCAAAAATTACTAATTACGATAAAATAACTAAACTTTCAGATATTAAAAGATGGCAAAATAAAAGATTTGATATGGTAGTTTTTTGTCAAAGTGCTTATATGTTATCAAAAACAGAGTTAAATATAATTCTAAATCAAATCAAAAAAATTAATCCTAAAATTGAGATAGTCGTTGCATTCAGTACGAGGTCGTTTTTAAATAGAATAATGAGCAAAATATTAGGACATAGTGATGCTTATACAGGCTTAAAATTAACTCCAGAAATTGAGGAAAGAATTTTTTTAAAAAAATGTAAAGTGATTACAAAAGTAAATTTTTTGAATTTATTTAAAGTTTTTCTTTTAAAATTAAAATAAATTATCCTTTTTTTTTATTTTTTTGGATTTTTTTAGTCTCCATCTAGAACCTTCCCTGATTATATAGCCAACACATTTTTTTGAGCCACATTTACATGGAAAATCTTTATAATCTTTATCAAAACCAAACCCATAGTCATATGAAAGCTCTTCACCTTTTTTAATATCTCGAATTGCATAAACCCAAACTTTTAACCCAGTTCCAAAAACTTCACAATTTGGATCACAAGAATGATTAATTAATCTAGCAGTATTATATTTAAAATCTCCATCAAGATCGTATTTTTTATTTATGTTAAAAAGGTAAATTGCCTTTTCATTATCAAACTTTGAACTTTCCTCTACAAATTTTTTTGTTATAATTTTGCCTTTATACTCAATGATTCTTGTTCGATCTTTAATGTCGCAATTAGCGTACAGACCTTTATTATCTATTTTTGATTTTTTAATTTTATAAAGCTTCACTTAAAATACTCTATCAAAATATTTTTGTAGATATCCTTAAGTTTTTTTAAATCAGAAATAGAGACACACTCATCAATTTTATGCATAGTTTTGTTTACTAGACCAAATTCAAGGCAAGGAGCAATCTTTCTAATAAACCTTGCATCAGAGGTCCCACCAGTTGTTGAAAATTTTGGATTTATTTTAGTAATTTTTTTAATCACTTTTTTAGCTAAAAAAATTGTTTTATTAGGTTTAGTCAAAAAAGCGTCACCATTAGCTAAATAATTTACTTTATATTTACATTTGTTTTTTTTGCACAAACTTTTTACTACAAAATTAATTTTTTTTTTGAGTGAGTTTGCAGTATGTTGATCGTTGTATCTTATATTAAATTTAGCTTCTGCTTCTGCTGGAATTACGTTGTGAGCTTTGTTATTTACGTAAATACTTGTAAATTCTAAGTTAGATGGTTGAAAGTTTTTGTTTCCATTATCCAATTTTTTTTCTTTCAATTTTTTACAGATATTTACTAACGTATTAATGGGGTTATTCAGCAGTTGAGGATAAGCAACATGGCCTTGAATTCCAAATATTTTTATTATTCCTGAAAGACTGCCTCTTCTTCCAATTTTGATCATTTCACCTAATTTTCTAGGATTGGTGGGTTCACCGACTATACAAAAATCAATTTTTTCTCTCTTTTTTTTCAAATATTCAACAATTTTTTTTGTACCATTTATAGCGTATCCCTCTTCATCTCCAGTTATCATAAAACTTATAGAACCATCAAATTTGTGTTTACTGTTTAGAAACTTTTCAACTGCAGATACAAAACAAGCTATAGAGCTTTTCATATCATTAGCGCCTCTCCCAATTAAGTAATTGTTTTTAACTACAGGCTTGAATGGATTGACTGACCAATCTTTAATATTTCCAGGGGGCACTACATCTGTATGACCGGCGTAACAAATATTTGGTCTTTTTCTACCAATTTTAGCATATAAATTTTTAATTGGTTTACTTTTTTTGTCTTTAAATTCTAAAATTTTTACTTTAAATCCCAAAGATCTTAATTTCTTACTTAAAAATTTAATTGCACCAGCATCATTAGGTGTAACACTAGGAAATCTAATTAAATCTTGAGCTAATTTTAATTCATTAATTGTGGGCATTAGTCTCTTAATAAATCGTTAATTGATGTTTTACTTCTAGTTTTCTCATCAACTTTTTTTACTATCACTGCACAATATAATGACGGACCATCTGGAATCTTTTTATTTGGCATAGATCCAGGGACAACTACGGAATAAGCAGGGACTTTACCATAAGATATTTTTCCTGTTTCTCTATCAACTATTTTTGTTGAAGCACCTATGTAGACTCCCATTGATATAACTGCTCCCTCTTGAACTAAAACTCCTTCAGCAATTTCTGATCTTGCTCCTATAAAACAATTATCTTCTATAATTACAGGTCCTGCTTGTAATGGTTCAAGAACGCCACCAATTCCTGCGCCACCTGAAACATGACAATTTTTTCCAACTTGTGCACACGATCCTACGGACGCCCAAGTGTCAATCATAGTTCCTTCATCAACGTAAGCACCAAGATTCACAAAACAAGGCATTAAAACAACTCCTTTTGCGATAAACGAACCTTTTCTTACAACTCCATTTGGAACATGTCTATATCCTGCTTTTTTCCAATCATCTTCTTTCCAAAGTACAGATTTACCTGGGACTTTGTCATACCAGGTTGTGTATGGCCCTTTGGACATTGTCATTTTATTAATTCTAAAGCTCAATAGTATTGCTTTTTTTACCCATTGATTGACTAACCAATTACCATTATTTTTTTCTGCGACTCTTATTTTACCTTTATCAGTCAAATCAATAGTATGATTTATTGCATCAATTATCTTTTTTTCTGAATTCTCTGAAATGTTTTGTTTATTCTCAAATGCTTTATTAATTATATTTTTAAGTTCTTCTACTATCATTTATCTCCTTTAAAAAATTTACTAACTTATCTGTTTTGTAAGTAATGAAATCAGAGTCAGAAAACTGTGCTGCCCATGGCTCTTTATTTTTAATCCAAACTGTTTTCATTCCCATTTCATACGCTGGTTTTAAATTTCTAGCAATATCTTCAAAGAATATACAATATTGTGGCTCAATTTTGTAATTTTCTACCAATTTT
>MDSW01116047.1_pt1 | contig 10528 bp, 9 predicted proteins | sample 811171 | NCBI WGS metagenome assembly MDSW01 (sample SAMN05326641, study PRJNA326480) | marine metagenome | isolation source: seawater | place: Atlantic Ocean: North West | collected 2012 | reverse complement strand
GGAAAAAGAGATCAATCAGAATTTATACTTGATTTAATAAAATCTAGGGGTTTTGAAGATCAAATTTTCGAAGTTTTATTTCAATCTATCTATAATGAGGTTAATGATATTGATTTAAAAAATATAAAGAATAAAATTCAACCTTTACATTTAATTATGATGGATACTTTAAAGATGCCTATAAAAGCAAATTATGTTGCTCATCTTGGCATTGAATATACAGATTCACTATTGTCTCTTAATTATTTAACCGCAAAAGCGAGATCTTTTCTCTTAGATAAGAAAATAAACTATAGCTTTGTTTCAGTAGATCAAATTATTGAAAATTATAAATCTGTTGCTGATGGCGATGTAGATTTTGAAAAAGCTTATACTAATTTTTTAAATGAACCTAATGGATATAATAGGGCTAATATATGGCTGAGTATTATAAATATGAAGGACGAAATTAAACAAGCAAAGTCAATTTTAAATATTATAAAATCTGAAACAAATAATGGAAGATTTAGTGATGTTATTGGTTTATATCTAACAATTTTAAACGATATTGACTCTTCTTCACTTACACAAGAACTTAATAATACCATTCAAAAACTAAGAGTGTCATCTGATCCAGGTTCTTATCCTAATAATAATTTTGCAAACATAATTTTATTAATGGAGGGAAAAACCTGGGATTGGAACTTTATTTTTAATGAAAAAGCGTGGCCTTTAATACCAATAGTTGAAAAGGCTGGTATGTTAGAGCCAAAGTCTGCAAATTGGGTAAATCATTTAAAAAATTTAAAAGAGAATGATTTTAAAGAAGAAAATTATTTTAAATGGCAAAATAATTATAACCTTAAAAGGTTTATTTTAACAAAATCCATTGAGGAAGCAGCAAAAAGCAATAACAAGGCGCTAACAGTTTTATTGACAGCAAGGTTGATTGGAGACAATCCATTAGTTGATTTTGATTTAAACAGTCTAATAATAGTTAGATCGTCTTTAAATAAAATTGGTTTAGAAAATTTAGCTAACAGAATTACGCAAGAAATAATGACTTCTAAAATTGTTAATCTTTAGAGTTAAAAGTATGAGAAATATTAATGAGCCCAAAACTGAATTTATCGATAGGATCATAGGAATAATTAGCCTAGAAAAAGGTTTATCACAAAATACTAAAATTGCTTATAAAAAAGATATTAGTCTAATATTTGACTGGTTAGAAAAAAATAATGCTAATTTTTTGAATGCTAATGAACATAATTTTCGTGAGTTTTTCTCTTTTTTAAAAAGTAAAAATTACAAACCTAGTTCTTTAAGCAGAAAGTTGTCATCACTTAAACAATTTTATAAAATTCTAGAAGAAGAAGATTTAATAAACATTAACCCACTAAACAATCTAGAGAGTTTCAAAAAAATAAAGAATTTACCTAAATCTTTATCAGAAGAACATTTGACTTTATTATTGAGAAAAGCAGAGGATAATTATAAAATTGTTAAAGAAAACGAAATTGCAAAAAAAATGAAAAAATTGCGTTTCTTCACTATTTTAGAAATTTTATACTCTACAGGGATGAGAGTTTCTGAACTTATTAGTCTTCCATTGTCAGATTTTATTAAAATTAGTGACTTATTGCAGATAAAAGGTAAAGGCGGTGTTTATAGGTATGTTGCATTTAATAAAAAAGCGAAACATGTAATAGAATTATGGTTGGCATGTAGATCTTCCATTGAGATGTTTTTAAATAATAAGTACATTTTTCCTAGTAATAATGGTGTTGGTCATATTTCTCGACAACATATATATAGAGAATTGTCTGAATTATCTAAAAGTCTAAATGACGAGGGTGTGTCTGTTTCTCCTCATTTAATTAGGCACAGCTTTGCAACTCATCTATTAAATCGTGGTGCTGATTTAAGATCATTACAAAAGCTGCTGGGCCATGCCGATATAAGTACAACTGAAACATATACAAAAGTCCAATCTAAACGATTGGCTGGACTTTTAAATGATATTCACCCATTAAATAAAATTGACAATAAAAATAAAGAAAGTTTCAAAACATGATTAAGCATTTTTTAACATTTGAAAAACAAATTGCAGATCTTGAAGGGAAGATAGAGGAATTACGTCATTTGTCTTCTGGCAGTGATATTAATATTGCCGAAGAAATTGGTAAATTACAAGTAACTGTGTCTGAAAAATTAAAGTCTACTTATTCACAACTAAATGCTTGGCAAAAGGTTTTAGTTTCAAGGCATCCAGAAAGACCTCACTTTCAAGATATAATTAAATATTTGTTTGAAGATTATATACCCTTATCAGGTGACAGAAACTTTTCGGATGATAATGCTCTCACAGGTGGTATAGCTTTTTTTAGAGGAAAAAGCATTGTTGCGATTGGCATTGATAAAGGTAAAAATACACAAGATAGAATCAGTAAAAACTTTGGCATGGCAAGACCTGAAGGTTATAGAAAAGCTGAGAGGTTAATGGAATTAGCGAATAAGTTTTCAATACCAGTATTAATGTTTGTTGATACTGCAGGAGCGTATCCTGGAAAAGGGGCAGAAGAAAGAGGACAGGCTGAAGCTATAGCTAAGTGCATACAAAAAAGTTTAGAAATAAATGTTCCATCTATTTCAGTTATTACTGGTGAAGGTGGTTCAGGAGGAGCCGTTGCTCTTGCTGTTGCAAGTAATACACTTATGTTAGAACATGCAATTTATTCAGTAATATCACCTGAGGGATGCTCTTCTATTTTATGGAGAAGTTCTGAAAACACTGAACAAGCTGCGGAAGCCTTGAAATTAACAGCACAAGATATGATAAAATTTAAAATCATTGATGAAATTATTCCTGAACCAATAGGTGGTGCTCATAGAGATCCAATCATTGCTATAAGGACTATTGGGGATACTCTAGAAAAGAGGTTAAATGAATTGTTACATCTTAGTAAGGAAGAGTTAATAAAATTAAAAGAAAACAAATATTTAGAAATTAGTTAAATAGTCTTTTTTTGAATTTAAGGAAGGTATTGCGTTCCTTGCTTTAACAACGTCGTACAAGTTAATTTTAGTATGAATTATGCCAACTTTCTTTTTGGCATCTTTCAATATTTCTCCCCATGGAGATACAATTAAAGAATGTCCAAAACTTATTCTTCCACATTGATGATTACCAGTTTGTGCGGGCGCAATAATGTATGAGCCGGTTTCTATGGCTCTTGCCTTTAACAAGGTATGCCAATGAACTGGTCCGGTAACATTTGAAAAAGCTGATGGTACAAAAATTATTTCAGCACCATTAATTGCTAAGTCTTGATACAAATTAGGAAATCGTACATCATAACATATTGTCATGCCAATCTTAATTTGATTTTTTGTAATTTTTGCAATTATGGCTTTATTTCCGCTTAAGTACGTGTCAGACTCTCTATAAATTTCACCACCAGGTAGGTTTACATCATACAAGTGAATTTTATCATATTTATATAAAATATCACCATCTGGACCAACTAAAAATGATCTGTTGACTAATTTATCATTTAATTTTATTGGTAACGAGCCAATTAAAATAAAAATTGACTTTGATCTTGCTGTTTCTCTTAAATATTGAAGGCTAACATTTTTATTTTCAGGTTTCGCAAGTTTTTTTGTAAAAATAGAACTTTTATGAAGTGAGGTAGCACATTCGGGTAAAGCTATCAACTCAGCTTTTTCCTTAACCGCCTTATCAATTAACAGTTTAATTGTTTTTAATGTATGCAACTCATCTTTTGTTGATGTATATTGAAGACAAGCAATTGATAGATAACGATTCATACTAGTTATTGAAAATATCTAAAGCATTTTCTTCTTCAAGTTTAAATAAATCTTCACATCCACCAATATGATGATTTTTATAAAATATTTGAGGTACAGAAGTTCTTCCATTAGATTTATCTAACATTTCAACTTTCTTTTCATAATTTAGATCAATATCAATTTCTTCAAAAGGGATTTTTTTTCTTTTTAACAGAGATTTAGCACGATAACAAAACCCACATAAGGAACTGCTGTAAATAACTACTTTTATACTCATAAATAACCTCTAGAAACTAATTAAAATAAGTCTTGAACACAATAAATAAGTGAGTCATCAGCTGGTGGCATTTTATATTTTCTAAGCATATTCGGTTCAACCCACTTTAGTTCATTATTTTCCATAGACTTAGGTTCACCTTCCCATCTTCTACAAATATATAAAAGCAATAATAATTGAAATTCTTTATAATCAAACTCACTAAAAGATAGAGGGGCAATACATTTATCATTAATATCAATATTAAGTTCTTCTTTTATTTCTCGTATAAGAGCACCCTCTGGTGTTTCTCCACTTTCAACTTTACCACCAGGAAACTCCCAAAATCCTGCTAAATGTTTGTTATTTGGTCTTTTTGATAATAAAATCTCATTAGCCTCATTTATTAATGCAATTGAAACAACAATCTTTAAATTTTTATGATCTATAGTCGGCATTTATTTCTATATATTTATGAGTTAAATCGCATGTATATACAGTCGCACTTGAATTGCCTACTCCAACATCAATTCTAAAAAAAATGTTAGTTTGTTTTAAATGATCCGTTGCCCTCAATTCTGAATAATTTTCATATAGTTTACCATTTTTGGTAACTAATTCATCACCAAAGTGAATTTGAATTTTGTCCCTATCTGCTTTTTGACCTGACTTTCCTATAGCCATAATAATTCTGCCCCAATTAGCATCCTCTCCAGCAATTGCAGTTTTTACTAAAGGTGAGTTTGCAATAGAAAATGCAATAATTTTTGCTGATTTTCTTGAAATGGCTCCTGTAACTTCAATTGTTACAAATTTCGAAGCTCCTTCTCCATCTTGAACAATTAGTTTAGCAAGTTCTAACATCAAGCTAGATAAGTTTTTTTTAAAATCATTTAAGATTTTATCAGTACTTTTTTTAATTGGTTTATGTTTAGCCTTTCTTGTAGCTGCTAATAATACAGTATCACTTGTTGAAGTATCGCTATCAACAGTAATAGAATTAAAACTTTTATCATTACTTGAAGTAATAAGCTCTTGGAGTATTTTTGATGATAAATTTGCATTTGTAAAAATAAAACTTAGCATAGTAGACATGTTAGGTGCAATCATGCCTGACCCCTTAGCAATCCCAACAATTTCAATTTTAGCGCCTTCAATTTCACACATCCTTTTAGCAACTTTAGCAAACGTATCAGTGGTTTTGATAGCGTTTGCAGCCTGGAACCAATCTGGGTTTTCATATGGAGTCATCAATCCCAAATTTTTTATAATTAGATTTGGATCTAATTGTTCTCCAATTACACCTGTAGAGGCTGTGTATATTTCGTTCAGATTACAGTTAAGTTTCATTGAAAGATATTTAGATATTTTCAAAACAGTTTCCTCGCCCTGCTTACCAGTAAATGCATTAGCATTACCAGAGTTAACTAAAATTGCTCTAACAATTGGGTCTTTGGAATTAATTAAATTTTTTTTACATTGATTCACGGAAGCACTTGAGGTTAAAGATCTTGTAAAAACTCCAGCAATTGAGGAATTTTTGTCAAGTTCTATTAAAAGTAGGTCATCTTCATTATTCAGTTTCTTTTTTATACCTGAGTATATTGTTGACACTTTGATATCTTGTAAGAGAGAATTCTTGCTTAGGTTTTTATTCATAGTTTTATTATTATTTATTTATTTCTTGGACTACTTTTTTGAAGTCAAGAATTGTTACTTGTTGATTTTTTCTGATGTCTTTCTCAAGTTTAGAAAGCGATTGAGTTTTTATTCTATCAATAATTTCTTGCTTAACATCAATAAATTTTTGTGGTTTAGAATTTCTTGTATCGTTTAACATTATAATATGATAACCAAATTTGGTTTTAACTGGTTTTTTTGTTATCATTCCTTTTTCTAATTTGAACGTAGCTTTTTCAAACTCTTTTACCATTTGTCCAGGTCCAAACCACCCCAATTTACCACCATTTTGTTTTGATGGTCCAATGGAATAAGTTTTTGCAAATTTTGAAAATTCAGATTTTATTTTTAATTTTTCTATTATATCTAAAGCTTCATCTTTTTCCTTCACTAAAATGTGGCTAGCATTATATTCTTTAAAAGTTTTAAAGTTTTCTAAATATTTCTTATAGAAAGCTTTAAGTTTTTCCTCTTTTGTTTCATTGGCTAGAAAGCTGTTCAACCAATATTTTGCCATTATTTGATCTTTATTTTTTTTTACAAGATCAACAATTATTTTTCTTTTATCTATTTTGTCTTTGTAAGCTAGTTTAGTGATAAGGTGTTCATTTATTAGTTCATTTACAATTTTTGGATATATTTCTGAAAGAGGTTTTTCTTTTATTTTTTTTGGCAATCTATTTGTAGCATTCAACACGTCTTGCGCTGTAATAGTATACTCATTAACTTTTGCCACAATGACTTGATTAGGTTCTTTTGCTAAAGCATTAGTAAAACTTATGATTAGTAAAGTTTTAGTAAAAATAAAAAATATTTTAAAAGAAGACATTTTGGTATATTCCAATTATAAGATTATTTTTTACAGGTTTTTTAAAACCAACACAAGGAATGATGTTTTATATTTATAGTTTTCATAGGCTTTTAGAGCAATTATGTGAATAATTTGGAGCACTTTTTATGTTAAACAAACTTACCTCTAAACTTTTTGGTTCTTCTAATGATAGACAAATTAAAAAATATAAACCAATAATTGACCAAGTTAACAACTTAGAAAATAATTTCAGTGATTTATCAGATGAACAATTAAAGTTAAAGACTAAAACCCTCAAAGACAGATTATCTCAAAATGAAAGTTTAAATGACATTTTACCAGAAGCTTTTGCAACTGTCAGAGAAGCTTCAAAAAGGACATTAAACCAAAGACATTTTGATGTGCAATTAACTGGAGGTTTGGTTCTTCATGAAGGAAAGATAGCTGAAATGAAAACTGGTGAAGGCAAAACTTTAGTTGCTACTTTAGCATGTTATTTAAATGCTTTAGAAGGAAAAGGTGTTCATGTTGTAACTGTAAATGATTATTTAGCTAGAAGAGACTCAGAATGGATGGGTCAAATATACCAGTTTTTGGGGATGACAGTTGGTTGTGTTGTTTCAGAAATGGATGATTATCAAAGACGAGTTGCATATAATGCTGATATAACTTATGGAACTAATAATGAATTTGGATTTGATTATCTACGTGACAATATGAAATATAATTTAGCTGATATGGTTCAGCGGCCATTTAATTTTGCCATTGTTGATGAGGTTGATTCTATCTTAATTGATGAAGCTCGAACCCCTCTAATTATTTCTGGTCAATCAGAGGATTCTTCGATTTTGTATAAATCTATTGATAAATTTATCCCATTACTAAATAAGGATGACTTTGAATTAGACGAGAAGCAAAGAACTTGTAATCTTACCGATAGTGGAATTGGGAATATAGAAAAGGCGTTGAGAACTGACAATATTATTAAAGAGGGAAACCTATTTGATGTTAAAAATATTTCATTGTTGCATCATATAAATCAAGCTTTAAGAGCCCATAAACTTTTCAAAAAGAACACCCATTACATGGTTAAGAACGATAGCGTTATAATTATAGACGAATTCACAGGACGCGCCATGGAGGGAAGACGTTTTGGAGAAGGACAACATCAAGCTATTGAGGCAAAAGAAAAAGTTTCTATACAACCAGAAAATCAAACCTTAGCCAGTGTGACTTTTCAAAACTATTTTAGGATGTATCCTAAATTAGCTGGAATGACGGGAACAGCACTTACAGAAGAAGGAGAGTTTTCTGAGATTTATAACCTTCAAGTTATAGAAGTCCCAACTAATTTAAAAATAGCAAGGGAAGACAATAATGATGAAATCTATAAAACTAATGAAGAAAGAGATGAGGCTGTAATAAATTTAATTGAGGACTGTCAAAAAAATAATCAACCTGTTTTAGTAGGTACAGTATCGATTGAAAAGTCTGAAATATTATCTAAATTATTGACCGCTAAAAAAATTAAGCACGAAGTCTTAAATGCCAAATTTCATGAGCAAGAGGCTCAAATAATTGGATATGCAGGAATGCCAGGAGCAGTCACTATAGCAACTAATATGGCAGGTAGAGGAACTGATATTCAATTAGGTGGAAACTTAGAAATTAGGCAAGCTAATGAAATTAAGACACTTTCAACTAAAAATAATCAGGTTAATGATTTAAAAATTGATATTGAAAAAAAGAAAAACATTGCTCTTGCTGCGGGTGGTTTGTGCGTCATAGGCACTGAGCGTCATGAGAGTCGTAGAATTGACAATCAACTTAGGGGTAGAACTGGGAGGCAAGGTGATCCTGGAAGGTCTAAATTTTTATTATCTTTACAAGATGATTTAATGAGAATATTTGGATCAGACAGACTAGAAACTATGTTAGGTAAACTTGGATTAGAAAAAGGGGAAGCAATTGTTCATCCTTGGATAAACAAGGCTGTTGAAAAGGCTCAAGCAAAAGTTGAAGCCCATAATTTTGAAATTAGAAAACAACTTTTGAAATTTGACGATGTTATGAATGATCAAAGAAAAGTAATTTTTGAGCAAAGAAAAGAAATTATGAGATCAAACGATATTAGTGAAATGATAGTAGATATGCGACACGAAGTGATTGAAACCATTGTTTATAAATCTATACCTGTTCAGAGTTATCACGATGAGTGGGACTCCGAAACACTTTCAACTGATATAAAAAATTATCTAGGTCTTGATGTTCCAGTAAACCAATGGGTAAAAGAAGATGGGATAATTGAAAAGGAAATTATAAATCGTCTTATAGAATTATCAAACAAGTTTATGGCAGAGCGAGTTGTTAATTTTGGGGTTGAAGTTTTTAGACAGGCTGAGAAAACCCTTCTATTGCAAGTTTTAGATCAAGGTTGGAAAGACCATCTGCTTATGCTAGACCAAATGAGGCAATCTATTGGATTAAGAGCTTATGCCCAAAAGGATCCATTGAACGAATATAAAAGAGAATCTTTTGAATTATTTGAAGAGATGCTTGATAAATTAAGAAAGACGATTACATCAGTATTATCTTTTATAGAAATACAACAAGAGGAAACTCCAGAAAAAGAAACTGATTATGAACCAAAAGAAGTTACAAATAAGAAAATCCCAAGAAACGCAATTTGTCCCTTATGTGATTCTGGAAGAAAATTTAAGCATTGCTGTGGTAAGTACTGAGGATAATGATTAAATATAAACTAAAATGTAAATCTTCATACTGTTCAAATGAAAAAGATTTTGATGGCTGGTTTCAAAACATTGAAGCTTATGAAAAGCAAAAATCTCAAGGTTTAATAAATTGTCCAATTTGTGGCAGTGATAAAATTATAAAATCTTTAACAACACCAAGTCTTAAAACAAATAAAATTAAGAAAACAGAGGATATAAATAATAAAATTAACACAACTCCAACAGTTGAAGACGGGCTTGTAGCTAATGATAACTTAAAAAATTTTTCAACTATTTTAAGAACAATTAAAAAAGAGATACAAAAAAATTCTACTTATGTAGGTGATAAATTTGTATCTCAGGTTCGATCTATGAAAGAAGGAAAAATTAAGGAAAAACCAATTTATGGTAATGGTACAAAAAAAGAAATAGAAGAGTTAAGAGATGATGGAATTAACGTTGTGAACATTCCTTGGATATCTGATGACCATTAGATCATATTTTGATACCGGCTGCTCCATAATTTACTTCCAAATTTGATGTTAATTTGAAATTTCCAAACTCTCTATTCATTATGTTTTTAAATTTGAAGGTGGGAACAAAGCCCATAAAATTGTCTAATATAATACCATACTCCTCTGCTTCAAATGCTAGAGTTTTGGGAGATATCAATTTTTGTACATTATGAGTTCCAATTGGTACAATTTTTAATATATTTTCTGCAAAAAATTTTCCAAACAATATTCCTAAAAAAGAATTATTAATTGTTGTGAATACAACCAGTCCTCCAGGGCGACATAAATTAGAGATATCTGATAAGAATGTTTTTCTATTATTTACGTGTTCAATTACTTCAGAAGCAACAACTATATCAAATTTATTTAGTACTTTTTCTTTTTCCAATAATAGAAGTTCACTAGTTGTAATACATTTATAATTAATATTTAATCGACTTTTTTTGGCATGATCTTTTGCAACTTCTATTGAGCTTTGTGATGCATCAATCCCAGTTACAAACGCACCTAATCTTTTTAATTTTTCAGATAAAATCCCCCCTCCACAACCAATGTCTAAACATTTAACACCATCTAGAAAATTAACACTTAGATTTTCCTTCCTAATAATTCTACTAGCATTTTGTCTAATGAATTCTAACCTTGCGTTAGACATTTTATGTAATGCAGAAAAAGGACCAGACTTTTCCCACCATTTGTTGCTTAATGAAGAAAATTGTTCTATTTCTTTTTGGTCTACGGT
>MDSW01104870.1_pt1 | contig 10528 bp, 4 predicted proteins | sample 811171 | NCBI WGS metagenome assembly MDSW01 (sample SAMN05326641, study PRJNA326480) | marine metagenome | isolation source: seawater | place: Atlantic Ocean: North West | collected 2012 | reverse complement strand
GGGGGCTGTGCCGTTCACTTTGAATTGAAGTGCATGGGCAAATCCGTCTGATACGTAACTGCGGCCTGCAGCAATTCCCTGGCACCACTTTGTAAAGTCGATCTGTTCCTGCTCACCCAGCTGAACGTAAACCCGACCCTGGCCCACTCGTCGGCTGCTCATACACGGGAAGTCTGTTTCCCCGCTTAGCTTAAGGGGGAAACCACAGTTGAGCAGATGATACCAGGTATTCCACTCGGGAATCCGCGCGGTATCCATGGCACTGATGAAATCGCAGACACCTTCACTCGTACTGACAAAGATCTCCATTGCTCCGCCCCCATTCATGGAGGGTAACGCTGTATTGGGGATTGTGTCTGCCGCCCGGCTGGCGCTGGACTCAAGTTCTCGTGCGGTCAGCTTCTGGTCTCCGTCTTCGTCAACCGTTGAAAACGTTTCCGCAAGCAGGATGGTCTTCACTTCGTCGGCAGAAAGCGTTTGATCTCCGTCGCTGTCAAAGTGTCGAATCTGCCATGCGGCCGCCTGACGTGGATCAACATGCAGAGCCGAGTGTGGATAGCCGGTGACGCCGTTTTGTTCTTTGGCCCATCTCATTACGGGGACTGTCCACTTCGGCCAGCCCCTGGTTGAGGTGCCTTCCGAACCGGGGAATGTCTGGTCTCTCAGGTTCAGCAGACATACGTGTCCCAGAGCTGCCGATCCGAACCCGCTGATTTCGAGGTCATACTTCAGGACCGTCAGCGGCTCGCTCACAGTATCTGCAATTGGAGAAAAGTAGTTTCTCTGATGGTCGTAACACGGGCCCCACGTCAATACACACCCCACATTGAGGCCCTCTCCCTTCACCTGAGCAAACATGTCCTGCGGGGTGACTCCCTGAGTCGGGTTGTCGTAGTGAGAACAGCCGGCCCCGTGGATGTGGTGATCGCCACTGTAGTAACCAAACGCGGCAGGGTTGACCCAGCGTTTCAGCTGGACACTCACGGTGTTCTGGGTCGCCGCTTTAATTTCCACGTTCTGACGAGTGGTGACGTACTCCGGACCACGCCCCGATTGCAGTTGAAACTTCCCGGGAGGAAGCAGGACAACGTCTCCATCATCTCGGTAAATGTGAGGCTGGAAGAAGAAATCCGGCGCGAGCCGACGTGCCTGAGGCGGATACACGCGGCCGTCCTGATCGCGAAATTCCAGTTTGGCAGTGGTTGGCTTTCCGTCAAAGTCGCGAATCCGCATCTTGACGGGCAGGGCGGGCCGAACCGTAAACAACACAGGCACCTGACTGCGAAAGCCAAGGTCCTGGGTCCCCTGACCGATGTCAAACACGATGGTTGCTTCTCGTTGGCCTGCTTCGCTGCAATAGATCAAGCCGATCAGATACTCAACTTTCGCACCACTCAGGCGAGATGTCATCGGAGCAGATTCAAAGACCTCCACATTCAGAAATCTTCGCTCTCGGTCCGTGTTCTCATTCTCACGCAGCTCTGTCTGCGCCTGTCGTTTCAGAATTCCTTCCGCAGCTCCGGCGTAGATTGGTCCTGCCTGAGGACTGTCCATCCGCAGTCGCCGGGTGACCGTCGATTCGTTGATGACCTTGATCAGAACGGGCGTGTAGCCGGCCTGCTGCAGTATCGGGTCAGCCGCTCCGCGAGCGACCTTGACCCTCAATTCCGGATTGATTGAAACGACAAACAGAGCGCTGGCATCCAACGCCTTCTGAACGGCAATGGAGTCCTCTTTAGCCACTGCTGCATTGAGTGCAGCGGATGTCTTTGCCGCAACCGGGTGCCCAAGGTACTCGAAGGCCTCCGTCAGGCGTTTGACTCCGGCCTGAAGCGGCTGAAACTCGGTCGAGACAACTCGTGGCTCGTCCGCAACGGTCGTCGCAATCAGTAGGCAGAAGAGTGCAATGGCTCGCATGAGTACTCCTGAGTCTGTTATCAGCAGGTCGTTGAAAAACGTTGCCCTGTCACTCAAAGAATGCGGGAATTTCAATCACGTTCGAGCCATCGATCATTCCCTGCAGAAAATCGGCGACGCGTTCGATGGTTCGATCAATCAGAACTCGCCCGTTTTCTTCGGTTGCCATCGCAGGTTCCGGATCCGGCTGGTCGCTGACATCAGCTGTTCGAACGTTTTCCGGAAACTCAGCGAGGGCAAATGCTGTTTCGAACTCCTGAGCATGACCTGGAATGCTGCGGCTCTGCAGCAACTCAGCATCCTCAACGGTGAGCACGTCCCAATAAGGAAGAAACTGCAGATTGATCTGAAAACGTCGCAGAAACTGGTCCCAGACGCCATTGCACGGAGCGATGTTTCCGCCATGTCCATTGAGCACAAGGATGTTTGTAAAGCCTGCTCGTGCCATGCTGTCGATCAAGTCTCCCAGCACGGCCATAAACGTGGCCGGTGTCAGCGACAGCGTTCCAATGTGCTTCATGTGGTGTTCGCTGATGCCCGCCATAAGTCCCTGAGCAACAACAACCTGAGGAGCCAGTCGACTGGCCACACCCTCTGCAATGACATTCACACTGCGCCAGTCGTGTTCCATCGCCATGTGTTCGAGGTGCTGTTCAATGGCAGCGACGGGAATGATGCACGCTTTGAGTTCGCCGCTCTGCATGCGATTGCGAAACTCGCGTCGCGTGTGTTTGTGAACAAGAATCTCAGACATTGTGCTCTCACGTCGATGGTCGATTGGCAAAGGAACGGGCGGTCAGCAGTGCCCTGATGCCTCATGATGACAGGTTTAGGGCGGGGGAAAAAGTAAGCGCAGCAGTCGGGGAGAGTTACTGTCTGGTTATCTCAATTCCCTGAGCCCACAGGGAGCAGATCTGGATTCGTTGTAATCGGCATAACGCGATGTGCGCAGCGCAAATCCTGTATGGAACGATTCCCTGTCCAGGCGACCTTCCAGCGACGGCCTAGGTTTCAGCAGATAGTGTTGTGTAACTGATCAGACGCCCGTAACGGCCGCAAGTCATGAAAATCTCAGAGTCGATTCTCTACTTCCTCGCGAAACAGCTCTACACCCGCAACCCGGGGCAGTCGGAAGAGATGACCGAGGCGTTGTCCGATTCCGAGGCGTATGCGGAATACCGCCAGCAGTGTGTCGACAAGGTTATGAGGGCCGCCAGGCAGTACGACGTACCAGTCACTGGTCGTCGAGTCCTGGACCTCGGCTGCTATGACGGCGCGCTGAGTGCCGGGTACCTCAAGGCAGGCGCGGAGAGTGTCGTTGGTGTCGATATCGATGTGGATGCGATTCGTGTTGCTCAGGAACGACATACCTCTGATAGACTGACCTTTCACCCCAGTGAAGCGACGCAGATTCCTCTTCCGGAAGACTCGGTCGATACGATTCTCTGCTACGACGTATTCGAACATGTAGCCCGACCACATGAGATGCTCGAAGAGGCGTACAGAGTCCTGCGACCTGGTGGTAAAATGTTGATTGGCACATGGGGCTGGTACCACCCGTTTGCTCCTCATCTCTGGTCAACCATGCCTGTGCCGTGGGCGCATGTGGTCTTCTCTGAAAAGACAATGCTGCGAGTGTGTCGAAGCGTGTATCACTCAGACTGGTATGTGCCCAACATGCATGACCTTGATGAAGACGGAAATCGGAAATCGGACAAGTACACCGAAGAGGCGATCGATCCCGATTACCTCAACAAGCTGCTGATTAGTGACTTTGAGAACGTCTTCCGGCAGTCAGCGTTTGACGCACGTGTACACCAGCAACGGTTTAGTTCGAAGTATGCGGCATGGACCGCACCACTGCTCAAGGTTCCGTTCGTGCGAGAGTTCTTTACTGCCTATCTGTGGATCGTGCTGGAGAAAAAGACTGATCTGGCCTCACAGAATGCGCAGGACCGAACGAGTGAACTGGCAGCGAGTGTTTAGAACGACTCCGGATAATCGTTGCGACTCAGTTGCCACTACGGCCTCATGAAGCGTGGTCTGGAGCGTGCCTTGGGATTAGATCCCTCATTCGCGCATCAGGTTTCCAATCGATCAGACGCCAAACCCAGGTCGAATGCGGACGAGGATAACATTACGTTTTCGTGATACCTGATCGGGAAAGGCCTGCGTGTTCCGGGCTTAGAGTGCCCGGCTAAAGTCTTACGGAACGACGTTATTTGGTCCCGTCCGATTCGGCCTTTGCATCGATTTGTTGCAGTAGCTGACCGGTCTGTACGTTCCACAGATATAGATTTCCGGCGGCGTCACCCACCGCGGCACGGGTGCCATCTGCGGACAGTGTCGCGCAGTGAAGCCACTTCCGGGCACCGCTGAACGTCCGAGCGGTTCCTCCGTTGGATGTGCGAATGGTCCGGACAACTCGACCACCAGTCACACAGAATACGTCGCTGGACTCGCCCACAAAATTGACAGCTGTAACGTGCTTCCTGAACGTTGAAATCGTCCGGCGTTGATCGGCGGTTTCCACGTCCCAGACCTTGATGGAATTATCAGCTGCAGCAGACGCCAGGGTTTGCGCGTCGGAGCTCCATGCCACATCAAGGACATAGCCTGTGTGCCCCTCGAATCGGCGCAGTTGTTTCGCATCCTTTGCTGCGAAGGTTCGCACATATTTGTCGGCTCCCGCGGAGGCAATTCTAGAACCATCCGGCGAATACTTCGCTGCGTAGATCGTGTCGTCATGTGCTTCCGGAAGGTGCAGCGCTCGTTTTCCATCAGCCACCTGAAAGACCGACAGCTCACCTGAACGAGACGGGATACCGCTGGCTGCAACGAGTCGCCGGCTATCGGGGCTGAAGTCCACCGCCGTCACACGATGTGTGAGAGGGGCACCTGCTGATTCGTCGATTGTTCGAACAAGCCGCCAGCCCGGGCTGACTTCCCAGTGACGAAGAGTCTTGTCTGCTCCAATCGACAGGAAGCTGTCAGCACTGACCCAGCACACTTGAGTTACCGAACCTGCATGACCCTCCCAGCTTTGGACGGCTGCGCCGTCCTGAGTACTCCATGATTGAATTGCACCATACTGACCCGCCGTAAGAACCGATTTTCCGTCGGGAGCGAACCGGATTGTCAGGACAGGTTGGTCTGCCTTCTGGGCGGTCTCCTGAACTCCCTTCAGCTCCTCCTGGAGTTGATTTTCTGTCTGCTCGGCTGTGGTGACTGCCTGCTTTCGTACAGGGACCGCCTCCTGTGCTGCCTTCAGTTCCGTTGCTGCAAGTGCGTGTCTGGAGGCAGCAAGGTTCTGCGTGTCTTCTGACTTTTCGAAGGCAACGAGAGCATCGTTGTACGGTTTCTGGGCGGCATCGAGGGCTCGGGCCACCGTGTTCGCGTTGTTCGTCACCTGCTGTAGTTTCTGAGTCGGTTGAGCGACCGCTGACGTCTTCTGTTGAGCAGTCTGCTGAGCAGACTGCAGTTGCTGCTGAGTCTGCTGCTGTAGGGTCTTCAACTCTTCATTCTGTGGCGCAGCTGCGCTGGCCTGCTGAATGGACGTCAGTCGGGACTGAAGCCCTTTGACTTCATCGGCCGCCTGATCTGCAGCAACCTGAGCCTCGTCTTTCGCAACCTGTGCCGCCCGCACTTCCTGAGCGGCCAGCAAAGAGTCCGCTTCGGCCTTTGTCCTGGCAGCTGTTGCGTCCATAAGTGTCTTCTTTTTTGACTCTACATCCTCATTGGCTTTGGTCAGTGCTTCCTGAGTCTTCTTTTCGAGAGCCGTCTTGTTGGGCACATCTTTCTCTGCTGCATCCAGCTGGGATTTTGCCACCCGGAGACGCGTCTGAGCCGACTTGAGTTGCTGTGACTTTGCCGCCACTGCTGCTGCCTGACGCAGATCTCCTTTGAGTTCTGCGATCTGCTGTCCGTTGGAACGCCAGAGTTTGGGAGAGCCGGTCGCAGGCACCGTCACAAAGACCTGCGCATCTGGAGAGACTGCCACTCGGACGAGCGGGACATTATGGCGAATCTGTCGAGTGAGCCTTCCGCTTGTGTGCCAGAGAATCAGGGAACCGTCATCACTTCCCGATACAAGTTCGGCTGGTCGTCCGGAAACAACTGACAGCGACCTGACAGGTTTGCTGTGTCCCTTGAGTTCGGCGGCCTGAGCCCAGACCGGTTCTACCCCTTCTTCTGCTGCCTTCTTTACCCAGACTCGTACAATGTTATCCGCACCGGCGGTCACGATCTGAAGTTCATCGATCAGCGGGGCATTCTCCTGCTGGACGGGAGATACCACCGCAACGTCGTTGACCTGCCCGGGCGCGGAAAAGGTCTGGGTTTTGGCTCCACTGGCAACATCAAAGATGGCGACCTCGCCAGCGTTATCCGACGCCACCACTCCTGAAGAATCGGGAGTGAATCGCAGTCCGGTGACCGGTTCACTGAGTGCGGACAGCTGACGAATCGCCTTGCCGTCGGAAGTGCTGCGGAGTTCAATGACAGGTGTTCCATTGCTCAGTGCGATCCATTTGCCGTCCGGACTCAGACGAACGTCTCCGGGAGATTCGGCAGCTGCCTGCTCCCAGATACGAACATCACGTGGCCGACTCCAGAGTTTGATTTCACGGAATCCACCAGAGGCCAGCATGTCACCCTGACGATTAAACGTAAGCGACTGGACAAGGTCGCGATGGGCAATCCCGGTTGTCTGATCTGTATCGAGCGCAGAATCAGCCAGTCGAGTGACGAGCTGTCCGGTCGCGACGTGGTAGATGAAAATCTGATTGGCTCGAGCACTCGCGACGTATTGGCCATCTGGCGACAGGGCCGTACTCAGGACGGGCTGGATTCCCGGCGGTAAAGGGTGCCACTGGCGGGGGGAAAGAGTCGAGCTGCCGCTTCCCGTGGCTCCCTGTCTGATCCATAGATGGATCAGGCCGAGTTGATCCGACGTGAGGTTCTTTGCCTGGACATCATTGTCTTCAGGAGGCATGACTGGTTCTGACGCATGACTGGCAACCTTCAGCAGCAAACTATCCTGAGGGCGACCAGCGACAACCGCCGGGCCGTTGTCTCCTCCCTTCAGAATGTCAGCAGGAGTTTCCAGGACCAGTTCGGCCTGCCGCTCTGTTTTGGAATGACAGGCAAGGCAGCTGCTGCGCAATATGGGCAGAATCTCATTCTCAAATGAGATAGCTGTGTCCCGGTTGGGCACTGCTACGGGAATTGGGTCCGCAGCCGCAGTCAGTCCCGAGACCAGGCCAAGGCAAAGAACAGAGAGGTGTTTCATTCTTTCTTTTCCGCCACCGTGATTCGGATAGTTCGCTCCAGAGTGACTGTTCCTGTCACACTGATCGAAAACAGCAATTTCACTTCATGAGTGCCCGGAGTGGCGTTTGCCGCAGCCGTAATATTCAAGGGCATTTCCGTTTTGTCGCCGCTCGCTGTTGACGCAGAAATACTGAGTCCACTCACACCCGGTGGCAACGTTGCACGAGCGGCTACGTTCCCTTTGAATTCATACTTCCTCGCGAATTTAATGGCGGTTGTTTGTTTGGCTCCCTGTTCGACGACAACCGGCTGATCCGGAATCTGCAGATCAATTGGGGATTCCGTGACATTGAGTGTGACAGTGTTGGATGGAAAATTGACATTCACATTTCTCTGTCGCGCTGCCTGATCCTTCGTTCGAAACTCGGTGTCGACACGCTGTTTCTCACGCTGAGCAGCCTGCTGCGTTTCTTTGGCTTTGTTGGACGCATCTTCTGCATCCTTCTTTGCCTGTGTGGCCGTTTCCTGCTGAGCCTTCAGGTCGTCTCGTTTCTTCTTTGCAGCAGCCAGAGCATCCTCTGCCTGCTTCTGTGCGTTCGCCAGCTTTGTGACCTCCTGCTCCGACGCAGTGAGCTGTTGTTGCAGTTCCGGCTTCTCAGGTTCTGCCGTGACCTGCTTTGCCAGTTGTTCTTTCTTCCGGACGGCTGCCTTGCTCGCATTGGCGGCGTTTGTTGTTGCCTGGCTGGCCTGCGTGAGGGCCGTTTCTGCCGTCGCAAGGTTGCGAGTGACAGTATTGAGTTCTGTTGTACGTGTCGTGACCAGCTTAAGCGCATCCTGCGCGGCTTTTGTGGAGTCCGCGAGAATCTTTGCAATTCGATCCTGTTCTGCCCTGGCGACAGTGACTGATTCCGGATTGCGTTTATACGGCATGTTTTGCAGATATCCTGCGAGATAGAAGCTGTACTGGCCGGGCTTTTCGATCGCGTTAAGTTTGATCTCCAGCTCCCCTTCCCTGTTGTTGCCAATATTCAGCTGGCTCACATTGGTGTTGGGAGGATGGTCCATCGAAAAGCCCAGCAGGTTGCCGCCGACTCCGTCCCGCCTGCTGGCCTTGTATTTAACTTTGACAGACATCCCTCGAGAGATCTCAATGGGTTTGCCTTCCCCAAGCGTGAGGGTTGCGGGAGCAGGTTCGTAATCTGTCACACACAGTTGAAGATCATCTGTCAGTCGTGCCGGAACGTTGGCGATACGACTGTTCGGTTGGGCGATTCGCCATGCCATGGACGTCGCTCCGAAGCGTGCATTTCGGGTGACAGCCTGTTCGCCGATTCGAGCTGTCGCTGAAACACTGATCGAAGCATTGGCTGGCGCCGCATTTGCACTCGCTGAAAGTACGAGCGTGCCCATTCGGTTGCCTGGTCCAATGATGATTTCTTCGCACGTAACTCCGGCAGGCATGCCTGTGGCTTTGACGCGAATCTCACCGTCATAACCATCGACCCGTTCTGCGAAGACGCGGACTGCCACGCGGCCACTGCGTCGCAGCAGCAGTGACGAGAGTGACTCCGCCGGAACTGCGATTACTCGAAAGTCAGGTTTGGGTTCCCGAATGACGAGGCGATACTGCAATCCGGCGTCTGATCGAACGGAACTCGCACCATCACGCAGCATCAGCCGATAAGTTCCATCTGCCGGAACAGAAAGCAGATACTCGGGGTCGGCCGACGAAGTCTCAAACTCAAATCGTCCGGATTCGTTACGAACGTTTCGAACAGCCACATCGTCCATGAAAATGAGATCTCGCGTCTTCTCCGTCCCGTCCTCCTGTGTGGTCACCTGCTGCAACAGAAGGGCGGGGTCTGATGCGATTCCCAGTCGATGAGAAAGGACACTGATGCACAACTGCTGGTCCTTCGTTGCCTCAAATTCAAACCAGTCGATATCTCGCTGCGGGTAGAATCGTCCAGTCACTTCACACGGCAGCACTACGTTCTGGGCCGTGTCAGGCCGGTCGTTATCGGCTGCTTCTCGAATATGTTTCTCTGTCGACAGAGTAATGAGGACTCCGTTTGACTGCTGTCCGCCTTCGTTAAGGACATATTCAAAACCGTCCTGAGACGCGACATGTGGCTCAATCCGTCCTGAGAACTCAAGTTTGCCGAGTGCATCGCCTGAAGTACTGATCGAAACAATCTTCTGCTGCAGTGGAATACCATTCAGTCTGAACTCGGAAGGCGCACCGCCGGGCAGCCCGCGTCCATACAGAGTGAACGATTCTGTTGTTCCGGGGTGGGCCGACGGTGGAAAGATAAAGTCAATTCGAGGGCGAGACTCAAGACGAATCAGGTAGCCGTAGCCTGTCCCCTGTCGATACTGAGCATCGTGAACCTTCAGCCACAGCTTTCCATCCGCCGGGACCTGCACCGAAATAACAGGATCGATTCCGACTCCAGCGCGGGCTTCTTCGAGGATGCGTCCGGCAGAGTCGAATGCCGTCATCTGCAAATGAATCAGAGAGTCGACCTGCTGAGCAATCCCATCAATACTAACGACTGCGCTTGCGGGGGCTGTGATGGCGTACCAGTCTACATCCGCGTTCCCGCTGGACTGACCACTGATGACCCCTGGAACGGTCGCGGGAGTCGCGGTTTCAATATCATTGTTAGGTTCGGTGTCGACGGATTCGGGATGTCTGCCCACCACAAAGAGTCGAGCATTGGACAGGCCATACTTGCCCTGGCTACGAACCTGATAGCGACCGGGAGGAACATTCTTTCCTACTGTGACTGTAAACGTGTTTGGAACCGGCTTTGGCTGTTCGTCAAACGGTCCTTTTTCAGCCATCTTCTGGACGGCTTTGATGCCGGCGTGGGAAAACAGTAGCCGATCCGTATCGTCCAGGTCGTTTCCGGCGATAACCACCTCCACCAGCGCTCCGGCACCCGCCCCCAGCGGATAAACAGAATCTAACTGGGCGGCTGGTAACTGGGCCTGTACGGCCGGTGACAGAGTCAGCAGAAAGGCGACAGCCAGCAAACGAGCGGGCGACATGGCATGCTCCGCGGTGGGTCAGGAGTCAGAAGACAGACTATTTGACAAACTGGAATTCTTTGGCATTGATCACAGCCCAGACAACATCTTCCCATGCGGTCTGAGGACTCTCGTAATCAGCAATCGCTTCAATCAGGAAATCGATCTCATCCTGATTTGGCTTTCGTGAGAATGCCGCGAGGTACAGTTCTTCGATTCGGTCAGCATCCTTACGGTCCTTATCTTTCAGCATTGTCGAGACACGTCCGGATGATGTGCGAATCCGCCCCTGGACATCGCTGCTGTT
>MDSW01040993.1_pt1 | contig 10528 bp, 13 predicted proteins | sample 811171 | NCBI WGS metagenome assembly MDSW01 (sample SAMN05326641, study PRJNA326480) | marine metagenome | isolation source: seawater | place: Atlantic Ocean: North West | collected 2012 | reverse complement strand
TTTAGATGGAAATGTTTATATCAATGGAAACCAAATATTAAAAACTATAAAATCTAAAAAATCTTATCTATCATGCGGGAACTCTAATATTGAAGTCAGAGTTTTTGAAGAAACTCTACCAAATGGTAAAAAGTATATTGCTTCTTATAGAAATGATTATAGTTACAAAAATTCAGATAAATTTTTGGTACCACAAAATCATTTTTTTTTTTTAGGAGATAATAGAGATTGTTCTAAAGATAGTAGATTTTTATCTGAAGTTGGATATGTTCATAAAAATAATTTAGTTGGTAAAGCACAATTATTATTTTTTTCCTCTGATCCAAAAGTAGGAAGTATAATTAAATTCTGGAAATGGAACAAAATAATGAGATTCGAAAGATTTTTTAATAAGATAATTTAATGGAAAATAAAGTTAATAAATTGTCAGAACTTTTAAATATTAAATTTAATAATAAAAAATTACTCTTACAGGCAATTACTCATAAAAGTTTTGATTCAAATAAAAACTATGAATTGCTTGAATTTTTAGGAGATAGAGTTTTAGGTTTAGTAATTTCTAATAAATTAATTGAAATATTTCCAGATGAAAAAGTTGGGATTTTAGACAAAAAATTTGCATCACTTGTAAATAAAAATAAATGTTATGAAGTTGGAAAAAATTTAATGTTAAATAAATTTATCTTAATTGGAAATTTAAACAAAAAATCACAAATTATTGAAAATAAAATAATTTCAGACTCATGTGAGTCTTTAATAGGAGCCATTTATTTAGATAAAGGTTTTGACATAGCAAAAAAATTTATTTTAAAAAATTGGGGTGAATATTTAAATTCATCAGTTAATACAATTATAGATCCAAAAACTAAATTACAGGAATATGCATTAAAAAAATTTAAAACACTACCAGTTTACAAAGTAATTTCTACTAGTGGTCCAAAGCATAAGCCTAATTTTAAAGTTGGCGTAAAGATAAAAAATACTAAAATTTTTTATTCAATAGGTTCGTCAAAAAGAAATGCCGAACAGTTAGCTGCAAATGAACTATTAAAAAGTTTAAACTTAATATGAAATGGCAAGATAAGGGCTTTTTACTATCAATTAATAAATATAACGAAAATTCTGCTGTCGCTGAATTTTTAACTGAAAGCCATGGAAAAACTAGTGGAGTAATTTTTGGAGCAACTTCAAAAAAAATTAAAAATTATTTATTAATTGGTAATAGATTTCATTTAAATTTTAGTTCTAAGTACGATGGTAAAGTAGGATATTTTAAAATTGAAATAGATAAAATAATTACACCTTACCATCTTGAAAACAAAATAAAGTTGTATTGTATTATTTATGCTATGAATTTAATAAAAATAATAACTGTAGAAAACCAAGAAAATAATAATATTTTTTGTTTGATTGAAGAATTTTTTTTATTTTTACAAAATAAAAATTGGTTATTAAATTTTATTTTTTGGGAACTTAAAATTTATAAAAATATTGGTTATGATGTAAACTTTAAAAATTATGTTAAAAATAAATTGCATAATGGTGAAGATGTTTATTTTGTTGAATCTACAAATAAAATAGTTCCTAGTTTTTTAATTAATCAAAAATTTTTACCAAAAAATCAAAATGATATCATCGAAGGGTTTAAGATTGTTGGTGATTATTTAGACAAAACAATAATTAAACCAAATAATCTAAAGTTTCCCACATCTAGAGTTGAATTTTTAAATTTAATAAAAACTATCTAAATTAATACTATCAGCAAAATATGTTATTATTGCATTCGATCCAGCTCTTTTAAAAGACATTAGAGTTTCGAATATTGATTTTTCATCTACAATTTTTTTTTTTATACCATTTTTCAATAAACTATATTCTCCTGAAACTTGATAGGCTATAACAGGTATTTTGAATTTATCTTTTACTGATCTAATTATATCTAAATAGGGCATTCCAGGTTTAACTATAACCATGTCAGCACCTTCTTTAATATCTAATGAAATTTCTCTTAAAGCTTCATCATGATTTTTAAAATCCATTTGATAAGATTTTTTATTACCAACTAAAGATTTTTTTGATCCAATTGCTTGTCTAAAAGGACCATAATAACTTGATGCATATTTGACTCCATAGGACATGATTTGAACATCTTTAAGATTTTCTTTATCTAAATTTTTTCTAATTAACTTAATTCTTCCATCCATCATATCTGAAGGTGCTATTACATCACATCCCATTTTTGCTTGTAACAATGATTGTTTTATTAAAATTTCAACTGTTTCATCATTTAATATTTCATTTTTTTTTAGTATTCCATCATGTCCATGAGATGTATAAGGATCTAATGCTACATCAGTCATTATACCAATATGATTTTTATATCTTTTTTTTATAAATCTAATTGCTTTACAAACTAAATTGTCTTCATTTAAAGCTTCGCTACCTAAATAGTTCTTAAGTTTTAATTTTGTATATGGAAATAGAGCAACCATTGGAATTCTTTTTTTTATTGCCTTATCAACAATTAGACCTAAATTATTAATGGAATATCTAAAAACACCTGGCATCGATTCGACAGGAATTTTTTTATTTTTTCCTTCTGTTAAAAATATTGGTAAAATTAGATCACTGTATGATAGATTATTTTCTTGAATTAATTTTCTTGACCATTCAAACTTCCTTGATCTTCTTAGCCTTAAATGTGGATATGTACCAGTGATAATCATTCTCAAATTTTTTTTGTATGCGACAAAAGTTATATATATTATAATTATAAATAAAGTATTTATTTAAGCACATGAACAACGTTGTATCCATAAACAATATTAAATCAAAAAAAATGATGGGTGATTTTCACAAGCAAAATCTAAGATTTGATATAAAAAAACTCAGAAATGCTTGTAATGATGTTTTAAAAATAAAGGGCTTTGATACCAGTTTAGGTATACCTCATTTTGCGGCGATACCACTAAATTCAATTCCCGGTGATCCAGATTCTATTAAAGGAAATAAAGTCAGAGGAGTTTATTGGACGAAGCCAGACTCTAGTGGTCAAGAAGTTTCAAGAGATATAGGTATTGATGAAAGTAAATATACCGAATTTCTCAAAGATTTTGAAAATACTTATTTTAAAGAAGTTTTTGATGATTTGTCTAAAAAATATAAATTAGGAAGAGTTAGATTGTTATTAAAAGAACCTAGATCAACTTTGAGTTGGCATAGAGATCCTGAGCCTAGATTGCATATTCCTATTTATACAAATCCCGGATGTATTATGGTTATAGATAAAGTTGCTCATCATATGCCAGCCGATGGTTCAGTTTGGATAACAAATAATTTAAAATATCATAATGCATTTAATGGTGGAGAAGAAAATAGAGTACATTTAGTTGCATGTGTGTTAGATTACAAATTTAATTAAACACTTAAATATAAAACAAACTTGAAAAAGATTTTTATCGCATCAGATCACGCTGGATACAATCTTAAAGAATTAATAAAAAAAAAATATTCCAAAAATTTAAATATTCAAGATTTGGGTACTAAAAATTCATCAAAATCAGTAAATTATCCATATTATGCACACTTACTTTGCAAAAAAGTAAAAAAAAATAAATCTAATGTAGGTATTTTAGTATGTGGATCTGGCATGGGAATGTCAATGGCAGCAAATAAACATAATAAAATTAGAGCTGCCTTATGTTATTCAGTAAAAAATGCAAAATTATCTAGATTGCATAATGATGCAAATGTTATTACATTGGGGTCTAGATTAATAAATAAAAAATTAGCATTTAACTGTATAAATGTTTTTTTAAGTACAGATTTTGAAGGCGGTAGGCACAAAAAAAGAGTAAAAAAAATATAGAATTTTTTTAATTAATTATGTCAAGTGAAAAAGATTATAAAAATAACGATTACAAGAATTTTTTTGAAAAAATTTAAATGATGTTGATCCAGAAATATTTCAAGCAATAAATGAGGAAATAATCAGACAACAAAATCATATTGAATTAATTGCTTCTGAAAATATAGTATCTAAAGCTGTTTTAGAAGCTCAAGGATCAGTTTTAACTAATAAATACGCGGAAGGTTATCCAGGTAAAAGATATTATAACGGTTGCGAACATGTAGACATTGCTGAAACATTGGCTACCGAAAGGTTAAAAAAATTATTTAATTGTAAATTTGCAAATGCACAACCACATTCTGGTGCCCAAGCAAATGGTGCAGTTTTTCTAGCTTTGCTAAAACCTGGTGATACATTTATGGGAATGAGTCTCAATTCAGGCGGACATATTACACATGGTTTAAAGATATCTATGTCAGGAAAATGGTTTAATGCAATCAGTTATGACGTTGATAAAGACTCAGAGCTCATTGATTATGATATGGTAGAAAAAATTGCTTTAGAAAATAAACCAAAACTTATAATTGCTGGTGCTAGTGCATATTCTAGGGTAATTGATTTCAAAAAATTTAGAGAAATTGCAGACAAAGTTAATGCCTATCTAATGGTAGATATGGCTCACTTTTCTGGATTAGTTGCTGGAAAAGGTTATCCAAATCCTTGTGATTATGCGCACGTTGTTACATCAACAACTCATAAAGTTTTTAGAAGTGCAAGAGGAGGCATAATTTTAACAAATCATGAAGAGATATCAAAAAAAGTTAATACTGCTGTTTTTCCCGGATATCAGGGAGGCCCATTAATGCACATCATAGCTGCAAAAGCAGTTGGTTTTCTTGAAGCATTAAAACCTGAATTCAAAGATTATATTCAATCAGTATTAGCTAACGCAAAAATTCTTTCAGAAACTTTAAAAAATAATGGATTTAAAATTTATTCAGGAGGGACAGATACTCATTTAATGTTGGTAGATTTAAGACCTTTTAAAGTAAAAGGAAATGTTGCAGCCGAAAGTCTTTCAAGGGCCAATATAACTTGTAATAAAAATGGTATTCCTTTTGATAGCGAAAGTCCTATGATAACATCAGGAATTAGACTTGGTTCTCAAGCAGCAACCACAAGAGGGTTTGGGCTAAATGAATTTAAACTAGTAGGAGATTTAATTACAAAAATAATTAAAGGAATTTCAGACAATCCTAATGATAATAGCAAAATTGAAGATGAAGTTAGAAAAGAAGTGGTAGATTTATGTTCAAGTTTTCCAATATATAAATACTTAAGATAACTAAATATGATTTGTCCATGTAGTAAAAAAGGAGAAACTTCAGTTGTAGACTCTCGACCTACTGAGGATGGAACTGCAATAAGAAGAAGAAGACTTTGTAGTTGTGGAGAACGTTTTACAACATTTGAAAGAGTTCAATTTCGTGAATTAACTATTGTTAAGAAAAATGGTAGAAAATCTCCATTTGATAGAGAAAAATTATCAAAATCAATTTATGTAGCTCTTAAAAAAAGACCTCTTGACACAGAAACTGTTGAAAAATTTATATCAAAAATTTCAAGATCACTTGAAGAATTTGGACAAAGTGAAATTTCATCAAATACGATAGGAACAATGGTGATGGAAGGTTTAAAAGATCTTGATCCTGTCGCCTATGTTCGATTTGCATCAGTCTATAGAAATTTTAGAGAAGAAAAAGATTTTGTTCAATTTGTTGATAAAATTGATGTCTTTAAAAAAAGATAAATTTGAATCATTAGATAAAAAATTCATGCAAGTTGCTATTAATTTAGCAAATAATCAAAAGTCATTAACAGGATTAAATCCTTCAGTTGGATGTGTGGTGGTAAAAAATAAAAAAATTATTTCTTTTGCAGTAACTAATATAAATGGAAGGCCACATGCAGAAACAATAGCACTAAATAAAAAAAAGAATTTAATAAAAGGTTCAACGATGTATTTAACCTTAGAACCTTGTTCCCATTATGGAAAAACACCACCATGTACTAAATCAATAATAAATTCAAAGATTAAAAAAGTTATCTTTTCAACTGAAGATTTAGATGAAAGAAGTTATAATAAATCAAAAAAAATCTTAAATTCAAAAAAAATAGTTACTAAGTCAGGTTTATTAAGAGACAAAGCTAAAATTTTATATAAAAATTACAATTATATAAAAAAAAATAAATATCCATATATAATTGGAAAATTAGCATGTTCTTCAAATTTATTTATTTTAAAAAATAATACTTTGATTACAAATGAACATTCTAGAAAAGTTTCTCATTTATTAAGATATGAAAATCATGGAATATTAACATCATATAAAACTGTGAATAGCGACAACCCGAGATTAAACTGTAGACTAAATGGACTTGAAAGGTTTTCACCAACAAGATTAATTATCGATAGAGATTTAAAAATTAAAAAAAATTCATATATTGTTAATAATTCAAAAAAAAAGACTACCTATGTTTTTTATAACAGCAAAGATAAAAAAAAAATTAATTATTTTAAAAAAAAAGGTATAAAATTAATATATCAAGAAATTGATGGTAATGGACTTTTCAATTTAGATAAACTTTTTAAGAAAATATACGAAATTGGTGTACAAAAATTACTTATAGAATGTGGAAAAAAATTTACTTTGGATGTTTTATCTAAAAGTTTTTTTAATGAATTTTATTTATTCAAGTCTAACAAAAAAATTAATAAAAAAGATATGATTAGTATAAATGTTATATTAAAAAATCTTAACAAAACTTTTAAAAATAAAAAACCTGTAAATACATTTTTAGATAAGGATAAATTAATAAAATATTACTAATATATGTTTAATGGAATAATTTTTAACAAAGCTAAGATAGTTAATATAAAAAAACAAAAAAAAGGCATTAATTTGTTTTTAAAATCCTCAATAAAAATTTCTAATAAAGATATAGGTATTTCTATATCTTGTGACGGTGTTTGCTTAACATTAATTTCATATAAAAAGAAAATACTTGAATTCTATCTATCAAATGAAACAGTTAATAAATCAAAGTTTAAAAGTGTTAAAATTAATAATGAAGTTAATTTAGAGTTACCTCTTAAGTTTGGACAAAATATTTCAGGTCATATATGTCAAGGTCATGTTGATACTGTTGCACAAATAAAGAATATTAAAAAAATTGATAAGTCTTATGTATACTCGTTTAAAATAAAAAAAAGTTATATTAATCAATTAGTAGAAAAGGCATCAATTTTAATTAATGGAGTATCCTTAACAATTTCAAAAATTAAGAATAATATTTTTGAAATTTGGGTTATACCTCACACTAGAATGTTAACAAATTTAAAAATGCTTAAAAAAAATGATTTAGTTAATGTTGAAATTGATATTTTGTCGAAATATGTAAAAAAATTTATTAATGAAAAAAAATAAATTTAGTTCAATCGAAAGTATTATTTCCACTTCAAAGAAAGGTAAAATGTATATATTGGTGGATGATGAAAATAGAGAAAATGAAGGAGATTTAATTATATCAACGTCTGACGTCAACGCTAATAAAATAAATTTTATGGCTAAACATGCAAGAGGTTTAATATGTTTAGCGATGGATTCTGAACAATCTAAAAAACTTGGATTAACTTTAGTTTCACCAATAAACCAATCGAGAAGTAAAACTGCGTTTACATTTTCAATAGAAGCTAAAAAAGGTGTGACGACAGGAATCTCAGCTTACGACAGAGCCAGAACAATAAGAGTTGCCTCAAGAAAAAATGCAAATAAGAATGATATAGTTTCTCCAGGACATGTTTTTCCAGTCATTGCAAAAGATGGTGGTGTACTCGTAAGGGCGGGGCATACTGAAGCCTCTGTCGACATATCCAAACTAGCTAATAAAAATAATTCTGCTGTAATATGTGAAATTATGGCTGATGATGGAAATATGGCTAAAGGTGATGACTTGTTAAAATTTGCAAAAAAACATAAATTAAAAATTGCAAAAATAGAAGATTTAATATCTTACAGACTTAAAAAGGAAAAATTTATTAAATTAAAAAAATCATCTAAAATTAAAGTTCAAAATCAAAAATATAAAATTAAAGTATTTGAAAATTTATTGGATGGATCGGAACATTTTGCTCTTATTAAAGGAAATTTAGCTAAAGGATCTTTGCCACGTTTAAGAGTTATTTCATCAAATGTGGTACAAAATTATCTCATAAATCAAAAACTTCCTAACTCTTTTGCAAAAACGATTAATTATTTTAAAAAATATAATAATTGTGTTTTGATATTTATTAGGGATCCAAATCTAAAATCTGTTACTCAAACCTTAAAACAATATAATAGTAAGATTTTTTATAAAAAAGGACATGATAAACTTATAAGAAATTATGGTATTGGAGCCCAAATAATTAAATCGTTAAATATTAAAAATATGATATTGGTTACAAGATCCAAAAAAAAAGTTGTTGGATTAGATGGTTTTGGAATTAAGATAATTAAACAGGAAATATTAAAATGAAAAAAATTTTATCAGTATATTCGTTATATTATGAAGATATTGTTACCAGAATGACAAAACTTGCATACAAAGAATTTCCAAAAAAATATTTTAAAGTACATAAAATGGAAGCACCTGGATCATTTGAGATACCTTTAATTATATCTAAGCATATAAAAAATTATGATGCAATATTAGCTTTAGGCTGCATCATCAAAGGAGAGACACCTCATTTTGATTATATATCTAAAGCCTCAATTGACTCATTAATGAAATTATCGCTTAAATATAATAAACCAATAGGAAATGGAATTATTACCTGCCTTAACAAAAAACAAGCTATTAAAAGATCTAAAATTAAAGGTCAAGAAGCAGCAAAAGCAGTTATAAAAGTTTTATATAATTTTTCTAAATATTCATGATAAAAAAATATAGTCCAAAATATAACCCCAGGGTTATAGTAATTCAAAAATTGTATAGTAAATTTTATAATAAAGATGATAATATAACATTCCCCAAACATAGATTTAAAAAATTTATAAAAGACGTAGTTAATGGCACGATCGAAAGAGATGAAGTTATTAATGACGAAATAAAAAACCATCTAAATACTGATGTAAATATAAATAATCTAGACAAAGTATTTCAAGTTATAGTTAAAAGCGCAATTTACGAATTTCTGTACATGCCAAAAACATCAATAAAAATAATTATAAAAGAATATCTAAATGCATCTAATTTTTTTATCGAGAATTCGCAAACTAAATATTTGAATGCTCTGTTAGATAAAATTTCTAAAAAAATTAGAGTTTCTAATGGATGAGTTTTTAATAATTAAAAAATATTTTAAAAATCTTACAAAAAAAAATCCTGGTGCTCTTAATTTAAATGATGATGTTTTTTTTGATAAAAAAAATAAATTAATTCTTTCTATCGATACTTACAATGAAAATACTCATTTTTTTAACTTTAAAAACCCACATTTAGTTATAAAAAAAATTATAAGGTCATCAATTTCTGATTTAATATGCAAAGGGGTCAAACCTAAATATTTTTTTTTATCAGGCAGTGGTAATAAAAATCATTTTAATAAAAAAAATCTTAAATTAATTTCCAAAGCTATTTCAGATGAACAAAAATTTTTTAATATAAAATTATCCGGTGGAGATATGACTAACTCGAAAAAATCTTCATTTACAATCACATCAGTAGGTTTTTCTAAAAATATAATTAAACGAAATAATACAAAAAATAATGATGATATATACATTACAGGTAATCTAGGTGATAGTTTTGTTGGTTTAAATATTTTAAAAAAAAAAATACATTTAGATAAAAAATATAGGAATTATTTTATAAACAAATATTACCTACCAAATCTACCGATAGGATTAATTAAATTTATAAATAAATTTGCTAATTCTTCAATAGATGTTTCAGATGGATTGTTTGCTGATATGCACAAGCTTATAAATAAGCAAAAGATTTCATTTATTTTATTTGCCGATCTGATTCCAATTTCAAAAAACTTAAAAATTTATTTAAAAAATGTTAAAAAGAGTCATTTAAACTTCATTTCAAAAGGCGATGATTACCAAATAATATTTACCTCTAATAAAAGAAATCGAAAATATATCAAAAGATTAGCAAAAAGAATCAATCAAAAAATTACTTTAATTGGATCAATTACAAATAAATCTGGACATAATAAGATCATTAGTAATGGAAAACAGTTAAAATCAAAGAATTACGAAGGTTATTTTCATAAGTTCTAAAAAAGTTAAATATTGCCTTTTATGTTTATTTTTGTAATGTGCGCATTTTACTAAATAATTAAAACACATTATTAAGGATTTTATGAACACTTCAGTTGAAACAATATTATACTATACAATTTTTGCTGGTTTTTTATCAATCTTATATGGATTTATAACAGGATCTAACATTTTAAAATCTAGTCCGGGAAATAATAAAATGCAAGAAATTGCATTAGCTATACAAATTGGTGCTAAAGCATATTTGAATAGACAATACAAAACTATAGCCATTGTTGGAGTTGTGGTTTTAGTAATTATAAGTTTTGCATTTAGTTTTTTAGTTGGTTTAGGTTATTTAATTGGC
>MDSW01003522.1_pt1 | contig 10528 bp, 6 predicted proteins | sample 811171 | NCBI WGS metagenome assembly MDSW01 (sample SAMN05326641, study PRJNA326480) | marine metagenome | isolation source: seawater | place: Atlantic Ocean: North West | collected 2012 | reverse complement strand
TTCCGCCTTGAACTTGACTGCGCGCGTCCGCGGCTGCTTGCCGCGCGCGGGCGGCGGCGTGTCCAGAAGCGCAATCTCGGCCAGGAGCGTGCGCTCCGTGACGACGAGAACCTTGCCCCACTTGGCCATGACGTCCGAGGCCTTTTGCGCGCGCTGCTCCCGTTCGCGCAAAAGGGTTGCTTCCGCGCGCAGCTCCTCGACGGTTGCCTGCGCCGTCGCCAGCTCGCGTCCGCTGTTCTCTGCGTTTGCGACCAGCTGGTTGCACATGAGCTCGGTGCTGGCGAGCTTTTGCTTGAGCGTCTCCCGCTCCTTGTGCGTCTGGTCGGCGCCGCGCTGCAGCGCCTGCGCGTGCGCCCGTTCCATCTCGGCGAGGTCTTGCTGCCGTGCGCTGGCCTCCGCCTCGAGCTTCTCTTGCAAGCGCTTGATCTCGATGGACTGTTTGCTCGTGTGGCTATTGTGCAGCCGGTCCTTGCCCGCCTCCTGGCGCTTGACCTTTTCGTGCTTTTCCAGTAGCTTGTCGTACATGCTGCGGGTTTCGGCTTGTTCGAGCATCATGCTGGCCATCTTTGGACGCATCCCCTCCAACTCGGCCTTGATCTCGGCAATCGCCGCATCGGCCGCTTGCTCGCGATTCCTCGCGCGCGACGTGGCCTCCTCCACCTGGGCGAGCATCTCGTCCTTTTCGGCTTGCAGCTGCGCATTGTGCGCCGCCTTGAGCTCGAGCGCCCTTGTCTCGAGCTTTCGTATCTTTGCCTGATCCTCGAGCCGCCCCTCTTTGAGCACGGTGACGAGGCTGTGCAGCTGCGCGTTGACCGCCTTGGCTTGCGCCGTCTGCACTCCCGGAGAATTGAATGCGGTGACGGCCGGACCGCTGGTGGCCGAGGCGTCCGCTTCGGCGGTGGCGCCGCTCGCATCGTCGTGCTCAAAGTCCAGGTGCACGGCCGCGTAGGCATTCGTAAAGGCCTTGACCTGCTCGTTGCTGATAAAGTCGAGGACGCGTTCGTCGGGCTGCCCCGCTCGAATGACAATGTGGCCGTCGCCGCAACCGCGCAGGCCGAGCGAACTATCTACGCCAAAGACGGCCGACGACATGCTGGTCAAGCTGCACGTGCGATCGCAGACAAACCGCGCGCCAGAGCGGTCTCCTATGATGTTGACGGCGTTGACCTCCCAGAAGGCGTTGCCGATGCCCGACTGCCACGGCAGCGAGTAGGTGATGAGCACAAACCGCTCCGACGGAACGTGCGCCCCGTCCTTGTTCTGGGCCTTTATGCATCCGTGATTCAAGAAGGCTTCGAATGCGCAGAGCTGTTCCAAGAGCGTGTCCGGGTGCATCAACCACGATCTCGAGCACAACTTGCGCATCAGCGTGTCGCGATTGCTCGTGAGCATCATGCGCTGGCCTGAGAGGTTGACGATGGCCACGTACCTTGGAATCGAGCTTGGCAGCCCACAGGGAGGCGGCCGCTGCTTCCCCACTGCGCTGTTGAGCGCGCGTACGAATGTGCGCCGATTGTTGATGGCCTCCTGGATCGAGCCCTCGCGGCCGTTTGAGTCCAACCGGTCCTCCACGCAGGCGAGGTGGTCCTGCAACGTGCGCCCGCTTCGATTGCGATGAAGCCTCGACAGCCAGCTGGCGTCCTGGAAGCTGGCGTCATCGCTCGCGCGCTGCGCGCTCGGGAGCCTTGCGCCATCCATTGCGCGCCGGCAATTTCCTAGGTGCGACCGCCCTCTTAGAAAGCTGGGGCGAGCAAGGCGCAAGCCGGCCGCCCGCGCGAATGACGCGCCACAACATTACCTTTCACCTGCCCGCCTGCTCGGTCGCGGAGGGCGTGCAACGGCGAGACTCGGCCTCGATAGCGGCAGACGCGCTCCGCGAAATCAGCGCACGGCCATTGCTCGGCGCTGCGCAACAGCAGGAGCACCGCTGCCCCGACCCAGCCGCTTGCCGACTCAGCATGCGCTTTCGCGAACCGGCGCCGGCGGCAACGACGACCGCCCCGTCGTTTGCCCTTGGCTCCGTGTTTGCCGGCGCCAACGCCATCGTGGACGTGGCGCACTACTGGCAGCAGCGCGTCCTGCCACAGCCCAAGCCGACGCTCGGGACGGATGTGCAGTGCCAAGAGGTCGACCAGTACAGCGTGCCGCCGCGCTGTCCGGACGACCCGGAGCACGTTTCCGCGGGACTCTGCGCGCGCCTCTTTGAGCTTTTTCACGGCGTGCTCATCGCGAATCGACGTCCTCCTGGAAGGCCGAACGAACGCGTCTTCTACTCCCCTCTTATTGGTCCCACTGGCCACTACGAACGCTTCTCGGCGTGGTCGCACATTGTGGGCTTTGCGGGCTTTCTTGCCTTTGGCGTCGTGCGCATCTGCGTGCCGTCGTGGAATGAGACGGTGCAGGGCGTGCTGACCTCGGTGGCCGCGTGGGGCACGGCGTTTGTCTTCTTCTCGTCGTCCGTGTACCACGTGACCGCACCCGACATGAAGATTTCCATGTTCACGCGCTTTCTCGACTTTGCGGCCATCTACCTTGGCATCATCCTGAGCGCCACCGCCGACATTGCGGTGGCCACGCGCGGCTTTGACGACGTGCCCGTTGTGACCATCATCGACTTGCCCGTGGCCGGGCTCATCATCGTGCTCTTCTTCCTGTGGAGGCGCCACCGGCTGGAGAGCGCCGAGACGTGGGGCGAGTTCGACCGACCGTCGACCAGCCTGGAGCCCGAGCTGCGCTGCGCCATCGGACGGGGGCTCTTCAATCGCGGGCACGAGGACCTGCACCACTCTCAGCTGCGCTCCGCCACGTCGCTGCTGCTGACGGCTTCGTACTTCATGTCGGTGCCCGCGGCCGTGATGACGCTCGACGAGAGCGTGTCGTGGCTCGTGCTGACGCTCCAGGCGCTCGCGTTTGTGACCATCGTCGGCGGCATGACGCTCGACAAGATTGTCAACTGGCCCAACAACGAGCTGGCGCAGGGCAGGCACGAGTGCCTGACGTGCCCGGGCCAGGGCTGCGCCCTGACCGCGCACGGGCTCTGGCATCTGATTGCCATTCTATCGACCTTGCTGACGGTTGTAGCGAGGGAGTATGCGGTTCAAAGCTATTAAAAAAGAACGCACTCACACTCGCGGCGTCGGCACAAACCCAAAGGCCGCTCGCCGCTGCTCGGGATTGTCCCAGTCGACGCCGTCGTGCTCGGCCGACGTTGGCACGCGCGGCCACGTCGGGCGCGCAGGGCCGTTGCCGCGAAACGCGGCGCCCTCGACGTAGCGCGCGAGCAGATCGCTCGTCGACGTCGCGGCATACTCGTGCATCACCGCGACCAACAGCGGCGCTTGGCGCGCATCGTGCAGCTCCATGCGCTCCTCGAAGAAGCGAAACTGCGGAGGGCCCTGGGTGCGGTACTTTTGGTCAAACCAGCCGCGCGCCACCGCCCAGCGGCGTCGGGCCGTCTCGAGCTCCTTGCGCATCGTCTCCAAGCTCGCATCGTCCGGCCTCACGCCGGCCTGCGCTGCGGCCTTCCCCAGGGCCGTGACCGCAGCCCGGTACGCACGCGCGTGGACCCCGTACTTGTCCCACGCGGCGCGCTCCCAGACGTCGTGAAAGTAGTAGACGGCCATCAGCACCGCGGTGCGGCCGATGGCCTCGGGCGCGCTTCCGGGCGGCGTGGCGGGGAGCGACTGGCCCAAGTGGAAGCCGTGCGCCCAGCGGCTCTCGTAGACAAAGCGCGACGCGAGCTTGAACTCGGCGTCCTCGCGCAGCGACTTTTCGTCGCGCAGCAACAAGCCCATGGTGTGCGAGACGGCCACGGTGATCGGCCGCCACCAGAAGGTCATGAAGACGTGCTCCGGCAGCTGCGACTTGAGAAAGCAGCTGACAAAGAGAATATTGTGCAGCCACACCGCTCGCCAGCCCTGGTGGCCGTTTTCGTTGGCAGAGCTGGCGACGCGCGCCAATCGGCGGAAGACGCCCGCGTCCATGTCGATGACGCGCACCGACAGCGCGCCAATTTTGGACTCGCTGCTCAGCGGCTCCGGGCCGCACGTGTCGATGAAGTTGGAGAGCTTTGCATCCGTGTGGACGCAGCAGTCGGCGGAAAAGTTCCAGATGCACAGCCGCAGACTTCCGAGGTAGGCCCGAGCCAGCTTGTCCTCGACGATCAGCTGCGAGCCCACGAGCCACTGCGCCATGCTGAGCCGAACGCCCACGTCCATCTGTCCCTTTTGCATAATCGTGAACAGCTTGAATCTGGCGTCCTCACCGGCGGCGGCCGTCTGCTGGTGCTTCTTCACGACCCACATTGCGGCGATGAGAGGCCCGTAGGTTCGCAGCGCGGCCTCGGTCATGTTGATCATCTCCTCCCCGACCTCCTCGAGGGTGCACCAATTGTCGTGAGCGGGGATGCGCATCACGGTGCTGCCGCTGGCGAGGTCGTGGGCCAGCTGCTTGTGCATGACGGGCTCGGGCTCGCGCGTCTGCGGGTTGATGACGGTCATCTCCTGCAGGCGTTTGCGCGCGTCCTCCTTGGGCTCGTCGGGGTGGCGCGTCCAGACGGAGTTGTACGAGCCGCGCCCCACAAAGTGCAGCCCCAAGTTTTCAAAGCCCGGGGGCTTGGGCGCCGCGTGGTGGTTGGTGCCGGCCACCGGGTCGTCCTTGAACAACTCGTGCATGCCGTGGGGCCGCACCAGGCGCTCGGCCAGCTGGCGGCCCGTCCACGTGGCGCTCAGGAATTCTGGCGCTGGCGGAAGAAGCGTGTCGCCGTCGCCCTGGCGTCGCACCACGCGCATCACCTGGTCCTGCGTCAGCACGTGATCGTAGACCAGCCGGCGCACAATCTCCGGGTCGGTCGCCTCAAACGTCAAGCGCCGGCGCGGCACCTCCAAGAACTGCGCCAGGGAGCGCGCCGAGGCCATTGGCGGCGAGGCCCGCTCGTCCAACCCCGCATTGGCGTCCGGGGCCAGCATGATGGGTCCCAGGACGCTGCGCGGCGCCGGCGTCGGTTTGGGCTTTGGCTTGGCGCCCGAGGGCGGGCGGTCGTACGGCCCCGGCCTCGCGCTGCTGCTGCTGCTGGCGCCGCCGCCGCCGCCGCCGCCGCCGCCGCCCGGCCCCGCCGCCGCAGCCGGCTCGGCGGCCAGCGTCTTGACCGCCGCGGCGACGGTCTGCGCGTTCCGCCGGCGCGGCTCGAGCACGTCCTGGTGAAAGCGAAACGACGCCCAAGCGGCGCGCGTCAGGTCGGGCCCCGACCGGGGCGTCGCCTGGTTTCGGTCGACGTCCTTGGCGCTCCGGCCGTTGCTCTGCTTGGTGTACTCGACGAGGTCCGTGCGCTCGGGCGGGGCCTCGGTTCGAGCGGCCACGAGCGAGGGCGTGCGCGCGCACAAGAACCACAGCTTGTAGCCCTGGACGTAGTTGGCCTTTTCGGACTCCGCGTTGCTTCCCTGCGCCCTCAAGAGCGCGGTCATCGCTTGGTTTTGGTGGGCCGGCAGCGCAAAGAGCTCGCGACGAGTGACGTCGGCGGCCCGAATGTAGTGCAGGCCCCAGCGATGCGCCGCTTCCAAGAAGTCTGCGCACTCGGCGTGCCGCTCCAGTTTGCCCAAGTGGTCGGCGTCGCGCTCGGCCGGTTGCAGCGCCTCGTACTCCTTGCGCACCAGCGCCTCAAAGTGCGTGGCCACGTTTTCGGCAAAGTGGGCGGCGGCCTCGGCCTTGGCGTGTGCCTTGCCTTTGGCTGCCGCGGCCGACGCCATTCCTGCTCTGGGAAGAGGGTGCGGGCAAGCGGCAAGCCCGCGCACGCGCACGGCGGTCCCTATTCCAGGGAGTTGGCGGAGTTGCTTATTTCCCAACCGGGCGCTAACCCGCCCGTCCGCAGAAACACGCTGGCACGCACCCACACGCGCTGTCCGCGCTACTAGGACTCATCCTAGCGTACCCCGTTCTCGTCTTTCTCGCGTGCGCGCACAACCTCAGACGCCAGAAAAGCCTCCAAACAGCTCGAGCTCTGGACTCAGACCCTCCGGATCCGCTTGGAGGGTCGTCTTCGAGCACTTGAGCGCCTTGCCGGGCAAGGCGGGGACGACGTGCGGCCCCGTGATCGAAAACTCCTCTTGGAACATGGGGTCGAACGCGGCACGGCGGTGCAGCGTCTCGACCGCGTCATCCGAATTCAGGTTGACAAAGCGGTTCTGGCACGTGAAGAAGGCGTGCACCATCATCGGGCCCGTCCGCGCAAAGGAGGTGCCCGAGAGGAGCAGCGACTGGATTAGGTACGGGTGAGCGGTGCCGCCGGGCGTGATCAACGGAGCGAGCGTCGCCTCGCGATCGAAGACCTTGGAGGCGCTTCCATTCTCCCCGCGCCGAACCTCCTGCAGGTTTTCGCGCGTGGGGATTTGCACGCCATTCACCGAGCAGACGTGTCCGCTTTTCGCCAGCATCTGCTGGATGGAGATCCACTTGAAAGGAACGAGGACAAGCCACTTGTTGAGCGAATAGCTCATCTGGGGACGCAGGTTGAATGGGGTCGTCATGGTGGCGAGGTCGTCCTCCGGATTGTAAACGTCGAGGCGGGTCATCAGCGGCAAGACGCCGAGGATGTTCAGCTTGGAGTAGATCTTCATGGCGCGGCACAGCGCGAGCACCAATAGCTTGCCGTTCTTCGCCACGGCGCTCGCACCGGGAATGCGAAGGTACTGAACGGCGTCGTTCTGGGACAGCTGCGCCATCCGGTCTTGCAGCCGTGCGATCATTGCCGGAAGGCCCGTCTGAGACTGGTGCGTCTGGATCTCCGAGTGCCCGTGGCGCTCGTCCAGCACGTGCAGTTCGTCGGTGCTGCAGCGCAAGCGCACCTTGTCGGCCGTCTCCTCCTTGAAGAAGCGGTGGCGCGGCCAGTTCAAGTTGGGGCAGCTGGCCGTCGTGTCAAAGTTCACGGTGCCGCCGACGTGCCGCTTGATCACCGAGAACCACGAGCCATTGTCGTCTGCGGAAGTGAGCTTCATGTCGAGCGCTTCGTCGTCGCTTTCCTCGTCGTCGTCCGCAGGCTCGACAACCTGCGCGCGACTCGGGTGCAAGTGGCGCTCGCCAAGAAAGGCTTCCGCGTTTCCCGCATCCGGCACTTCGGTAATGTACAGCTTGCCGTTGATGGGCACGCCCTTGAGCACGTGGTCGTGCTGCTCGTCGATGGCCGACAACGGCAGGTTCTTGTCCGGCATCACCGTGCGCGCCGTGCACACGACAAACTCGCTGGCCAAGTCCTTGGCCACGTAGTCGCTGATGTGAAACCAGAGGTCCTCGGGCAACGAGGCAATGGGGCACGGCTTGCCCGGGTCGGCCGGGAGGACTGCGGGGACCTCCTCCATTCCCCCGCGGGGTGTGTGTGTGTGTGTATGTTTCCTGGAAACTCAGACCAGACGCTCCGCAAGCGGAGAACGCGCAACCCACACCCGCTACGCACGGTGCATGATGTTCGGGGCCGCGGTGCCCGCCTTGAGGCGCAGCGTGGCCTCGCGCTGCACGCGCTTCAGGTAGTCGTCCTCCTCGGGCGCCGGTTGCGGAAGCGGCGGCACGTCTTGCCCGACAATCATGAGCGAGCGCGGGAGGGGCGCGGGATTGCCCGAGCGAAAGAGCTCGGTCAAGCCAGCGGGGGCGGGGGCGGCGGGGGCGCGGGGCCTGCGCCAGCTGGCATTGGCAATGGGCAGGCGCGGCGGCGGCTCCGGGGCCGGTGCGGGTGCGGGTGCGGGGGCAGGGACAGGGCTGGGAAGCCGCGCCACCGCGCTAAGGATGTCCTCGACCCTCTTGACGGAGAGGCCTGACTTGGCCGGCGCCGTCTTCTTCGGGATCTCTGGCTGCACGTCCGGCTGCGCGCAGGACAACGCGGAGGAGTCTTGCACGTCGACCTCGGCATGGTATCCGAACGCCTCGACTTCCTTCGGGAGCGTGGCGCTGCGCTTCTTCAGAGGCTTGGACGATTCGGGCACACTGCTCTTGGCCGTGCCGTTCTTTTGCGACTTGGATCGCTCCTGCGTCTTCTCCTGGTCTTGCACGTCGCCGAAGTCGTCATCGCGCGTCGCTTCAAAGGGGCAGGCGGCGGGGGAGACGTTGCCGGAGGGGGCGTCGCCCCCGCCGCCCTCGGCGGCAGCGGCCAACTCGCCAGCGTCGAGGATGATCACAAAGTCCTCCTGTTTCTTCGCAGGAGCGGCACGCTTGCGACGCTTTGCGCTCGCGGACGCATCCTCGTCGCCAGACTCGACGACGATGCTTGAGCGCACGCCGCGCGGCGTTGTCGTCTTGTAGGGCTTGGTGGCCCTGCCCTTGAGGCTCGTGACCGTGAGCAGCTCCACCTGCTTGCGCTCGCGCTTGGGGCGGCCCAGCTGCTGCGTGCGCTTCAGCTGCTCCGCAAGGGGCAGCGCGAGCCACGCCGCCCGCTCGGCCTCGGGGACGCAGCGGAGCGCGCGCTTGGCCGCTCGATCGTGGTTGCGCACAAAGTTGTTGGCGGTGCCGCGTTCGTCGTCGGAAGAAGACTCCTCGTCGCTGGTCTCCGCGTTCACGTCCTCGATGGCGGGCGGCGCTGGCGTCTCGCCGACGAGGTCGACAAACTCCTCCACCTCTCCGAGAATGGTCACTTCCGCCGGCGCGAGCTTGGGCTTAGCGCGCCGCTCGCTCGCCGGCTGGCCTTTGCGCTTGGGCCGTCCCCAGCACGCCGCCTTGCCCTTCTTCCTGCGCGCCGCCTGCGGCGGCGCTCGCGGCGGCGGCGCCTCCTCGGGCTCGCTCTCCGGCCCGGAGCTGTCGCTGCTGTTCAGGTCCATGCCCCCGCCGGGGTGTGGGGTGGTGTGTTTTACGAGTGCGGGGTGCGCTCCCCGCAAGCGGCGTGCGCGCGCGCAGGGATTCCTAAAACGGAATAGATATTATATGCGACAGAACTCACGACCACAAGCGCTCCCGGGCATGCCACCGCGGCGGTACAATACCCCAGAAGACGCTTCACTCAGTGCCGCTGTAGTCCAGAGGTTAGGATATTCGGCTTTCACCCGAACGACCCGGGTTCGATCCCCGGCAGCGGAATCGCCTGCCCCGTTGGTGTAGTGGTCAGCACTTTGGACTTTGAATCCAACAACCCTGGTTCGAATCCAGGACGGGGCTTTTGCGGGGCGCGCAGGCCCGCCGGCGAGACGCTGAAGAGGTCGTCGTCGCCGGGGCTGTCCTGCTCGCGCTCGCGGCGCGAGGCGCGGCGCAGCCTGGCCCCGGCCCCGGGCATTGGTGGGGGGCGGGGTGTTGCGGCTCTCGCTCGCGCAAGCCGCAGGCACGAGGCTCGCGCCGGGAGACGTCCTTTTGGTGATGCACGCTAATTCTTAGATTCCGAGACACACACATACGCTCCCTACACGAGCTTTGCGCGCTGACGCCGCTCGCGGTCGACGCGGACCATCTTGTCGCGCACCAGGCGCTTGTTGAGGGCGATGGTGGGCGCGAGCTTGGCCGCCTCCGCCTCCCGGGAAGCGCGAGACACCTCGACCGCGGCGGCGGCGAGGACGCGGCCCACCATGCCGGAGATGGTGTCCCACACGCGGCGCTCGTTCTCGAGCTGCTTCTGGGTCTCGCGCGCGGCCTGGTGCTTGGCCTGGGAGGCGCGCTTGCGCTCGGCTACGCTCGCGTGCCTGCGGAAGCCCTTGATGCAGTCCTCGGCTTCTGTTGCGAACCAGGGCTTGATCACGCCTGAGACGTCGTTGTCGAGGTCTTCCTCGGCCGAGTCGTTGGCGAAGTCGTCGTTGTCCAGGATGTTGGCCGTCCACCAAACGTAGGCCGCCGCTTGGGCGTTGGTGAGACCCGGAAACTCCGCGGGATCGGCAAGGCCGTGCGGGCCGCCGCTGCGCGTGCGCGTCGACTCGTGGCCCGGCCACGCCCCGCCGTCGTTGGCGAGCGCGTGGAGCGCGCGGCGGTACTTGACAAACTGCCCGCGCAGATGGCGGGGCATCTTGTCGTCGCGCGGATCCCCCGTTTGGTAAAAGGGGCTGTACTTCTCCGGCTCGTCGTTTGTGAACTTGCTTCCGGGCGCCAAACCGACGGACCGGGACCGCTCTCGGAGGTCGACGTACGCTTCGACAGCGTCCCTGGTGGCGTTGACAAAGGCCGCCGGATCGGCGTCCGAGTAGAGGCGGAGCCACTCCATGAGCCACTTCCCCTCGCCGCCGTGGTAGCGCCGGTTGCCAAAGTACATCCACGACGCCTCGGCGGCAAGGCGAAGTTGGTCCTCGTCGCCGGGCGGGTGCTTGGCGGGGAAGTGGCGGTTGCGCTCGGTGGGCCCGCCGTCGCCGTAGACGTCGGCCGCGTTGACGCGGCAGAGGTGGAGGATGTCGGCGGTGGGGGCCATGTTGTTTGTGTGTGTGTGTGTTGTGTTGTGTTGTGTTCTGGTGTGCAGGGGGCAAGGGGGGCGGGCGTGACCCCGGCCCTCAGGGACGTCCCTGGGGGGCCGGTCCCGGGTGGGGGACGGCAGCAGGGCCCGGGCAGCGCCCAGCGGGGTGGCCGCCCCCGTCCGATCCGA
>MDSW01073729.1_pt1 | contig 10529 bp, 10 predicted proteins | sample 811171 | NCBI WGS metagenome assembly MDSW01 (sample SAMN05326641, study PRJNA326480) | marine metagenome | isolation source: seawater | place: Atlantic Ocean: North West | collected 2012 | reverse complement strand
TTATGACTAATAGATTTGCTTCTTCTAATGGCATTGGATATGAACTATGAGTATGCATTAATTCGAATTTGCATTTATTTTTTTTAAAAATTTTAACGGCAGTTTCTATATCTCTCATTGTACTCATTCCCGTAGATATGAAAGTATGTTTTCTCTCTTTTGCAATTACTTCTAATAATTTTAAATGTGTTAACATTGCAGATGCAACTTTATTATATTTAATTTTAAATTTTTTCATTGAATTTTGACTATCTATATCCCAACATGAAACGAACCATTCAATTTTCTTTTTTTGGCAATACTTGCTAATGGTTTCATATTCTTTTAATGAAAATTCCAAACCTTCTTTTTGTTCTCTAGTAGTTTCCCCCCATGGACTTTCTCTAAATGAGTCAAGAACATCTTTTGGATAGACATTTTCAACAGTTCTCTTTTGAAATTTTACAGCATCACAACCTGCATCTTTTGCAACGTCAATCAATTGTTTGGCAATTTTTAAACTACCATTATGATTAATTCCTATTTCTGCTGTTATGAAAACCATATTATCACCACGCAGTCCATCCCCCATCGATAACAAATGTTGAACCTGTAACATAACTAGATTTCTTACTAACTAAATATTCAATCAAATCATTAATTTCATTTTTTTTCATCATTCTATTCATCGGTGTAAATCTAGAATATTTATCGATGAATTTTTTATCTTGTTTAAATTGTACTCCGCCAGGAGCTACGCAATTTACTCTAATTTTTGGTGCTAAATGTACAGCTAAAAATTTTGTCAGGTTTATTACTCCTGCTTTTGAAACTGAATATCCAGGATGTTTATGAGATCCATCATACAAATCTGGTCTCGCTGAAACAATTCCTGTGGTTGCAGCAAAATTTACAATTGAACCCTGGTTATTGTTACGTGCAAATTCTCTACAAACTGAAAATAGTGATGTAATATTTAGATCTAGAAACTTTGAAAAAGAATCTAATGTAATATTATACAATGTATTTTTGCCTCTTTTTGCATCAACATGATCATTTAATGCAAAACAATTGATTAGCCCGTCTGCATGATTTGTTTTAAACCATTTTTTTACAAATTTTTCATCTGATAAGTCGTGTCCTAATTTGATATCTAATTTTATGATTTTGTATTGTTTTGAAAGAAATTTTGAAATTTCTTTTCCTAAAAGACCTTCTGAACCTGTAATAATAATTTTCATACTTATCTAAAAATTATTCATTATATCCTTTTTTCAAGGTATCTATTGATAAATTCTAAGTACCTTGAACAGGTATTCTCTACAGTTATAATTTCAGTGAGATCTTCCCGTGCACCTTGAATAATAAGATCTCCTTTGTAATCTATATTTTCTAATTTTTGGAAAAATTCTTTGAAATTTACATCTCCTGAACCTAATGGAACAGTTTCTCCATTTACGAATCTATCTTTGACATGTACATTAATTATCCAATTTTTTAAAATTTCTAGTTCAATTAATGGATCAAAGTTTTTAGAAATACTGTTTCCTACATCATAATTTGCTTTTATATTTGGACTATTCACTTTTTCTAATAACTTCACAAAGGTATGGCATTCCAAATCAGTTTCTAATCCTAAAATAATATTACATTTTTCAGCAGTTAATTTTACTGATTCTAAATTTTTTATTAATTCTTCTTGCTGTTCAATACTTTTTAGAGCTGAGGAATCTACAAAAGGTAATTCAATAATTTTTATGTCACATTTTTGACATTGATAAATTAATTTTTCAAGAATTTCTAAATTCTGTTTAATTTTTTTATCTGAATTTTTAAACAAATATTTTTCCATAAAAATATCTGCACATAATGAATTAATCTTAATTCCATTTTCTTCAGATAATCTTAAAATTTTATTAATTTGTGAATCATTGAAAATTGGATTATCATCACTATCTACTATCCATTCAATTAATTCAAATCCTATTTCTTTTGCTAGATGAAATTCATTTTCCCAAAAATTATGCGGAAATCCTTGAATTTTATTGTTAATTGGTGGGGAAAGTCTACCTTGCATTATGCCTATCTTATTTTTCAACTATTGAATGATTCTTAATCTTCAAATATTATAGTATTTGGACAAAATTGTTAATGAAAAAAGAATTTGAAAATAAACTTAAAAAAATTAAATTAGTCATTACTGATGTTGATGGTGTATTGACTGATGGGGGCATGTATTACACCAAAGATGGAGATATCATGAAACGTTTTCATGCACGAGATGGAATGGGTGTTACATTATTAAGAAATGCAGGAATCCCTACAATTATTTTAACAAAAGAAAAAACTGAAATGGTAAAAAAATGGAGTAAAAAAATGAAAATTCAAAAATTATATGATGGAATAGTAAACAAAGAATTAGAATTAAATAAAATTTGTAAAAACAATAATGTAAATTCTAATGAAATTGCATATATCGGCGATGATGTAAATGATTTAAAAATTTTAAAAAATGTGGGATTATCTGTTACTCCAAATGATGGAATTAATTTGATAAAAGAAATTTCTCATTATGTCTGCTCAAAAAATGGTGGATACGGTGCATTTAGAGAATTAGCTGATCTCATATTATCAGTGAGGACAAAAAATTGAAAAAAACTGAACAATTAATTCATGAAATTTTTGATTCTAGTGCAAATATAATTTTAAATTCAAAAAATCTTTCAGATTCAATCGAAAAATCTGTAATGTTAATTTCTCAAACTATCAAAAATGGAAATAAACTTGTTATTTTTGGTAATGGAGGTAGTGCTGCAGATGGACAACACATGGCTGCAGAATTTGTAGGTAGATTCATGAAGGAAAGAAAAAGTTTTTCTGCAATAGCTTTGTCAACTGATTCATCAATTATTACTGCTATCGGAAATGATTATGGTTTTGAAAAAATTTTTTCTAGGCAAATTGAATCTTTAGTAAAAAAAGGTGATGTAGTTATAGCAATATCAACAAGCGGAAAATCAGCAAATGTTTTACAAGGAATTAAAACTTCAAAAAAATATGGTGCAAAAATTATATCATTAACTGGCAAAAATAGTAGTAGAATGAAATCAAATTCTAATATTTTATTGAATGTACCTTCTTTGAAAACATCACGAATTCAGGAGGCACATAGAACAATAATACACATAATTTGTGAATTAGTTGAAAAAAAATTATCATAGGTAAATCATGAAAAAAACTATAGCAATAATTCTTGCACGTGGAGGTTCAAAAGGAATTCCAAAAAAAAATCTTAAAAATTTTTGTGGGTTACCTTTGATTGCATGGTCAATTTTACAGGCTAGTAATGTAAAAGGAATAAATGATATTTGGGTTAGTTCAGATGATAAAAAAATACTCAACCTTGCAAAAAAATATGGTGCAAAAACGATCATTAGACCAAAAAAACTCGCAACGTCCATGGCTAACGCTGATGATGGATACATACATGCCATAACGTTTATTGAAAAAAATTTCTACATTCCCGATATTATCGTTGCACTACAGGCTACATCTCCAATTAGAGAATCAAAAGATTTAGAACTTGGATTAAAAAAATTCAAAATTAAAAATTATGATTCATTGTTCTCATCATGTCTCGCTGAAGATCTATTACTTTGGAAAAAATTGAAAAAAACTCTTCAAAGCATAAATTATGATTTTAAAAAAAGGCCAAGACGACAAGAATTCAAGGATTATCTGATTGAGAATGGTTCTTTTTACATTTTTACTCCTAATTTGATTAAAAAATTAAAAAATAGATTAGGTGGAAAAATCGGAACTTATGTTATGGAATCATGGAAATTATTTGAATTAGATGAACCATCTGATTACAAGTTTTGTGAATTAATTATGAAAAACTATATTTTAAAAAATAGTAAGAGAAAATTGAGGGTAAAAAAATGAGACAAGTATATTACAATGGAAAATTTGTTCCTGAATCTGATGCAAAAATCTCAATTTTTGATTCTGCATTAATGTTTGGTGACATGGTTTTTGAAATGACTCGTTCATTTAATAAAAATCAATTCAAATTAAAAGAACACATTGACAGATTGTATTCCTCAATTGAACATGTAAAGATTCCAATAAAAATTTCAAAACAAGAAATGGAAGAAATTTGTTATCAAACAATTAAAAAAAATGAATCAGAATTTTTAGACACTGATGAACATAGATTGATGATTAATGTCAGTCGTGGTCCATTGTCAATTTATAGTGAAATCTTTAACCATAAATTAGAACCCACAATAATTGTAGCTGATTTTCCATTAAAATGGACAGTACAAGGTATGGGAAAATTATTTGATTCTGGAATAAACGCAGTTATTCCAAAACAAAGAGCAATACCTGAAGAATTACTGGATCCTAAAGTTAAAAATCGTAGTAGATTGCATTACATGATGGCCAATATACAAACATCTGAATTTCCTGGTGAAAATAATTGGCCGTTATTGTTGGATCCAGATAATTTTGTTGCTGAAGGAAGTGGAGATAATTTTTTTATCGTAAAGGACAACATATTGTATACTCCTGAACCAAGAAATATTCTTGTTGGAATAAGCAGAAATTATATTTTTGAATTAGCTGATGAATTAGGTATTACTTACAATGAAACAAATTTAGTTAAAGATGATGTTGAAAATGCTGATGAAGCATTTATGACTGCAACACCATTTTGTATGCTACCTGTCACAACCATTCATGGAAAAAATATTGGAAGTGGAAAGCGTGGTCCCATTTTTGAAAAATTATTATCACAATGGAGTAAAAATGTTGGCACTGATATAGAAAAACAAATAAAAAATTTCAATAAAGAATTAGAAAATAATAATATTTCAGGTCCATCTCCATATCAATTCAAAAATAAATCCGGTGATGAGTGAATGGATTTAGGATTAACTGGAAAAACTGCATTAATTTCTGGTTCGAGTAAGGGAATTGGACTAAGTATTGCAAAGTATTTGCATAAAGAAGGTTGTAATGTTGTTTTAAATGGAAGATACTCGAAATTATTAAAAGAAATTTCCAATTCTCTTGGTTCTAGATCTAGTTATTTTGCAGCAGATGTGACCAAAATTTCAGAATGTACAAAATTAGTTAATCATGTAATCAAAACTTTTGGAAATATTGACATCCTGATATGTAATGTTGGAGACGGTTCATCTCCAAAACCTGGCAAAGAACAAATTTCTGATTGGCAAAAAATGCTTGATATTAATCTGAATTCATCAATTAATTTGATTACCACATCACTAGAATCATTAAAAAAAACATCTGGATCAATTGTTTGCATTTCCTCGATTGCAGGAATAGAAACCACTGATGCGCCTATTCCGTATTCTATTGCAAAATCAGCTCTAAATTCATATGTAAAAAATATTTCAAAACCTTTCGCTAATTTTGGAATTAGAATAAACGCAGTAGCTCCTGGAAATATATTGTTCAAAGGTTCAATTTGGGAGAAAAAACTTGAAAATAATAAAAATATGGTGCTTGATATGATTTCAAAAAAAGTTCCAATGAATAGATTTGGAATTCCTGATGAAATTGCCTCTGCAGTTGTATTCTTGTCATCTTCATTATCCTCATTTACTACAGGAAATATTTTGGTAATTGATGGTGGACAAACAAAAAGCTAAAAAATTAATTTAGTCTTATTGAATAATTATTTTTAAATTCTTCAAAATCAATTAAGTAAATTTTTACATGATATTTTAAACCATCTTGATTTGAATCATAGATTTTTTTTAAAAACGAAAAATTTTTATCATTTTTATAGATTTGATTTAGAAATTCAGCTCTATTTTCTTTCCCATCAACTATCAAATGTGTTATTCCAATTTTTTCTGATTCAATCAAAAACTCATCTAAGGTTTCAAATTTCTCTGCAACAATTCTTTTTATTTCTCTTGAAATATGTCCGGGATTATCTTTATCAAGATTTATTTTATTTGGCCATCCTCTTTCAACTTCTGCACTTTTGAAATATCTACTTTCAGGTGATATTGAATTTATTCCATCAGCATTATTTATTACAATTTGTGCTATTTGATAAACTTCACGTTCATGTGGATAATCATTTTTTTGATATTCCATTATTAAAAAACTAAAAATTATGATTAGTATGAAAAATGTTATTGGAATTTGTTTGTGATTAATTTTTTTTTCAATATTTTTTAAAATTGGTATTGATAATAGGCACAAAAATGGTAAAAATACAAAAATTAAACGTGGATCTTCAATATTTCTTCCAAATGCATATAATGCTGGTAATGTCATAGTTCCAAGAATTATCAATATATTAAAACTGTCAGAATTAATTTTTTTATTTTCTTTTTTTGTAAATATTACTAATAAGCTCAGTGGAATTAAAAATACATAAAATGGAAGAGTTAGAATCCCAAACATTTTTCCTAATCCAAAAAAAGCATTTGATAAAAATACTGGTATATTATTTTCACCTTTAATTATCCATTCTTCATCTTCTTCTTCACCTGTAACAAGGTCACTACTAACATACGTTAAACCAGAAGTATAATGGCTGATAAACCCATCCTGACCTGATGATTCGACTCTTAAATATGCAATTGGAATAATTATTAACAAAAATATTATCAGTGCTAATAAATATTTGATAATTTTTCTTCTCTCATTTTTATTTCTAACAAAAAATATTATACTAAATGGAATGAATAATAGTAATCCTTCATAACGGGTTATTGCAACTAATGCAATTAAAATAAATGAAATATAAATTTGAAATTTATTTTTACTTAATACAAAAAGTACTGCAAAGGTTATTAGAAATAGATATAATGATTCTGTAATTCCTAGTAATGAATTTTCTATAATTCTTGGATTAAAAACGAATAATGCTGTGGCAATAAATGAATACGTTCTACTAAAATATTTTTTTGAGATTAAATATACGGGAATTATGGTTAATATCGAAATTGTCACACTCAAAAATCTCTGTGTATGAATAAAATCAAAGATATTTTCATAATTCATCATTGAAAAGAAAATTGAAATAAAAGATGGCCATCCATTGTTCACAAGTGGCCAATTATTTGGGAAATGTCCAATTTTACTCATAACTGTTGCATAAGAAAAATAATCTAAAGCATCATAAGAAAAAGGTATTTCATAAGGAAAATAATATGCTCGTATTCCTACTGCTAAAACTCCTATAACTAATAATAAGAATATTGTATTCGTATGAAGTTTTTTGAATTTATTCTCTAATCCAAAAAAAATACTTTCTTGAAATTTCATTTTTTACCTTTTTTTAATCATGATTATCAAGTATTAATTAATTAATAATGATACATTGGTATATGTTTGATAAATTTTTACATAGTTAAGATATATCATAAGTAATGTTTAGATATGAAAAAGAAATTTTTTAAAACTGATTATGTTTTGGAGAAAATATCTAGATTTTTATGAATTCTAAAAACAATCTTAAACAATTATCAGTAATAGGATTTTCTGATATGGCTGGAACCGGAATTACAGCTGTTTTTTGGTTTTATTTAGCATCTTTAATTGAACCTGAAAAATATGGTGAAATATTTTTTTATATTGGAATTGCAACAATTGTTTCCTCAATTGCACTCTTTGCTAGCCAAAACACAATTACTGTTTATACAGCCAAAAAAATCAAAATCCAATCAACACTTTATTTTATTTCTCTTTTAGCCGCATTTCTTGGTTCAATAATTCTAATTTTTCTATATTATCGTGTAGATGTTGCATTAGTTGTAGTAGGATATGTTATCAATACTTTAGCTATAGGAGAAATATTAGGAAAAAAATATTTTACAATTTATTCAAAGTATGTTTTAATCCAAAAATCTTCATTTGTTCTAATTGGAATATTATTTTTTTATCTTTTTAATGTGGAAGGAATACTTTATGCAATTGCATTATCATATTCATTTTATGCACTAATTGTATTTAGAAGATTAAAATCTCAAAAATTAAATTTTCCATTAGTTAAAGAACATGTTGGTTTTATTACAAATAATTATTTTTTTAACATTATACAAATTATAAGAGGTCAAATTGATAAAATAATAATTCCATCTATTCTTAGCTTTACTATTTTAGGAAATTATGCATTTGCATTACAAATTATTTCGGTATTAATTATTTTCCCAGATATAATTTATAAATTTATTTTGCCGAATGATGCATCTGGGCAATCAACTAAGAAAATAAAATTATTTTCTATAATGATATGTGGAATTTTAATGGTTTGTGGAATAATTCTGGCACCTGTGTTGATTCCAATTTTCTTCTCTGCATACACTGAATCGATATTTGCTATTCAAATAATGAGTCTAGTCATAGTTCCGGTATCTATTACCTTCATATTGACTTCAAAACTTTTAGGAATGGAAAATAGTAGACATGTATTAATTAGTAGAATTGTTGGATTATGTCTCATCTTTCCAAGTATGATTATTCTTGGACTTGAATTTGAGATAATTGGGGTCGCAATTGCATATCTTATTTCTAATATTGGCTCAACAATATCTCTTGTCATATCTAATTATATTATTAAGATGCATAATAATCAAATTTAGAACATGATCCTATTTTTAATCCATTACTATTTAAGATATCAATCAAATAATTATTAAAATGAAACTTTTTTCAAAAGTTATTTTAATTCTTGTATTTTCAATTTTAGTTTATGTTTCTTTTTTAATATTTTCTGATATTAATTTAATTTCTAATGAATTTTCAAATTTTCAGTATGAATATCTTCCATTGATTTTGATTTTAATTTTATTTGCTTTTTTTTCATTAATTTTAAGATGGAATTTACTTTTAAAAAAATCAGGAATTAATGTTCCAAATACAAGTAGCATCTTAATTTTTATGAGTGGCGTTTCTTTATCCATTGTTCCTGGAAAAGCTGGTGAATTAATTAAATCTGAATTATTAAAAATTAAATTTGATGTTCCACGAACTAAATCTGCATCAATAATAGTAATTGAGCAAATCTATAATGGGATTGGTCTGGTAATTACTTCACTTTTCGGTATTTATTATTTTGATCTTGGAATCTATATTGTAACTGGATTTTCAATTTTAGTAGGTTTCATATTTTTATTCCTATCCTCAAATACATTATTTAAAAAATCATCAATAATTTTTCTTAAGATAAAATTTTTAAATAGATTTGCAGAAAATATCTCTGAATCACAATCAGTAATAAAAAATCTACTTTCAGGAAAATTTGTAGCAAGTTTAATTTTTCTTTCAACTTTATTTTGGATTTTTATTTCAACTGCAGTTTATTTCATTATCTTAGCATTTCAAATTGATGTTTTTAATATATTTACTATTTGGAGTATGTATTCAAGTTCTATCATGCTCGGATTTGTATCATTTTTACCAGTGGGAATTGGTGTTGTGGAAGGGAGTTTTGCCGGTTTTATGGCTTATAATGGAATTAACATTTCTATAGCATTAACACTAATTATTATTATAAGATTGATAGTTGAATGGTTACCAATCAGTATTGGATTTATTTGCCTGAAATTAATTTATGGTAAAAAATCTCTTTCTAATAATTAAAAATTATTCAAATCATTTTTTATTTTCTCGAATTACAGTAATTATACTGTATAGTAAAATTGCAGAAATAAATAATATTGAACCTAACAAAAGTGTACCTGCTGAAATCAATGTTAAATTTGTGTTTAATCTTCCAATTTCTGCATAGTAATCTACTGAAAAATAAGTAAAGATAACACCAATTCCAATTAAAATTAAAGACGGAATTCCGTAGAATTTTAGTGGATGTTGAATTGAAGTAAATTTTATTGTACTGATTAGCACTGAGGTTCCATGAGATACTGGATTATGAGTTGATGTATCTCCATCATAAAGAATTTTTATAGGAATTTCAGTAATTCTAAAATCCTTTTGACTGGCTTTAATTAAAATTTCAGTTGATATTCCCATTCCTTGTTCAGTAAGAACGATATTTTCTAAAACTTGTTTTTTATATGCTCTAAACCCACTTTGTGAATCAGTAAAATGTTTTTTTATAGATGCATTTGTCACCTGTGTAATAATTTTTATTCCAATTTTCCTATATCCTGGAACTTCATTACTGTCATTCAAAAATCTTGATCCAATCACAATATCTGATTGTTCATCTTTGATAGGTTGAAGAACTTTGTTAATATCTTCAATTCTGTGTTGACCATCTGCATCAAATGTCACTAATACATCACTGTTTATTTCAGATGCCTTCTGAAAAATGGATCTTATTGCTCCTCCATATCCTTGATTCTTTTCATGTCTTACAACTTCTGCACCAAATTCTTTTGCAATAGCAGCTGTTTTGTCTGTAGAGCCATCGTCACATACAATTATTGAATCCGTGATTTCCTTCAATTTTGGTAAAATTTTTGGTAATTGTTTTTCTTCGTTAAAAGCAGGAATACCAATTGTAACTTTCATAATTTATTTTTATTTTGAAGATA
>MDSW01043824.1_pt1 | contig 10529 bp, 10 predicted proteins | sample 811171 | NCBI WGS metagenome assembly MDSW01 (sample SAMN05326641, study PRJNA326480) | marine metagenome | isolation source: seawater | place: Atlantic Ocean: North West | collected 2012 | reverse complement strand
TCGCTTTTGATGAAGAGAATATAGAATCAGAAATATCCGATTTGTCTTTAGAAATTGTTTCTGGACCTTCACCTCAATTTCCCACATTAGGAGATACAGTGATAATAGACTTAAGATTTAGAAATAATGGCCCTCTTGATACAGGTTCTGGAAAATTAATTGCTGTAGACGGTCAAAAAAGACTGTTAGCCGAAATCAATGTCCCTGCAATTAATTCAAATTCTGATAAACAAATCGAATTAAAAATTAATGAATGGATGTCTAATTCATTAACAACTTTAGAAATTATTTGGATTATGGATGAATATGTTACTAAAACAAATCTTGAGGTAGTTTCAAGCAATACAGAAGTTAACGATGATTCTAATTTTTCTATTAATTGGATGGGCTTGATTCTTGGGATCGTAATTGCTTTATTGATTATATTTAGTGTTAGGATTATTTCTGTAAAAAACCAAACTGAAAATACAGAAACAAAGACATATAGTGATAGGAATAAAAAAGTCGAAGAAAAAGTTGAAACTGAAAAAATAACAGTTGATTGTCCCTCATGTCCTAAACAATTACAAGTTCCTGTAGGTTATTCTGGCCAAGTCAAATGTCCTTCTTGTCTAGCTCAATTTAGTGCAAAGGATAAATCTGAGATAGATACTAAAAATAAGAACTTAGATTTGGAAGATGAAGAATTATTTGCAAGTTCAGATACGGATATTGTTGAATGTCCTAAATGTGATCAAGTTTTGAGAGTACCATACGAAAAGAGACCAGCTAAAGCGAGATGTCCAGCATGCAAATGTATTTTTAATGCAATAGCAGATTAATGGAGGATTTATTTTGTCAGAGGAAGATGGACTCTCGATTAATATTAATCAAATTTCTGAACGTTTAAAGATTCTAAGGATTATTGAAGATTTATTATCTAGATTTGATAAATTATTGCTCAGCAAAGGTGCAAGCCTAATGTTGGTTTTACCACCCTTAATTGCTTTAGTCGTGGGTATTGGAGTTTGGAAGGAGAATAGAACCCCTGACTGGTGGAGTGCCTTTAGTCCAGTAGTTTTCGATTTAGAATTAACACCGTTTATGGATTGGCTTAGTGTAATGTTTTTATTGGCGATGCTTCTAATGTTAACTGCAAATACAGCACAAGCAATGATTTCTAGGATGATTGTAAAGTATAATGCATTAATTCATTTGAATTCAGGTAATAATATTGAAAAATCACATGGGTTTGAGCAGATAACTCAAATGGCTAATGATGCTATAAATAAAAGATTATTATCTACTATGATCACATTATTGGCGTTATTATTACAAGTGATAATAATTTCATTAGGAAGTTTAAGTGAAGTATCAGAAATAATGAGGGAATTTTCATTATCTTGTGTTTTAATTAACTTCAGTCTGTTGATTAAAAGAACAACAGTTGATTTCAATACATCAGATGAATGGGGATTAGTGGGCGCATATAAACCGGCTTTTCATCCATCAATTCTTAATTATCCCTTAACAGAAATTTTATTGACAATCTGTGATCCTTTTTTAAGATTCAAAATTGAAAAAATTATTGAAGAGATTAATACTAAGAGAAGAGTTAAATTAGATAATTACAGGTATTTTGAGAAAATAGTACTACTTCATTATTTACATGATGAGGGGCGAATGACTACTACTGATTTAATTGGAAAAATTAAATCTGAATATAAGATTGAAGAACCTTCAATGATATATGATGTTCAATTATGGTCAGAATTAATTAGGCATCTCCATGAAACTTGTAATCCTTTTAATCGATTAATGACTAGAACCTTACAAAAAAACCTTGATGATTTGAATTTAATCAGAGAATCGGGTTATTATTTCGATGTAGATATTGATGATATTTTTGATGAAAAAGGATCAATGTTTGTTCAATTAATCAATGCTACTCATAAGAAAAGAACAGTGTTATTAAAGACACAATCAGCACATACTGATCCAGAAATAATAACGCATTCGATTGAATTAAACCCTCAAGGTAAAGCAATGAAGGAATTAGGAAATAGACCCTGGGAATCAGACCTTGAACGAAGAGAGGTAATTTTAGCAGTTGCAGACGAATCTTCTGCTTGGATTTGGATGAATCCTAAATCTAAATCTATGGGTGAGTTAGTAATAAATGTAAGGTTAGAAGATTCAGAAGGTCATTTAATAGATGGAAGAACCCTAATTTCATTGAGTAGGACTCCAATGTTGAGGAGATTTAGTTTAATGACTAGCAGGTTTGCTTTTTCATTTGGTATTATTATCCCAATTTTTAGGTTAAGTTGGTGGGTATTTTCAATAGTTTAAATGGTTGGTTTCAAATCCTATTGTGTACACCCCTTACTGTGGCCGGATTAAATGAGCGTCAACCCGATGCCGAAAAAGACGATCTTAAAGATACGTTAAACACAATGGAATCGAAGATAAGACGTATGCGTGACCAAAGGTCTAATCATAATAAATCTGCAAGGAGATTTGCGGATCAAAGAGATTCAATTCAAGCAGAATATAAAGAATTAAAATCAAAACTAGATGAAGGATTGAACAAGATTAAGGCTAAGAAAAAAGAAGCAAACTCATTTAGGACTCGTAGAGATACAGCACAAGAACAATTGAGAATATTATTTGCTAAGGCTAAAAGTGGCCATGTAGATAAAAGAAAATCAAAAAATGTTACAGCAGAATTTAATAAATTAAATAGTACTATTGCAGAATTAGAAAAGCAAATTGAAACTAAATATCATCCTTTAGACAAAGAAAATAAAATACTAAAACAAATCAAGTCCCATAAGGAAAATATTCAAGATTTAGAACCATTAATTGATGAAAATGCCAAATTAGAAGTTGATTTATCTAATACCGAATCAGCAATTACTGAATTAAAATTAGTTGCTGATGAATCCCATAAATTAATGGTTGATGCATTGAAAGAAGCTAGGAAGATATCAGAAGAATTAGAATCATTATTCAAAGAAAGAAAATTCCTTAAATCAGAAGGTGATAGATTCCACAATTCTTTTGTTGAGGAGAAAAAGAAGGCTGACGAGGTTCATAAGGAAATTGGTGAATTAATGAAAAAAGTCACCGAGGTAAAAGATCAAATCAAATCTTTAATGAAAGAAAGAAAGTCTTGGGTTTCTGATCATAATAATTCTGTTAGGAGTGAATTAAAATCACCACATGATGATGATTCTATTGCTGACTCCCTGATAGACGCACTTTTAGAAAGTGGGAATCTAGAATTTGGAGGGACTTTACAAAAAGATTCAGATGGAAGAGGTGGCCAAAGTAAAAAGAAAAAGCCAGTAAAGAAAAAATCAGTTTCAACTGCTAGAGGAAGAAGATCTAGTGCGAAGAGAGAGTAATTACCATCCTCTTTTTTCTAATTTCACATCTAGTTTTTCAATTTCTAGGCCAGGCATTGCTTCACCAACCATTGTACAAGCTTCAGCAATTTTTGTTGAGTCGTCAAAATGGTGTGTTGCATAAACGATTGCTTCTGCTGTTTGGGTTGGATTTTCACTTTTGAATATGCCAGATCCTACGAAAATACCGTCCATACCCATGTCCATCATTAATGCAGCATCTGCGGGAGTGGCGATTCCTCCTGCAGAAAAGGTCACAACTGGCAATCTACCTAATTTTACAATATCTTCAGTTACTTTGCGAACACCTTCTCTACATTCTGAGATGCTACCAAATGGAATTTTACTTACTCCTGGGCTTAATTCTGAAAGATCACCTAAATTCATGAATCTATCAGAAATTAAGTTAATACCTTTATCAAATGATTCCTCGTCAGAATCTTGCATGAATTTAATTTCATCAGCAATTAATCTAGCATGTTTAACAGCAGAAACAATATTTCCAGTACCTGCTTCACCTTTTGTGCGAATCATTGCAGCCCCTTCAAAAATTCTTCGAACTGCTTCTCCTAAATTAGTGGCGCCGCAAACAAATGGAATTGTAAAATCATTCTTGGGGATATGATAAAATGGATCTGCAGGTGTTAATACTTCACTTTCATCAATCATGTCAACTCCTAGAGTTTCTAATACTCGAGCTTCTGCTGAATGTCCGATTCTAGCTTTAGCCATTACTGGAATTGAAGTTGTTTCAATAATTTCTCTTATCATGTCAGGATGACTCATTCTTGCGACTCCACCGTCTTTTCTAATGTCTGCAGGGACTCTTTCAAGAGCCATTACGGAACAAGCACCAGCATCTTCAGCAATATGTGCTTGCTCGGCATTTACTACGTCCATTACAACGCCACCTTGTTGCATTCTTGCAAAACCACGTTTTAGTAATTCAGTTCCGTGATTCATTGAAGCCAAGTCAAATTTTTTAACCATCTTATCACCTTTAATCATCAGCTAGAATTGGAGAATCTCCAGTTGCAATTTCTAAATCTACAGCTTCTCTTTCATTTCTATCAATCCATGCTATTTCTTCTTCAGGGACATCTTCTTCTGCAAAAATCGCTTCAACAGGACATTCAGGAATGCATGCTCCACAATCAATACATTCATCAGGATCTATTACAAGGTATGTTTCAGCTTCTCTAAATGCTTCAACTGGACAAACTGCTACACATTCTTGGTACTTACAACTGACACATCCACTCACAACAACATGGGTCATATTATCATGTAACCGTAAGTTGTGTTTGATATAAAGAGTTGTATTTCAATCTGCTTAATCTTACATTTTTAATTTTTTAGTTAATTGAAGGTGCTTGATTTAACCAACCTCTTCTTTCACATCTTTCCAAAGATTCGGTTAATAATTTTGATAAGACCTCTTGAGGTTTTTCTCCAGGGTATACTTCAATTTTAGCAACCATTTTAATCACATCTTCAGTATTGTTAGCTAGGATTATTTTTCCTTTTACAAGTTCGTTTTGACTTAATCTGAAATGTAATCTATTTTGTTCATCTAGTCTTTCATTTTTTTCATTAATTAATAAATTTAGCAAATTTCCACCTAATCTTGATAATGTCAATCGTGATTGACTTCTTGAAAGTTTAATTTTCATTAGAGTAATTGGTGAACCGTGAAACGATGTTGTTTTTTCTAACGTAACTATATCTTTTTTATCGCACATCCATTCTAAACTTTTTGTAATTAAATTCACATCATGAATTCCTGATGCGGTAGTTGAACACGATAATGTATGTATTGGCATGTTATTCCGAGAGGGACTGGGATGAATATATGAATCTATTTTTCTATTAGAATACCATTATTTTTTGAATTTAAAATTGAAAATCTAGAATTCATTTTTACCATGCAATTCATATATGCGTCTTAGGTCGCAGAGTCGCTACACTGAGTGAGATACCTATGGCTGTAAGATCTAGTGCACAATCCCGAAATCTGGCTAGAAAGCAGAGAGACAAGTGGAAAGCAAAAAGAATTTTTTCAATTAGAGCGCCTAGAAACCCATGGCATTACAAGAAAATTGGCGAAACAATTGGCGAGAATGAACAATTTATTGAAGGTAGAATTTTTCAAACAACACAACAAGAATTTGATGGAGACTTTACAAAAATGCATGTTAAGTTAAATTTTAGAATCGTTGAAGTAGTTAATCAAGATGCAATTACAGAATTTGTGGGGCATGCTCACCAAAATGATCACATTAGAAGACAAATAAGACGTTACAGGGGTAAGGTAGACGCTGTAATTGATGTGGTAACTAATGATGGATATTTAGTTAGATTAAAACCATTAATTGTAACAGAAGGACGAGTTACAAGTAGTATGAAGAAGGTTATGAGAAGATCAGTCACTGAAATTATTACAACATTTGGCTCTTCATGTACATATCCAGCATTACAGAAAGCAATTTTAGGTTCTGATTTAGAAACAAGTATGGTTAAGGCATTAAATTCAATTGCAAAAGTTCGTTCAGCAGTAATTGCGAAAAGCCAATTATTAAAATCTGGAGTAGTTAGTTCAGAAGGGCCTACTTTAGATGAAATTCATGCCGCTGAAGTAAAAGCAGAAGCAGACTTAAAGGCTAGAAAAGAAGCTGCAGAATCAGAAGTTGAAGAAACATCTACAATTCTTGAGGCTGCAGAAGCAATGGAGTCAATTAGTGAGAAAGTTTCAGATTCTTCATCCGAAGAAATTACAGATGAAAAAGAAGGTATCGTAGCAGTTCAAGAAGAAATAGATTATCAATCTATGACAGTTCCTCAATTAAAAGAATTACTCAAAGAGGCAGGGAAACCTGTATCTGGTAAAAAATCTGACTTAATTGAAAGACTTACTGGAGAGTAAGTGATTATTTGAGGGGCTCCTCATGAAAAGAATCGGATTAATTGGAGGTACAGGTCTATTTGGTTTAAATTCTGAAAGTTCAGAATTAATGTCATCTTGGAATTTAGAGAATACTACTAATTTGGTTGTAGAAACACCTTATGGAGAAGTTCCAATTACGGTCTTTAATTTCGAAAAAGATAAAAATAATTGTAAGGTTTTTTTCCTTCAAAGACACCACAATGAAAATGGAAAAACTAAACTTCCGCATAAAATTAATCATTTAGCAAATATTTCTGCAATTTTATCTTGTGATGTAGAATTTACTGTGGCTGTTTGTTCTGTAGGCGCTATAAATGAAGATTTTGTCCCGGGAATGGTAGGTTTAGCAAATCAATATATTGATTTTAGTGGGATGCCAATTAGTTTTCAAGATTGTGATGCCGAATTTACTTCAATGACAACTCCTTTTGATAACGATTTAAATGAGCATTTATTGAAATCACTGAGGGAATCACAACCTCAACTATCCGAATTAGATGATGATAAATTTTTTCTAACTTATTGGTTTAACCCTGGGCCACAATTCGAAACTCCAGCGGAGATTAAAGCAATTTCAAAATTAGGTGGAGATTGTGTGGGGATGACTTTAGCACCTGAAGCAAAACTAATGGCGGAGAAAGGACACAAATTTTCTGCAATTTTGATTGCGGGAAATTATGCTGCGGGATTAGATCCCTCTAATCCTATTGCAAAATTAGATCATCATAAGATTTCATCAAAGGCAACATCAAGATCGGATCCCGTATTATATTCATTAAGTAACTTATTTGACTAATCTCTTTAAAGTCATTATTCTATATGGAAAATCATCTTTTTCTTCTTTTATAAATTCAGATTGATTGATTATAGTCCAATGTTCTTTTTCAAATTCAGGGAAAAATGCATCGGCAAATTCCACTTCTGTTTCAACATAACTTAGAATCATTTTTGTTGCAGTTTTTAAAAACGCTTTGTAGACTTCAGCACCTCCAATTATAAATATTTCATGTTCATTTTTACAAATAGAATTTATTTCGTTAGGATTGTTTATTGTTATAATATCCTCATATTCCCATTTTTCATTTCTAGTTAAAACTATATTCTTTCTATTAGGTAATGCCTTTCCAATTGAATCAAATGTTTTCCTACCCATGATGATTGTATTTCCTGTTGTAATCTTCTTAAAATGTTTCAAATCAGAACTAAGATGCCAAGGTAAATCTCCTTGCTTTCCAATTGCTTGGTTTTTATCAAATGCTGCAATAAGAGTAATTTCCATAAAATCACTTATATTGAGATTGGAGCTTTAATATGAGGGTGATGCTCATAATCCATTACTGTGAAATCTTCAAATGTAAATTCATCTATATTTGTAATATTTTTATTAATTTTTATTGTCGGCAATTTCATTGGTATTCTACTTAATTGTATTTTTGCTTGTTCAATGTGGTTATTGTATAAGTGAGCATCACCGAGAGTATGTACAAATTCTCCAGGCTCTAAATTAGTTATTTGAGCCATCATTAATGTTAAAAGACTGTAAGAGGCAATATTAAATGGCACACCAAGGAATACATCCGCACTTCTTTGATAAAGTTGACATGATAATTTTCCATCAGCAACATAAAATTGGAAAAATGCATGACATGGCATTAATGCCATTTCATCTAATTCACCAACATTCCATGCACTAACTATTATTCTTCTTGAATTAGGATTATTTTTAATTGCTTCAATGGCATTTTCTACTTGATCAATAATTTCTCCTTCCTTAGATTCCCACTTTCTCCATTGTTGGCCATAAACAGGACCTAAATCTCCTTCGTCATCGGCCCATTCATTCCAAATACGAACACCATTTTGTTGAAGATATTCTACATTTGTATCTCCTTTGAGAAACCATAGTAATTCATGAATAATTGATTTTAAATGTAGTTTTTTAGTTGTCACCATCGGGAATCCTTTTGATAAATCAAAGCGCATTTGATGTCCGAAAACAGAGATGGTCCCTGTTCCTGTACGGTCTTCTTTGAGTATCCCTTCATCAAGAATACGCTGCATAAGTTCGAGATATTGCTCCATGTTCTTACTGTGATAGTTGTCCGAAGTCAATTAAGTATTTCGTCACACAGCACCCATATGTTTCAAAGTCATCATAAATTGATCTGTAAACCTTCTATATAATTCACTTAAAACTTCTTTTTGTTTTTCTATGTCTTGATTAGCTAATTTCTCAATCTCTTTATCATTCAGATTTCCTCCTTTTTCATGATAAATCCATTCTTTCCAAGTAATTGCTTTTCCAAAATGGATGGTAACTGATCTCCAAAATCTTGGAAACTTATGTTTTTTAGGTTGCATAAAATTTCTTGTTCCTTCACAAACTACGGGTATTATCAATACTTCGGGATATGATGCTGCTAATCTCGCAATCCCTGTTTTCCCCTTTCCTAAAAAAGGTGGTTCTGAATTTCTTGATCTTGTTCCTTCGGGAAAAATACCCATACACCTTCCGCTATCTAAAACTCCACTGGCGGTAGATAATGCACCTCTTCCCCCCTCCTCTCTCACTGTTTTTATTTGCCCAGTAGATGAAACTACAAATCTAGTTACAAATCGTTCAAAATGTTCATGCTTTGCTAAAAAATGTAGTTTTCTTCTTGAACCTGCAATCATGAAAATTGGGTCGACATGAGAAAGATGATTTGAAGCAAATATTACAGGTCCTTTCTTTGGGACATTATTTAATCCTGTGAAATTTGCCGGAAAAATAGAACGAAATACTTGACTTAAAATTAATCTTAGAAATGTATATACGGGTGTACTGAATTTTTCAAAAATATGAGGTTTAATTTTTATCTTATCTGTTAATTTTTCTAAAGCCTCGTCCCTGGCTTTTTGAGAACCCATATATGTTCTTTCTAATCATAGGTTTTTACTTTTTTTATGATTGTGATTAATAGATACAATTTTGATACTATTTTTAGTCGACGGAATATGGCTGAATCAACACTCCATTCTAGGGTGGCTGCAAATCTTGTTTTATGTGTATTATTGCTGCCAATTACGCTACCTTTGGTGGGTGCTTCTTCTGAGTGGAAAGAAGATGGTTGGTTAGACGCAGACTGGTTTACTAAAGATGGCAGAATTGCTTCAGGTGATGAACTTGGATGTCAGGGAATGCCTGCACTAAATCTTGAATTAATGCCAAAAACTACAGCAATGGAATGTAAACAATATTTGATGGAAAGAACAAATGCTTCTCGATGGGGGGCATCTCCACTTTCTTTTGGAGTAGATATGTCTGAAAATCCTAATTTTAATTCAAATGATCATGAGGCATTATTCGGAGAAGGATTTGCAGTACATGGATTAGACACAAATTACAAAAATACCGCTTGGCATGATGAAAATGATATACCCTTGAATAATTCCGATTGGTGGAATTTGGGTTCTAGTGGGAGCCTTGAGCAAAAAATTACACCCTTAGAAGAAATTACAGAATTAGCAAATCAGGGAGCGATGGTAAATTTACATTGGCAGGCACAAATCGCTGATTTGAAGGTTCGAACGAATGGTGAACTTGTTGATTGGTTAGAATCACAAAATGCTTGGTATACAGCTTGGGGTGAAGCTTACTCGTATGATTTTCATAGAACAAATGATGAATTTGAACTTCTTTCTGATGGTATGAAACAATGGAAAGTTATGAATTTAGGTTCCGAATCTGAATCATTAGCATGGGATGTACCAGTAACTAGAGGAATTAATATCAATAATAATTCAGTGGTAAATGTTTTTTCGGAGGGAGTCGAATTACAAGAACTTGGAGTTGAAAATAAAACTTTGATTCCTGGATGGATGCAAGATGGGAATAATTTATGGATTACTCTATTGAGTAATCAAAATGCAACTGTGGTAATGGAGAATGAATCTGAAATAAAATTAAATTCTGAAGATTGTAATGAATTAAATTCTGAAGATTGTATCTTGAAAAGTAAACCTCGATATTTTAATAATCATTCTTGGGCATTAACTATTTCTGGTCATCATACAATTGATTTGTTCAAGTGGTCAATGAAATTTGATGAATCTCCTTTGGTATTTACTTGGTTAGTAGAGCCTCAAGAGGTTGAAGATTTTAGTTGGATTTTGGTAGTTATAGCAGCAGGTGCAGGAATAGGTGCAGTAACTTA
>MDSW01064515.1_pt1 | contig 10531 bp, 4 predicted proteins | sample 811171 | NCBI WGS metagenome assembly MDSW01 (sample SAMN05326641, study PRJNA326480) | marine metagenome | isolation source: seawater | place: Atlantic Ocean: North West | collected 2012 | reverse complement strand
TTCTTTGAGCAGAGCATCGATGTCATCTTTGTCACCTGGTTCAATGTCACAGAGTATCACACTCTGAAGCGCTGTCAGTCGTGTGTCCATTCCATATCTGGTGAGGATTGCACGGAGTCCCGCCTTAAGCTGGAGGTCGCCTTCATCTTTCAGACGGCCATTCTCCACGTTGATCCCAAGGAACAGCTTTCCGTCTCCCTGCTCATGCCAGCCAATATGGTCCTCCACTCCCGTTACGTCGGATGGATGTGGGTCAGGGAGACTGCTGCCGTAGTACTCTTCGACTTTCTCTTTGAACTTTTCAACTCCCCAGTCCCGAAGCAGGTACTTCATTCTGGCGTGCTTGCGATCTTCACGATTGCCATAGTCCCGCTGGACTTTCACGATCGCTTCGGCGACAGGAATAACCTGTTCCGGAGTTACGAATGTCATCCGGTCACCAGTGCGTGCAAAGGTCGTCTTAACTGACGGAGTGCGGCCCATTCCACCGCCGACGATAACGTTGTAGCCGGTGATCTCATCGTTCTCGACAATTGCCAGCAGGCCGAGATCCTGTGTGTAGACATCGACGCAGTTGTCGGATGGTTCGGCAATCGCCATCTTGAATTTACGGGGCAGATAGCGTTCTCCGTAAATCGGTTCTTCAACCGCAGTGAATTCTGTGGCGTTCGTCTTCTCGCCGTCCTCGTCGGTCAGCCAGATGTCAAAATACGCTGTTGTTTTCGGTTTGAAGTGGTCCGCGATTTCCTGTGACAGCTCCTGCATCTGGTCATGCACTTTGTTGTTCCGGTATGGGGCCGGACAGCACATGACATTGCGATTTACATCTCCGCAGGCAGCAAAGGTTGTCAGCTTGGATTCATTGATCGCCTGAATTGTCTCTTTGATGTCGGATTTCAGTACACCATGCAGCTGGAATCCCTGACGGGATGTGATGCGAACAGTTCCGTTCCCCAGCCTGTCGCAGAGATCCAGTTCCGCAAGAAACTGAGCTGCCGTCACCCGTCCCCCCGGGATCCTTGTGCGAACCATACACGAATAGGCTTTTTCCTTTTTCGTGCCATCGTCATTCTTCTGTTTGCGGATGTCCCGATCGTCCTGCAGATAACTTCCGTGGTGTTTCAGCAGCTGCGCTGCGTCACCACTAAACTGCGGGTCGTCGTTCAGCAACTCGTCGGCGATGGTTCCTCGCAGCTGACAGCTGCCTTCCTTGAGGTGCTCGAGTTTGCTGAGTTTTGGTTCTGCGGCTGACATTCTCGGTTCGGCCTGTTCCAATTGTGATACAAGTCAGAGCGACGCGGTGCACGCCAGATCTGTGCTATTCGCTCAGATCTGCTGCGAGTATAGAAGTGCGGCCGAATTCTGAACAGGGGACCACGCAGATCTTCCACCCTGGAAAATCACCGTTCCCGCAGATGGCTCGATGCTCGAGCTATTCGAATTCAATCGGATTATCAGCAGGCTCGCGTCGACGCGTCGTTTGGGCTGGCAGGGAACGTTTCGGCCTGCTTTTACTGTTGAGAGCTCCCTGGTCCGGGCCGAAGTACTGCAGGTCTTCGTCTTTCGGGGCGCTCATATGACGGGGGCGGCGTTTGGGATTCGGGTTCATCCCCGGACCAAATACGTCAAAGGAGCCACCAAGTAACTCCGCTTCTTCCTCGGGGGTTGCATCCCGGACCGCACCGAACTCCGGAGGTTTGGCACTGGGCAGTTTGCTCAAATTCTCCTCTTCCGGCGATCGTTGTGAAGGTCGAGTCGGGGCTGTAGGACTCCGCTCTGATGCGGGTATCTGGCGACCCGGACTTTGGGTTCCGGGTTTGTCCTCCGTCATGTCAATCGGTGTTCCCAGGCTCATTCGTGGGGCGATTGCTCTCGGAGCACCTGCATACTGCTTCCTGAGTCTTTCTGCTTCAGGGCCGAAGACCTCAACCCCGGAACCTCCTGCTGAAGAGCTGCCGGGCAACGATCGCTTGTCATCGACGAGACTGTCGAATGTGTGCAGTGCTGATTGCACCCGTGGATCTTCCGTTGGATCAGATGAGTGAACTGCCTGAGTGACGCTGCCTTCGTGGCGTGTGAGGCCTGACTGAGCTGTGTTGCGAGGAGTTGATTCCACGGTCGAAATGCGTGCCACGCCATCGTCCTGATGACGGACTGAGAATGAGCGACCCTGCAGGTGTTGTGCGATCTGTCGACGCAGGTCATCTCGAACAACGGTCATGCGGCCGTCGGTTGTCTCAGTGGTCAATTCGTCCACGACCCAGAAGTCATGTTCCATGACCAGTCGTACAGTGGTACGGCCCTGAGGTGTCTGTTTCAGTTTTACAGTCGCTCTTTCCTGGGTGACATGAGCATCTTCGATCGGGGCAGAGAGTTGTCTCGCCAGCGTTGGGTAGCTGGCTGGCACTCGTTCCAGGTGTGTCCAGACGAGCCGGTTGAATTCGGAGGAACTGGCTTTCTGCAACAGAGCAAAGTCTCCTCGTTGCCACGCATTTACAAATTCCAGAACAGGAATCTGCAATGTGAGCTGAGTCCTGAGCGATGTGATTTGCCCGTCTTTACCAGGGTACTGAACGTCCTCCACTTTCAAACCAGATGTGTCGCGAGACATCCGGCAGGTAATTACGTTGCCCCTGGAATCCCGGAAGTCCAGATCCGTCCGGTCACCCAAAGTCTGACTTTGAGTCATCTTCATCCCCGCAGTCCTGAAGGCTGGTCGATGCAGGCCCTGTACCACTTCGGGTGCGATGCGATTCCAGGTGCCCTTTGAGAATTCCTGCGATGACATAAAGCGGAGCATCTGGTGATTTCCTTCCTCAAGTGCCTTGAGGAAGACTGCTGCGCGGGTTGGAGCAGTAAAGACGGAAGACAGGCTCCTCTGCCCCTGCGTCGACTTGTTGTAAAGGATGACCTCGTTAACAACGAATCGTGTTCCCGACTCGTCTATTCGCTCGTCGGCACTCCGTTCCCGCAGATCCATTCGCAGAATTTCTCCGTCATGTGGCAACATGAAGGTCAGGCGATCTTCGTATGCTCTAATGTCAAACTCAGCCGGCACGTCTTCTGGATTAGCCAGGCTGACCAGAGAGAGGTCAGCTGAACTCAGGCTGGTTTCGTAGAGTTCTTTGTCAGTGACCTTCTTCAGGATGTCACGGTCTCGATTCCTGTAGGCCGTGAGAAACGCATTCACGGAATTAATCGCGTCTGCCTGACGCTGGACTGACCCCGGATGACCATCGTCTCTCCGCCTGTGGACTTCGACATCATCGACCTGCCACCCTTCATTCGAACGTATGATCTTCATTAGCAGGTGGCCGCTGCGCGCTGGGAGTTTGACGACTGCGCTATCGTCCGTGAGGTTTGCTTCCGGCTTGCGAGCCATTCCGTCTTCATAGACGGATGCGACTCTGCCTGTCAGTGCAGTCAGCCATTCATCCGGAAGTGGGGAAAGGACGGCCGTCAGTTCGGGCGACGTCATCGAGAGGATTTCGTCGCGAGATCCATCCTTCCAGACTTCCAGGAACTGCCTCAGCGTCATCATCAGGTCCATCACTTCAAGGGTCGACCGGGCAACTCGAGTCCCACGGTTGTTCTGGCGTGTGATGACGTCATCGACGACCCAATATCCTTTGGTGTTATCTCTCACGAGCTGGATCTGATACTTCGTTCCGCCCTCTTCCTTCACGACTACCTTTCTCACGTCATCTTCGCTGTCGTCAACTTCGACGACAGACAGATCTCCGGTCGGGAGATTGACGACGCGGAGGTCGGTGAGCGCATCCTCTGAGGACATTGCCTTCTCTTCGAATCGCGTCGACGTGATGAGGCGAAGGGCTGATTCGTTCTCTTCAGTGACAGCGTCTGCAAACTGCTGCACGACGCGTGCTTCCATGGCGGTGGAATTGAAGAGTGAGGTGCTGCATCCGCATACCAGAGTGAGCAGGCATGCTGAAAGAAGGGCAGTCTTCGTCATGATGACGCCATCCGATTGGATCAGCGCTGACGTGCGGCAGAACACAGCACGAGGCGCAGGAGAGAGGAACGAGAGAGAGCCTCGTATCTTCCGGGATTCCGGGAAAAATGGTCAACGTGAGCCGCCGCGTCAGACAGCGCCAACCCATACTCGGCTGGTCGCTTTCCGCAGAAATCGGCAGAATCTGCCGAATCGACGGCTGGTCTGCAGCTCGGCTCCGTGAACGGCGGCCGCAAAGAGTGCAGCACGACCTTGCCCGCCAAAGAAAATGAAGTTACGTCAGGCAGACGGACAGTAACTCAGGACTGATTCTCTCTCAGATGCACTGATTGTTGAGGCAGCTGCGTCGCCGCACTGTTGCTACGAGCCTTCCGCTGCGGATTCGTTCTGGCTGTCTGAGTCGTTCGTCGGTTCCTCAGGAGACGCCATTGCAGCTGCAGTCCCCGGGACGATCCTCGGTGACTCACAATGTTGATTGATGATCTCGTGCATTTGGTCAGCCGACATTGTTTCCTTCTCAAACAACTCAGCACTCAGGAGATCCAGAATCGTCCTTCGCGCAGTGAGGACTTCATAAGCACATCGGTATGCTTCATCAACAATGCGTTTCACTTCGAGGTCGATTTCGCGAATGGTTTCCTCTGAGTGAATGGACTCACGGATTTGTGCGCCACCATCGAGAAATGGTGAGGAAGCAGACTCACTGTAGAACATTCGCCCGAGTCGAGGGCTCATGCCAAACTCAGTGACCATTCTTCGCGCCATGTCAGTGGCTCGTTGCAGATCATTTTGTGCACCGGTGGAAGTCTCGCTGTAGACGATCTGTTCGGATGCGATTCCACCCAGCAACACGGCAATGCGACTCTCCAGTTCAGCCTGAGTCATCAGCTCCCGTTCATTCTCGGGAACCTGCAGCATATATCCCAGTGCTCCCATTCCGCGGGGGATGATTGAAATCTTGTGCACCGGGTCCGTGTTTGGAAGACTGGCTGCGACGAGTGCATGACCACACTCATGTGTGGCGACACGTCGCTTAACGTCTTCGACGATGATTCGCGATGTCTTCTCCAGCCCTGCCATTACGCGTTCGATACCGTCTTCGAATGCTTCCATGGTGACGGATTTGTCTCCGCGACGAGCCGACAGCAGAGCTGCCTCGTTGACCAGATTGGCGAGATCAGCGCCAACAAACCCGGGGGTCAGCCGTGCCAGTCGCTGAAGATCGACCCCGTTGCCGACTTTCACTTTCTGAGTGTGCACCTTGAGGATCTGTTCGCGGCCCTTGATGTCCGGTCGATCTACCAGGACGTGTCGGTCAAATCGACCGGGGCGGAGCAGGGCGGGGTCCAGTGTCTCAGGCCGATTCGTTGCGGCCATGACAATGACACTGTGATCAGTGCCGAACCCGTCCATTTCCACGAGCAACGCATTGAGGGTCTGCTCTCGTTCGTCGTGACCGCCAGGCGCACCGCTGCCCCTGATCTTCCCGAGTGCATCCAGCTCATCGATGAAGATGATTGCAGGTGATCGCTGGAGTGCCTGTTGAAACATGTCTCTGACACGGGCAGCACCCACACCGACATACATTTCAACAAAGTCCGAACCGGACAGCCCGAAGAACGGTACGTCTGCTTCGCCGGCCACAGCCTTGGCAAGCATTGTTTTACCGGTTCCGGGCGGTCCCACCAGCAACACGCCGCGTGGAATCCGTCCGCCGAGTGACTGATATTTTTGAGGTGTCCGCAGAAATTCAACGACTTCCCGAAGTTCCTCGACGGCTTCTTCGATCCCGGCGACGTCATCAAATGTCACTCCCACATCATCCTGAGCGTACAGTCGACCGCGACTGCGACCGAACGACATTGCGGATCCTGCTCCACCAAGTCGGCGAAGCATGAAGAAGATCAGCGTGATAATAAGGACCGGGAAGATGAGCATGGCTACCAGCCCGGACCATTGAGATGGCTCCTGGCCGCCAGTCCATGCAATGGCATCCGTAGCGGCTTCGTCATCGTCCTCGTCTCTTTCTCCCGTCGGGTTGTCCAGCAGGTGCTGCAGTTCGAGACGCGCCTCACTGCCGATACCAAGGATACTCACGTAGTGACGTTCTGACTCCGCGCCTTTCTCAATGTCTGCCTTTGACTTCGACTGCCACGAAAGCCGGGTGGGGCCAAAGATCAGGTCATGCACATTGCTTTGATTCAGTTCCCCGGATCCCAACTGCTCACGGAACTCGGAGAGGCTGATTTCCTCGTCACTGCCGTTACCACCGAAGGTCGATAGTACGACGACTGAGATGACGCCGATTACCAGGATGTACCAAAGTCCGTTGTTGGATCCCTTTTCAGGAGCGGTGCCCGGTTTCTCCGGGGGCTTGGCGGGAGGCTGTTGTGTCATCGATTGACTTGTGTCTGACTGTCGAAGGAATGTAGCGGTGGCCGAATCGCCGAGAAGACGTGCAAAAATAGAACGTGAAAGTCAGACGGTCAATGAGTGAGTTTCTGTCGTTTCAGGGTCTTTCGATCAGCCAGCTGTCAGGGTATTTCTGACGATTCTGGCGGTCAGCCTGTACCGAACTGGCTGACTTTGACGCCTGAAAGCTAACGCTGACGCACAGTCTTCATATACCGAAGTACTTCCTTTTCAAGGTCCTCAATACTCCGGCCCGTTGCGTCCTGGATCAGTTTAAGTCGCTGTTGAGGGGCCAGTTTCCCCATCGGAGTAGTGGGCATTGACTTCAGCAGTCTGTCAAGAGCGGCACGATCTCGTCGGGCAAGGAAGTAGATGACCGCCCAGCTCTCGGCATAGGCAGCTGCCGGATTTGTTCCAAATGCGTTGTCAGATGAGAAAAGATCAGCGAGGGGAACCGCCAGATGGTCTGATGCTGCCGCCGCCTTAAAACCTCGCAGATGAATTCGGCTGACTCCCCCTGGGCGAATCCAGAGTGTCTGCCCTGTTCCGCTTGCACGTTCAAAATAGACGGCCAACCCTTCAGATAGCCAGACCGGAGTGTCTGCATATCGAGTCTGCAGGCCCGAATTGAACGCCAGTTGATGAACGGCTTCGTGGACCACCGTTTCCACCAGTCGCAGACGGCTCTTCAGCTTTCTCAAAACGTCGCCCGCACCGCGATAATCTCGATCGCCGGCTGCGGCAGCGATCAGCATCTGATTGTCACGGACGGAGTAATATCCTGGAACGTCGGAGAAGTCTGTATCAGGATGCTGTTTCTGAGCGTAGGCCTGAAATTCGGATTGAGTGCGAAATAGAATAACAGACATGTTGTCCGGCATTATCCGGGGTGGAGTTTCTGAGTCGGCGAAGAATCTTGAATACTCAGCCGTGGTCTTGTTCAGCAGCCGGACGCAGTATTGAGTAAACAGCTCAGATGCATCTGAACAGACGATGTGATTATCACCAAATTCAATTCGAAATCCGTTTCCGGTCTTTCGGAGCAGCTGCGCTGCCATTTGCTTTCGATCAAGGTGCCTGAACGTGTCAGTCGTCGATGATCGGGCCGCGATATCAACCGGCTTGATGAGATGCAGAACGCTGTCAGCTGTTTCGATCAGCACCGAACCGTCAGCTGCTTCGGCACGGACTGCTCCCGCAAGTGGTGGCATGGAGTCGCCCTGCAGACGAATGACTGTGACAGGACTGGCGTTCGTGTCTGCCTGTGATGATTCATCTGCCGGAGCTTCGCAGGACAGACACCATGTACTCAGCAGAATCGGCAGGCTACTCTTAATGTTCAGCCGGTTATTCATCGTCGGTAAATCTCACCTTTGTTTTGCCGGCGAGTCTGACAAGATCCGGAAGGTCGTAGACTTTCAGAGCACCGTGCACAACGGCATCCAGCTGGCCTCCCGGAATCGGGTCACTCACCATCTCTGTCCATGATTTTGGGCAGTTTCGAAGTGTGACGGTTTCGAAGAGCTCTGGTCGCAGTGCCGCGGCGTGAAGGGCAATGATCGCAGCTCGTCCGGTGGCGACAAGATGGACATTTCGAGGTTTGGTGCGTTTCTTCTCGTAGAACGCCACGAAGTCCGCTGACGCGATCGCATCCTGAACTCGAAGACCCGTTAACGGACGATCCAGCAGATAAGCAAGAAAGAAAGTCTTCCAGTCTGTCAGCAGTGCATCCTGCTCACCCGCCGCTGTTTCACCCTGCCCACGCAGGTCGACGGTTACGACGGCAAGCGCTTCATCGAAGACTCTGGTCAAAACCGGACCGCCGTTACCAGTGTCCCCCAATCTTCCGTTCTCGGACAGATAGAGACAGGCATCATCCTGCGGTGATGGTGGATGAAATGTCAGCCCGCCAATCAGTCCGTCCTTCGTCTGAAGAGTGAGTCGATCGATGTGATAGTCTTCGCGGCTGACTCGTCCGAGATCTGTAAAGCGGGGTGGTGCGTCCTCAGCCGGAAGACGGAGAACGTCTCGGATTAGTGATCGAATTTCATCGTCCGACTTTTCTTCGTGCAGTGTCTTGCGCCGGCTCTGCAGTGCTGCCGCAAATTCTGCATTGAGATCGAATACCGTCTTTTCACCCGGGAGTTCTGCAACCTGCCCGGAGGCGGTGCAAAGAAGTTCTTCCGGAGGCCTCGTCTTTGGGAAGTGTGCCTGGACGGGCGAATCGTCATCCCTGAGCCAGCGTTTCATCCAGTGGCAGATTGATGCCAGGTTCTGAGGCTGCACACCGTGTTTGCCCTCGGCTTCCACAAGGTCCATTCGTTCGGGATGACCCAGTTGCCCGAAGATCCGCTTGTTCTGACGGAAATTCTCCCATGCCCCGGCGATGCTGAAATAGTCGCCCGTCGTCGCACTGATCAGAGTCGGTGATGGAGCGCGCATCAGGATGTAGTCCGGATGATCCATTCCAAACTTCAGCTGACCGCAGATGTTTTGTTCTGCGTCCTGTGGCCCGATGGAACTGATAAGATGCCGAAACGTCGTGAGATAGCAGGCGGGAGCAGCACACATGATGCGGTCGTCCAGCGCCATGACATAGCTGGTAACTGTTCCTCCTCCGGAACAGCCAGTGAATCCGATCTTTGAACCGTCTACCTCCGGGCGACTCGTGATGTAGTCGATGGCACGCATTGCGTCCCAGACTCGGTAACGTGCCGTGTTACGTCCAGTCAGGATTGAGCCCACACCTACGAGGAAATGTTCGGTCGTTGTGCCTGAAAACCGGTTTTGGCCGTCTTCATTGAGAATCTGACTGCGTTCTCCCTGGCCGATTGGATCAAAACACAATGCGGCCATCCCGTGTGTGGCCATCATGATGCCGAATCGCTGGTTGTAGTCTGCAGTCTTCGCGGTCCGGCTGTGGCCACTGGAAACGACAACTCCAGGGACCGGCCCGTCCGCATCCGGAAGGTAAAGGTTTGCCGTGATTCGATGGCCAGGCTGGCTGTCAAAAATGACACACTCAATGCGATATCCGTCGCAGGGAATCGTCCGAACGGTTCGGGCGTTAATAGCAGTTCGCTCTGGCAGGCCACCCAGTTGCTGGAGAAAGAACTCCCGTAGCTTCTTCTGCCGTGCAACGATCTGATCTGGAGACTTCAACTCTTCGAAGACTGCCTCACGTCGGTTCAGGGCGGCGTATGCCTGTTCCTGGAGCTGCCTGTACAACTGGTACTTTTGCTGCTCCTCGGGAGTGAGACACTGGAGTTCGTCATCCGCAGATGCCTCGGAAACGGTGAGTACCAGGATGAGCGTCAGCAGCACTTGCGGCATGATCTTTCCTTACGTCTGTTCCGGCATGATTGTTGTCAGAGCGGCGAGCAACAGATCAGTTTGCTCGTCGGTACCCACAGTAATTCTCAATCCATCATCCAGTCCGCTTTCCGCCCGCACACCTGCAAACTGCATAAAACGAACCAGAATCTTCCGTTCCTTCAGTGCTTCATAGATCTGCTGATGACGACCGGATGGGTGCTGGCACCAGATGAAATTTGCCTGGCTGGGCGTAACATTGAATCCCAGTTCAGCCAGTGCTGTGGCAAGTCGAACTCGAGTCGCGAGGACCTTTCTTCGATTTGCAAGCATCCAGTCCTGGTCTCTAATGGCGGCTGTTGCGGCTGCCGTGGCCACCGCATCACAGTTGTAGCTGTCTCGGACTTTGTGCATGCCGCCTGTCAGTTCCGGGTCGGCAACACTAAATCCGAATCGAATACCGGCGAGGCTGTACGACTTGCTGAATGTCCTGGTTACAACCATGCGCTGGGCAAATCGTTCTTCACGCAGTAGTTCTCCGGAGTGCGGACTATCGGCAAAGTCAGCGTACGCTTCGTCCAGAACGAGAATCCCATCTCGTGGCAGCAGTTGCTGCAGCTCGTCAGCCGACCAGAGGTTTCCGGTTGGTGAATTGGGATTCGGAACGAAGACAAGCCGAGCAGCTTCAGAAAGCTCAGCCGCTTCACTGCTGTCCCATGACAAGTCTGCTCGCAGGAGTAACCGGCTGACGCTGCACCCCTGAATCGCGGCGAGCGATTCGTAGAGAACGTAGCTGGGGTACGGGTAAACGATTTGACTGCCCGGGTCACAGAC
>MDSW01138500.1_pt1 | contig 10532 bp, 14 predicted proteins | sample 811171 | NCBI WGS metagenome assembly MDSW01 (sample SAMN05326641, study PRJNA326480) | marine metagenome | isolation source: seawater | place: Atlantic Ocean: North West | collected 2012 | reverse complement strand
CATACCAGAACATTTTGAATTAATTGTATGATCTAAAAGTTTTTTAAGACTTTCAAAATCAATTGAGTTATCTAAATTAAAAGGGGTATGTAAGCTTGGAGCAATGCCATTCAATTCAATATTTAAATTTCTTTCCATATTTAACTAATTACTGTTCCGTTAGGCACTTGTTTTTCAACCCTTAATAATTGAACTTCATTCGTATTTACAGCACCTAAAACTAATACTTCTGAAACCACACCAGCTATGTTTTTAACAGGAAAATTTGTAACTGCTATTACTTGACTATTAATTAATTCGTTAAAATTATAATTTGTTATTTGAGCTGAAGTTTTTTTTATACCTAATTCTTTACCGAAATCAATATTCATTTTATAGGCTGGCTTTCTTGCCTTTTTATTAATTTCTATAGAAATTACAGTACCCACTAAAATTTTAAACTTAGAAAAGTTTTTAAAATTAATCTCCATTAAAAAATTTTTCCTATAAAGATTTAAATTTTTTAACGGCTTTAGTGTCAGACATTTTAATTACCTTCAAAGATTTAAGGGATCCCCCTTCTTCTATTATTAAATTTCTATAAAGTAATTCACCATCAACAATACCATTTCCTTTTATGTGTATTTTATCTACCTCAACATCCGCCTTTAAAATACCTTCAACTATTATACTTTTTGCAACAATTTTTCCTAAAAATTCTCCTCTTTCCTGGATAACTAAGTTATCGATTGTCATTCCTCCCACAAATTTTCCTGACAAAAAGAAATCTCCGGATCCATGATAATCCCCTTTAAAAAAATCTTCAGTTAAAATTTGACTTTTATAATCCATTTATAAATCCATAAAATTTATTATAACCTTGATAATCTTCTAAAAAAAACAACTTCTGTTCATTCCTTATAGCTAAATTGAAACCAATAAATCTTATTAATCTTAAAGTATAGTTTTATAGTATTATTATCTTTATAAAACATAAAAAATATATCTACAAATATTATTCCTAAAAACAAAAATTTAAACATTATATTTTTTAAATTTTTATTTATAATAACTTTTCATGAACAAAAACTCTAAACTTCTTATTGGATTATGGATTGTTTTTTCAATCCTCACGGTAGTCTCATTACCATTTGTAGCAAATAATAACCTATTATTACAAAAAATTTTGTCATTTTGTGGATTTTAAATTGAATTAATAAATTCGTTTAAATCTTTTTCAATATCAGAATTTTTTATATGGAACCTATCAATTGTTTGAGACCAATCTGTATCTTTAAATTCTTCCTTAACAGACTTGTACTCCTTACTAAGTTTAACATCTTGATCCAATTTTGATCTAGAATAAAGAATTAGAACTAATGACCTCAAATCAATTATTCTTAGATCAAAACTAAGTTCAATAACCTTAGTAAAATCTTTAGCAAAAAAATATCCCAATATTAAGTCCTTAATTCTGTTATCTGAGGTTGATTGTCCTTGTGGGATTGGATCAAGCTCATAAGCTTTTTTAAGCAATTCTAGACCTTTATCAACTTTACCTACTCTAACTAAAACTTCCCCATAACCTGATAAAACTCTTGGATCATTAGGAACCATATTAAAGGCTTTCAAGCCATGATCTTCAGCCATAGCATAATCATGATTACTTAAATAAACAGCAGATAACATCCGATGGCATTCAAAATCATTTTCATTAAGCTCTAATGCTTTTTCAATATTTTGTTTTGCTTCAGACATAATTTCATCTGAACCTTTTTCGCTAAAGCCCCTAAACATAGCTTGACCTAATGTACAAACTTTCCAAGCATATGCCTGCGCGTTATTTGAATCTGCCTCTATAGCCTTGTCAAAATTTTTAAGTGCCTCACTATTAGCTTCCTTCGTGAATTTGTGATGATTTTCTTTACCTCTTAAAAGATACTCATATGAACTTATATTTTCAGTAGGTTTTCTTTTTGATCTTTGCAATGAGCTCACTTCAATTTCACCAAGCAATGCTATTGATATTTTTCTTACTATTTCATCTTGTAAATCAAAAATATCTTCAATAACCCTATCATATTTATTACTCCAAATGATACTGTCATCTTTTGCATCGCTGAGTTCAATATTAATTCTAACTCTCTTACCAGAGGCTCTAATTCCCCCAGTTACAATAAAATCAAGATTAAACTCATTTGAGAATTCTTTAATATCTTTATTTTCATCTTTGAAATTCATCGAAGTTTGTCTTGAGAGAATTTCAAACTCTCTCATCATCGAAAACTCTGTTATAAGATCTTCAAAAATGCCATCAACCAAAAAACCACTATCTTCGTCTTGACTAGTATTTGCAAAAGGTAAAATTGCAAATTTAGGCTTTTTATTAACTTTTCCTTTTTTATCATCTACAAACTTATTAGTTCCATCTCCCAAAATAGAAAAAACTTCAAAATCATTTGAAATGTTTTTTAACTCTACTTTTCCTAGTGAATGTATTTGATCATCTATTTTATTTTCAACTTGTTGTCTTACAATATCAGATATTAAAATCTCTGCTACTGGACATTGACTTTCAATCCGGGCAGCTATATTAACTCCATTGCCATATATATTATCTCCCTCTATGATTATATCATCAAGATGAATACCTACTCTCCAAGATAGTTTAGGATTAATTTGTGAATTCGCATTTACCTTTTTAATTTCATTTTGAAATTCTATTGCTGCTTTAGTACAATTTACAGGACTCAAAAATTCAGCTATCACAGAATCTCCGGCAGTATGAAAAATTCTACCTGAATATTTTGTAATAATAGGATCAATTATATCACGACAAGAATTCAAACTTTTTAGAGTTTTTTCTTCATTTTCTTGCATATGTTTGCTAAAACCAACACAATCTGTAGCCAAAATAGTGGCAAGTTTTCTTTTGACTTCACTCAATTTGTTATCCTATTTTTTAATTAATATATTCATTGATAATATAGTTTTTTTTTGGGGTGTTAAGGTTTACTTTAAAATATTATTATATTTAAAACTATTGCATTTTTCTTAAGCAAATTCTATTTAAATAATAATGAACAAATCATTAAAATTACCTGTATTAATACTTTGCTTAACAATTTTAAGCATAATATTCACATTTATAGTTTCATATATTTATGTAGAACAAAATTCAAAATTAAACCTTATTGATGCTTTAAAAAAAACTAATTTATATACTCATAAAGGTTATAAAGCATCTAACTTAAATCTAAATGAACATCCTAGCCTTCTTTTTTTTGGTTTCACTCATTGTCCTGAAGTTTGCCCAACAACTTTGGGAAAACTCCAGAATATAATAAATGATATAAATATATCTAAAAAAAAGATTAAAATTATTTTTATAACACTCGACCCAAATAGAGATACAATAGAAAATCTTAATAATTATCTAGAAGGATTTGATGAGATTATTATTGGTTTAACTGGTAATATTGATGAAATTAAAAAAATTTCAAACAAATGGAATATTTTTTGGGAGAAGGTTCCATATAATAAAAATAATAAAAATGACTACAATATTAATCATACAGCTACTGTATTTATGATCAACAATAATGGCGATTTTTCTGGAACTATTTCATGGGGTGAACATAATGATTCTATAAAATTAAAAATAAAAAAATTATTAAATTATTAAATTATTAAATTAATTTTTAATTTTGTAACCAAAAGATTCTATTATTTTTTTAATTTCTTTACTTTTTAAAAAACTCAAAAACTTTTTCGAATACTTACTATTTTTTCCTCTAGATAATAAAATTACATCTTGATTTATATTGTTAAACATTTTTTGGGATACTTTTAAAAATGTTCCTTTATTATTATGTTTAAATTTTATTTTGTCTGAAAATGACATGAAACCGTTTTTTGCGTTACCAGAATATAAAAAAGAAACAACCTGCTTTATATTATTTGCTAATACTAATTTATCTTTATACTTTGACCAAACACCAATATTTACTAAAAATTCTTTTGATGCTTGTCCATAGGGAGAAAATCTAGGGTTAGCAATCGTTAAAATATTAATTTCATTATTTTGCAAAAAAAGGGTGGCATTTTTTTCTTTTAAATTATTCAGAGAAGTCCAAAAAGTTAAATTTCCTATTGCGTAAGTAAATTGAGTATTTGGTACAATAAATTTTTTATCAAGTTCTTGAGGGGTTTTTTGATCTGCAGATAGGAAAACATCTAAGGGTGCTCCATTAACAATTTGGGCGTAAAGTTGTGAAGAGGACCCACTAATAATTCTTAAATTAACTTTATTATTTTTTTCAAATTTTTGTTTAATAATTTGGATTGGTTCATAAAAATTTGAAGCAACTCCAATATTGAGTAATTCATTAGAAAAAGTTTTAAAATTAAAGAGTAAAATAAAAAAGAAAAAGAAAACTCTCATTTTTATTTAAAATTTATACTATAATCTTGAAAGTTTTTAGACATTTCAACTTCAGAAGTGCCTTCAAATCTAGATACCTGTCCTCCCATTTCTTTTATTTGTGCCCAGAATTCATTTGAACTTTCTCTTCTCACTTTTTCCATTAGCGCTTTATTTTCAAAAACATGAAAAATTTCAATTTGGTTTTCTGCCTTATCCATAAATACTCTTAAAATTAAACCATTTTCTTTTTTAAATAAATGATGACTCCAATCCTTTAAGCTCAGAATTATAGATTTCTTTGCTAATTGATTTTGTACTTTAATTGAAATATGGGCCGCATACATTTTTACCTCACTTATCTAACTTATAATTTGAACTTTATCATCTATTTTGACAGTACCATCTTTTATTACTTTACAATATACGCCTAAATCATAATGACCATAATGTTTATTTAATTCAAATGGAATATTTATATCTCTTTCGCCATTATCTGGGTTAACTGTAGTTGCTCTGCATCTTTGTGTTTTCCTAAAAACTTTAAATTCTGCATTTCCAATTTTTAACTTTTTATCTATCCATTTAAACTCTTCCCATGGCGCACAATCTGAAAAAATAAAGTTCCCTCTAAATCGAAGGAAATTAATTTTTTTTCTAATTTTTTTCTCTACATCTTTAATCGTTTCAAAATTAATAATAGATATTGCTTTATCTGGAATATCAGAAAAAGAATGTTTTAAAGTTTCTTTTTGAGTTGATTGATCTCTAACCAATTTTGGTTTTGTTTTAAAATCCATATTTAAAAAGCCACACAAAAAATTTGTAAAAGTATTTAAATCTTTTTCATTGTTAAGAAAACCAGAAAAGCATTCTTCATTTTTGAAGTATAGTTTTAAATGCTCACTTTTTAAATCTAATGAAAATTTTAACAATGCTAATTTTTCATCTTTTACTAATGCAAGAAAATTTGTTTTTTTCATAAATTTTGGTGAAAGTTCGTTAATTATTGTTTCATCCCTAGCTATTGCATATTTTCTATCTCCAGGAATTACAGCACTAGATATAACATTTACTCGTTCCAAAAATTCACCAGGTAAGCCCTTAATTGGATAACGAACTATCTTTTTTAAAATTCTCATTTTTAATATTAATTTTTACTTAAAATAAATAAAACAATTGTATTGTATCATTATAATACATATTGTTAATAAAAATTGTATACTTTGATGAAGTAAAAATTTCTATCCAAAAAAATAAAAATTGAGAGTTTAAATTGGATCTAAAAATATTAAAACCTTTGCCTGGTTTTCTAGTAAAACGTTACAAAGGATGGAAAGCAACAACATTCCAAGAAAATAAAAGTTTGTATAAGAAATTAGCAAAAGAAGGGCAAAATCCAAAAGCTATGATTATTTCTTGTTGTGATAGCAGAGTCCATGTAACTTCTATATTTGGTTCTGAGGCAGGAGAATTTTTTATTCATAGAAATATCGCAAATCTCGTTCCTCCTTATAGATCAAGTTCTGATTATCATGGAACTTCGGCAGCTATTGAATATGCTGTAACCATTTTAAATGTTTCACACTTAATAGTTTTAGGCCATTCTTCTTGCGGCGGAGTAAATGCTTGCTTCAATTATTTTTCTAAAAAAAATGACCTTTCTAGAAAAGGTGACAGCTTTATCAAATCCTGGCTAGAAATTTTACGCTCAAGTTACAATATTTTAGACAAAAATCTAGATGAACAAACACAGATAGAAACCTTAGAAAAAAACGCAGTCCTAGTTTCTTTAAAAAACCTTTTAACTTTTCCTTTTATACAAAATTCTGTTCTAAAACAAAAAATTACTTTACATGGTTTATGGCATGAAATTGACACTGGTAATCTTTTTCATTATGACAGTGAACTAAAGGATTTCAAAATTATATAAATAATTAATTTGTAACTTCAAATAGTATTTCTGGATTTGTCATAGTTTTAATTTCTAATACATTTCCATTTGGATCTTCTACAAAAAAAGTTTCTTGTTCAAATTTTGTACCTTTAAATCTTCTATATGGTTTATCAAGATATTCAAAATCACTAGCTTCGATTCTTTGTTTAACTTGTTGAAAAACAGTCTCATCTAAATGTACTCCAAAATGTGGAACACAAACTTCTCCCATATCAACGTTATGTCTTTCTCTATGTTGCCTTGTTTCGGTTTGATGTAAAGTTAATTCATTACCCCAAAAATCAACGTCAATCCAGTGTCCTGCCTCTTGATTCCCAGTTTTGCAGCCAAGTACATCTTTATAAAACTTAAGGGCTGTTGTAATATCTCCAGCAGGTACTGCTAGGTGAAAAGTGTTAGCCATATAATTCTCCTAATAAAACACTATCAATTATATCATTATTTTTTTTCTATACCAGTCTGTAATACTTATTTTTTTTAAATTCATTATTACAAAATCAATTAAAGAAACTAAATATAGATTAAATTAAATTAACTTTAATAAAAAATTTAATTTAGTTCTTTAAGTAATTTTTTGAAAACTTTTTTAGACTTACCATACAATTTTGCTTTTTTAATTTTTTTGATATTATGCGTATCCCCTCCAACAACCACTATACCTATCATCCCCATAGCTTTATGGGGAGTGCATTGATAAAGATAAATTCCTGGTTTGGTAAAAGTATATTCTGTATCTTTATTTATTTTTGATTTAAATTTTTTTATGCCTTTAGGCATACTTATAAATTCAACATTATGACCTTTTGAAACAGATTTCCAAATTATTTTATCATTAACATCAACCTTTGCAACCTTTGAAGAATATACCATTTTTTCTTTGCCAAGTTTATTTAGCATTTGAATTTCTATAGTTTTTGCAAAACTAGGATTATGGACGAATAAAAGTATTAAAATTAAAAATATTTTTTTGAACATATAGAATCTCTTTTCTTGTCTTATTTTTTCTTTATATAATTACTATAATAATTTTTTAAACTGTATGGACTATTTTATTTTATTTGGTTCTTTATTTCCTAAAATTATCAGAGAAACAATAAATAATGTTATAACAAACATCATTCCAAATTTTTGACTTTCAAATAAAAATACTAAGCTACCATAAATTAATGGACCAACAAAACTAGTTATTTTTCCTGAAAATATTGCAAAACCAAAAAACTGTGCTCCTTTTTTTTCTGGAGTAATTTTAGTAATTAAAACTCTACTGGATGATTGCAAAGGACCAATGAATAAACCCAAAAAGAAACTAATTATCCAAAAAAGATTTTTATCTTCATTCAATATCAACATAATGCCAAAAATAATTAACCCTAAAAGCGATAACCTTATAACTCTAAAAGGTGAAAACCTATCATCAAAATACCCACCAAATATTGCACCTAATGCTGCTGATAAATTGATGATAATAGCAAAATATAAAATTTCAATTTTATTAAATTCAAAGACCTTAGAAGCATAAATACCTCCAAAAGCAAATAAGGTCGCTAAACCATCAAAATAAAAAATTCTTGCAACAAAATATCTTAATACATTTTTTGAATTATATATTTTTTTCAAACCGTCTTTAATATAAATTAAAGTACTTTTAGTTGTTTTGTTTTGGTTTGGTTCTTCAACATAGATAAAAAGTGGGATGCAAAATATCATTAACCAAAATGATATAAACAGCATGCAACTTCTTACATCAGATCCATTTTCTTTTGGAATCCCAAATGGAAGTTTTTCTGGTAAAATAAATAAAACTAGGCAAATAATTAATGATAGTATTCCTCCAATATATCCTGCTGACCAGGCATAACCAGAAATCTCTCCAACAGAACTCTTACTTGATGTTTTCGACAAAAGAGAATTATACAATACAAAAATTAGTTCCATACTTAGAATTGATATACATGAAAAAATGGTGGCAAAAAATAAGTATTCTGATCCTGGCCTTGCAAACCATAACAATGCAGTTGAAGCGATACCTAAAAGAATTAAAATTAATAAAATAGACTTTCTGTTTCCTTTTTTGTCTGAATAACTTCCAATCAAAGGTCCAAAACAAGCAGTCAAAATTCCTGCAAATCCAACTATGCATCCCCAAATAAATGTTCCATTATTAACGGCAATCAAATTAATAAAATAAACTGAAAATATAAAAGTCGTGTGTATCGTTGGTAAAGGAGATGTCCCCCAATCAAATAATATAAATGAAATTGATTTTTTATTTAATTTTGTCATTTTTGTATTAATTATCTAAAAATTGAAAATGATTTCTTTGATTACCCAAAAAGATATCATTCCAACTAAAATTGTATAAATAACGTTTTTAAAATAAAAAGAGACTATTATACCAATTAATGCTGCATATAGTTTTGGATTGTTTGAAATTAAAATATTGTTATTTGTAACAAAGAAAACTGCTTGAAATATAATTGGTGTTAATACAACAACTGGAATAATTTGTATTAAACGTATATAGTTTTTCGATCCTTTAAAATTTAATAATCCTGATAAAGGCATAAATCTTATAAAAAAAGTAATAATTCCACACAAAAAAATTAAACCCCAAGTACTCATTTTTTTTTCTCAATCAATATAAAGAGGTAACTTATAAAAATACCTAAAAGAGCGGCTATTACAATCCAAAATTCTATATTTAATTTATAGAAAATTAAACTCGAAAATCCTGATACAAGGCATGCGATAATATTAACTTTATTTTTTAACATAGGTGTTATAATAGCAATAAAGCTAAGTGGAATAATAAATTCTAAGTTTACAAAATCAGTTAATTGATCACCAAAAAAAATTCCAATTAATGTAGAAACTTGCCAAGTAAAAAATAATGTTAACCCTGAACCTAAAAGATGATAATGAGCATTTAATTTATCATTATTTTTTTTTAAATAATTTATTGAAACAGCGTATGCTTCATCTGTTAACAAATAAGATAAAATTATTCTCCATTTTAATGATAATGATTTTAAATATTGATTAATAGAAACACCATACAACAAATGTCTCAAATTAATTGCTGTTACTGATGTAATTATCGTAAAAGGTGATACAAACAGATAAAGTTTTGCAAAAGCAATTTGACTTGCCCCAGCAAATATTATCGAAGACATAAAAAACGCCTGTAATATTGAAAACCCGCTCTCTATAGCTATAAAGCCATATATAATTCCAAATGGGAAAACTCCAATCTGAAGAGGTAATTCTTGAATAATTCCTTTTTTAAAATGTATCCATTTACTCATAAAATAAGATTGTAAAAAAATATAATAATTATATTCTAATTTTTTTTAAAAAAAACTAGTATATTCCTTATGGACAATAAAAAAACAATTTTTATTACAGGTGCTAACCGTGGAATAGGTTTGGCTATGGTAAAAGAATCATTGAAAAATAATTTTTTTGTTATGGGCTCTTATAGAAAAAAATCCAATACACAAGATTTAATGTCTTTGGATTCTGATAACTTAAAAACTATAGAATTAGATGTAACAGACGAAGATGCAATCAAAAACATTAAAAGTAAAATTAATTTAAAAATTGATTATTTAATTTGCAATGCTGGAATTAATAATGGTTATGGTTCTTTTTATAACGAAGATCACACACCAAAGCAAATGATAGATGTATTTAATGTAAATGTTGTAGGTTCAATATTAACCGTACGTAATTTGATTGATCTTATAAGTGACAGTGGTAAAATAATATTTATTTCCTCTATTATGGGCGTTCAAAATCACGAAGGTTCAAGGGCAACAGCATACAGGGCTTCAAAAGCTGCAGTTAATAATTTAATGATATCAATATCAAATGACTTAAAACCGAAAGGAATTATAGTAACAGCATTTCATCCAGGTTGGGTGCAGACTGATATGGGGGGTCCTAATGCTTCACTAACCGCCGAAGATAGTGCTAGAAATTTGATATATAATTTTTTAAAATTAACAATAAAAGACACTGGCCTTCTTTTTAATTATGATGGCAAATTAATGGATTTTTAATTTAACTAACTTACTTTTTATATAGGAGAAAATAATGCCAAAAGGATATCTTTTAAGTGCACACCGTAGTCCAGCTGACCCAAAAAAAAGAGCGGCTTATTTAAAACTTGCT
>MDSW01092295.1_pt1 | contig 10533 bp, 8 predicted proteins | sample 811171 | NCBI WGS metagenome assembly MDSW01 (sample SAMN05326641, study PRJNA326480) | marine metagenome | isolation source: seawater | place: Atlantic Ocean: North West | collected 2012 | reverse complement strand
CAAGATTTGATATATTTTTTATCATGTCGTGTTATACTTCAACTATTAATATTATGGAAATTAATATCAATTGTGATTTAGGTGAAAAATCAAAATTTCACTCAATTGAAAATGATCCTGAGTTACTAAATATTGTTAATTCAGCTAATATTGCATGTGGTTATCATGCTGGAGATGAAGAAACAATGGATATGGTAATAAAAATTTCGAAATCTAATGGAGTAAGCATTGGAGCACACCCTTCTTTTAAGGATAAAGAAAATTTTGGAAGAAAAAAAATGAATCTTTCTTCTTCAGAAATTAAGAAACTTATTATTGATCAATATGAAATTTTACAAGCTGTTGCTCAAAAAAATAATGAAAATGTAACACACATAAAGCCTCATGGCGCTCTAAACAACATGGCCTGTGAGGATTTAGATTTGGCTACAACAATAGCAAAATCTATAAATGATATTGATAAAAATATTATTTTTCTTGTTCCAACAGGATCAAAAATGGAATTAGCTGCTAAAAAATTAAATTTGAAAATTGCCTGCGAAATTTTTGCCGATAGAAATTATGAAGATGATGGAAACCTTGTATCTAGATCTAAAAATCATGCGCTCATAACTGATCCAAAAATTGCGAAAAAACACGTGCTTAATATGGTAAAAAATCAAGCCTTAAATTGCTTTTCCGGAAAACAAATACCCTGTGAAATTGATTCTGTTTGTATTCATGGTGATAACCAAAGCTCTATTGCAACAGCTAAATCAATAAAAGAAAATTTATTATCTAATGGTTTAATATTAAAACCATTAAACGAAATGAAAAAATTTAATTAAACTAAAAAACTCGCCGTACTTTAGTACGGCGAGTTTAAAATTTACCTATAGAGTGTTTTTTTATTTTCTATTAGAGATTGCTAGATGAATAACTGCACCTAAAGCGGCACCAATTATCCAAGCATAGCCTCCTCCTCCACCTAAATTGGCAAAGAAATCACCTAGTGCACCAGGTAAAATATTTGGCCAAACAGTTCCAACTGCAATATAGCCAGAAATAATCCAAGCTAACATTCCTTTTTGGTTAAAACCATTGTTGTAATGATATTTACCACTTTTACTATCACTAAAAAGATCATCTACATTAAGTTTTTCTTTTTTAATAATATAATAATCAGTTATCATTATTCCAAATACAGGCGCTAATATTGCTCCCAAAGTATTTACAAATGGAAATATTCCCATTTGAGTTATAAAAGCAACCCATAAACCACCAACTACAAAACCACAACCTGCAGTAATTAATCCACCTATTCTAAAATTAATTTTACTTGGAATTAAGTTAGCTAAGTCATATGCAGGCGGTATAAAATTTGCGACCATGTTTATTCCAACAGTTGCTGAAAAGAAAGCAAATGCAGCTATAATTGTAAGTAGCACATTGTCAACTTTTGCAACCATATCAGTGGGCTGAGCAATATATTCTCCAAATACTGCTATAGTCCCTCCTGTTATCATTAACGTAATGAAAGAGAAAACTATAATATTTCCAACCAATCCATATAGATTACCTTTTTTCATTTCGTCTTCATTTTTAACAAATCTAGCAAAGTCACCAAAGTTAATTACCACGGCAGCAAAATAACCAACCATAATTGAAAATACTGCAAGAAAAGCACCAAATGAACCTAATCCTTCAAATCCACCTGATCTTTCACCTCCAGAAAATATATTTCCAACTTCTGATAAAAGTCCGCCACCAGCTTTTGCCCATATAGCTATCATTAAAACTATCATTACAATATAAACTGCTGGTCCAGCAAAGTTTAAAAATCTTCTAATAAGATCTATTCCTTGCCAAAACAACCATATTTGGAAAAGTGAAACAAATATAAATGAAACCCACATTACTCCATTCATTCCTAAAAATTCACCACCACCGCTTGCTCCTGTTAAAGCTGTTAATAATAGTGCAACAGCCGTTGATGCTGCAAAAGTTTGAGCACCATACCAAAACATAGCAACAATTCCTCTAGCCATTGCTGGAAAGTTTGCTCCAAATACACCCATACTGACTCTTGCAAATACGGGGTAAGGAATACCATGTTTAACACTCGGTTTACCCGAAAGATTGACAAGCCACATTATAAAAAATCCTGCAAGGATTAGTGCAATAAATACAGCCCATCCATTTAGCCCAGAGGCTAAAAATAAAGATGCCGCCAAAGTATAACCAAATAAACTTTGGACATCATTAGCCCATACGTTAAAGATTTCGAACCAACCCCATTTTTTTTGACTACTTGGCGTTGGAGCTAAATCTTTATTATAAAGCTTAGACGATCTACCCATAATATATCTCCTTTTATGTGTTTAAAAAAATAACGCTATGCATTTTCTACATGCTTGTAAATATAAACTTTTTATTAGTCTAAAATGGTTTTAAAATAATGATTATTTAGCCTAAAATGGACACTTTAAATTTTTATCTTTGTAAAAAAAACTAATTCCATCCACCAACGGTTTTTACTTCTAAAAATTCTATTAAACCTTCTGTTCCAGCTTCTCTTCCAATTCCAGAATGTTTATAGCCGCCAAAAGGGGAACTCACTGCTATACCAACTCCATTAACGTCAACCATCCCAGATCTAAGTTTTCTTGCAACTCTTTGGACTTTTTCTTTGTCTTGCGTTTGAATATAATTTGTTAAACCATATGGAGTGTCATTAGCTATTGCAATTGCTTCATCTTCGTTTTCAAAAGGAATTATAGATAAAACTGGACCAAAAATTTCAGTTCTTGCAATCTCCATTTGGTTATTTACATCAGCAAAAACTGTTGGTTTAACATAATAGCCTTTTTCTAATCCTTTGGGTCTACCAGTTCCACCAGCAATTAGTTTTGCTCCCTCATCTATTCCTTTTTGTATTAATTTTTGAATTTTATTAAATTGCACTTCAGAAACCACTGGTCCAATATGATCTCCATCTTTATCTGGAGAGTCTACTTTAGTATTATTTGCTAATTCTTTCACTTTTTCAACAGTTTCATTATAAATTGATTTTTCTACCAACATTCTTGTAGGAGCATTACAAGATTGTCCTGAGTTTCTAAAACATCTTAGAACGCCTCTCGCTACTGCTTCGGAATCAGCGTCTTTAAAAATTATGTTCGCACCTTTTCCTCCTAATTCAAGACTTATTCTTTTGAAATCTTTTGCTGCATTTTGAGAAATTAAAGCTCCAGCTCTTGTTGATCCAGTAAAAGAAATCATATCAATATCTGGGTGACTAGTTAATGCGTCTCCAGTTAACGCCCCATCTCCATTAACTAAATTAAAAACACCTGAAGGAAATTTTGCTTCATCTATCATTTCTGCAAGCAACATTGAAGACAATGGTGCTATCTCTGATGGTTTTAAAACTATTGTACATGCAGATGCTAGGGCAGGAATTACTTTTAAATTAACCTGATTTATTGGCCAATTCCAAGGTGTAATTAAAGCACAAACACCTTTTGGTTCATAAAGTAGTTTTTGATTATTTTTTTCTTCTCCTAAATCTTTTTCAAAATTAAAATTTTTTAAAATGTTTTTGAATGATTTAATATGACTAGCACCTGTAGCTGCTTGCATTTCTGTGGAAAATTTCATCGGTGCCCCCATCTCTAAAGAGATAAGTTTTGCCATCTCGGCCCATCTCTTTTTGTAAATAACATATAATTTTTCTAATAATTCTAATCTCTCTTCTTTTTTTGTGAAAGCCCAGGTAGAAAATGCTTTTTTTGCAGAACTTACTGCTTTATCTATATCTTTTTTTCCTCCAAGAGAGATTTCAGCACAAGGTTCCTCATTGGAAGGATCTATCACTTTATAATTTCTGGGCTCAATTGGAGAAACCCATTTCCCATCTATGTAAAAATTTTTTTTATCTAACATTAAATAAATTTATCCTAAACTTTTTTATTTGCAAATAAATTTGTTAATTCGTAAATGATTGTTGCTGCAGCTAAAGATGTAAGCTCAGCATGGTCATAAGCAGGAGCTACTTCAACAACATCTGCTGAAATTAAATTCATGCCTGAAAATCCTCTTAATACATTTACTATTTCTCTTGTTGTCATTCCTGCAATTTCAGGAGTTCCAGTGCCTGGAGCATGTGCTGGGTCTAAAACATCTATATCTATTGATAAATATAAAGGGTTATTACCAACTCTTTTTCTAATTCTTTCAACAATTTTTTCAATACCTTGTGTCTGAAACTCGTCACAATGTATTATTTTAAAACCAAAACTTTCATCATTTTTTAAATCATCTCTACTATAAAGCGGTCCTCTTATTCCAACATGCATTGATGAGTCATCAAGAAATAAATTTTCTTCTCTAGCTCTTCTAAATGGTGTTCCATGTGTATATGGTGCTCCAAAATAAGTATCCCAGGTATCAAGATGAGCATCAAAATGTACTAATGCTACAGGCCCTTTATTAATTTTATTAATAGCTCTAAGCAATGGAAAAGCAATTGTATGATCGCCGCCCATGCTAATAATACCACCCACCTTCTCTAACAATTCTGTCGCACCTTTTTCTATTTGTTTAATCGCTTCATCAATATTAAATGGATTACATGATATATCTCCTGCATCAGCAACTTGTTGAACTTTAAAAGGCTCCGCATCATAATTTGGATGATAGTTTGTTCTTAAATGTCTTGACGCTTGTCTAATACTTTGAGGTCCAAATCTTGCACCAGGTCTATAGCTCGTACCAGCGTCAAAAGGAATTCCAACTATTGCAACATCACAATCCTCAACATCTCTAAGTTCTGGTAATCTTGCAAAAGTATTTGGTCCTGCAAACCTAGGAACTTTTGTTCCTATAACTGGTTGAATTGGATTTTTATTTCTTTCTTTTTTCATTTATATTCAATTATGAAATTTTTTAAAATTTTTTTAATTACCTTTATATTAATTTCTCCATCATATGCTAACACAATATTCTATCTAATCAAAATTCCTAACCTAGAAATTCATAAAAATAAAACTATAAATGGCCTTAAATACCTAAAGGCCATTAAAACATTTGATGTAGGCATAAGAGATAATAGTGTAAAATGTTTTAGAGCAAATAATCGATCAATTGAGAAAAAGTTCGATTTAATTGAAAAAAATTTCAATAGGTATAATCAAGAATTTTTAGATAAAATTGGACTTAAATATATTGTTCTATGTGAGAATCTTACTGTTTCAACAATTGAATCTGCTGGAGTGCCGAATGCTAAAGTAAGAACTTTAATTATTGATATTAAATTTAATGAAGATTATTTTGAAAGAATATTACACCACGAGGTTTTTCACATTATAGATGAAAACTTTAGTAATTTTTTTTTAAAAGAAGAGTGGATAAAATTTAATAACTTAAATTTTAATTATGCAGAATGCTCAACTTGCTCTGATCGATTAGGTTTGTCATTATTAGAAAACAATGAAGGCTTTGTTACAGAGTATTCAATGTCCACTCCATCCGAAGATATGGCAGAGGTATTCTCATTTTTAATGTCTGATAGAAAAAAAATAGAAGATAAAGCTTCAAACGACCAAATATTAAGTAAAAAAATTTTTTTTATAAAAAATAATATATTAAAAATTGATAAAAATTTTAAATTTAATTAATGATAAAAAAAATTAAACAATCTTTATCTGAAAAAATTTTATTAACTTTCTTGATAATTTTAGGAATTGCTACTTTGGGCTCTTTCATAACTTTAAAAAATAAGTGTTTGTTTGTAAAGAATTATAATCCAGATAAATTAGTTTTTGAAAAACCAAAAAATATAGCAATAATTAATACAAATTGTGGAAATATTATCATAGAGCTTTATCCCAATGTTTCTCCAAGAGCGGTAGAAAGGTTTAAAATGTTAATTAAGTCAGGAGAATATAATAATGTTGCTTTCCATAGAGTAATAAAAAATACATTGGTTCAAGCTGGAGATTTAGAGTTTGGTAAAAAAAATAATCTAAATTATACATTTATAGGTACTGGAAAATCAAAATATGGAAAAATAAAATCAGAATTAGATAGTAAATTTAAATTTAAAAAAGGTAGTGTCGCTTTAGCTAGAACGGGTAAAAACACTGAAGATAGTCAATTTTTCATATTACTACAAGAAGCCCCTTTGTTCGAAGGAGAATATACTCCGGTTGGAAGAGTAATTTATGGTTTAAAAGTTGTCAGAAAAATTAAATATAGCGAAAAAGGTGAGTATGTATTGAGACCTGACTTTATAAATAATTTTAAGATGTTAATTGACTAAAGGTTTACCTGTTGACAGAGTATGTTTTATCCTATCTTGAGTTTTTTTTGTTTCAATAAGTTTCATAAAAGCCTCTAATTCTAGTTTAAATAAATCATTTTCAGAAAGAGTTTGTTTTAGTGTTGTATCGCCTCCACTTAAAACATTTGCTAATTCTTTTCCTACTTCCATCCCATGATCTAATATTATTTTATCATTATATAATTTTTCTAAAACTCTAATCATTTTTTCTTTTAGAGGTTTCCCGGATAAATTGAAACTACACTCTTCCGGAGGTATAAAATTATTATTATTTTCTAAAATTTTTTTTGAAACATCAAATAAACTATTTCTATTCATTATTTTTTTGTCTTCTGGTTTTAAATATTTTAAAGGTTCTGCTTCTACAGGTGAAGTAGCAGTCTTGGCATATCCAATAATATCAAAAACTTTAAGTGGAGCAAAATCAGGATCTTTCTTTGCTTCTTCTGATTGTGACCATCTCCATAACATTTCTTTACAACCACCTCCTGCAGGAATTAGTCCAACAATTGTTTCAACTAATCCAACTACAATATTTGTATGTGAAGCAACAAAATTACTCTGAACAAGTACTTCAAATCCACCACCTAGTGTTAAACCTGAAGGCGCTGAAACAACAGGGTGTTTACAATACTTTAAATGCTTACAAGTTTCTTGAAAATATTTAATAAATTTTTCAATAGATTTAAATTCTCCTTTGTCGGCAAAATCCATTGTATAAGATAAGTTCACTCCTGCCGAAAACTGCATACTTTCATTAATAATAATTAAAGGTTTATCTGTTGCATTCTTTAAAGAATCCATTGAATCATAATCTAAAGTATTCGCTTTAGTGATAAATTCCACAATATTGAAATCTTTAAATCTATAAATTTCTGCAGAATTATTTTTATCAACTTTAATTGCTCTTTTTCTAACTTTTCCTAATGTTTCAATATTTGTATAAAGCTGTCTTTCACCATAAAAATTTTCATCTTTAGTTATAAATAAATTTTCTAAAAATTTATTATTTTTTATATTGTCGATCCGTTCAAAAAAATTTTTAACTCCTATTTCTTTCAACATTTCAAATGGTCCTTTTGCCCAATTAAAACCAAGCCTCATAGCTTCGTCTATATCGTTAAATTTTTCTGTAATGCCCGGGACCAATGAAGAAGCATATTTAATTATTTTAGAAATCACTGACCAAGCATACTCTCCATACTTATCATTTCGGTTTATAAGACTCTTAAGGTCGACTTTATCTAATTTTAAATCAATTTTTTTACTTGTTGAATATTCACCAGTATCAAGATTAATTGCTTCAAGTATTTTTTTTCCATCTTGTTTATTCATTCTATAAAATCCACCTTTTCCCTTTCGTCCTGTATAACCAGTTTCTATCAATTTTTTGATTAAAGGAATTTCTTTAGCAACAGTTTGAAATTCATCATTTTTAGGTAGTTCTTTAATAAAGCTTTTTAGAACATCGGCCATTAAATCAATTCCAATTAAATCATATAAACCGAATACACCTGTTTTAGGTATGCCCATTGGCCTACCAAATACTGCATCAGCCTCTTCAATTGATAATTTCATTTTAAATGCCTCTGTCATTGCTACTTGCATAGAATAAACTCCAACTCTATTACCTAAGAAACCTGGAGTGTCATTACAGATAATTGCACCTTTTCCTAGTTTTTCTTCACAAAAATTTTTTAAAAAATTTATTTTTTCAATATCATTATTTTCATTTTTAACAATTTCTAGAAGACCCATATACCTAACAGGGTTAAAAAAATGTGTAATACAAAAATCTTTTTTTTGATCATCTGATAAATTTTGAGATAAAACTTTTATAGGAATTGAAGATGTATTTGATGAAACAATAGCACCATGTTTTCTTGATTCAAATATTTTTTTGTAGATATTGTGTTTAATATCTATTCTTTCAACAACTGCTTCAACGATCCAATCAGCATTTTTAACAATACTAAAATCATCGTTAATATTTCCAACTTCAATATTATTAATTTTTGACTTATCTATTAATAATGGTGGTCTTGATTTGTAGATTCTATCTCTAGCTTTCTCGCTTATTTCGGTTTTTAAATCTAATAATGTAACTGGTATGTTTGCATTACATAGCTGAGCAGCTATTCCACTACCCATTGTTCCTGATCCAATAACTACAACTTTGTTTATTTTCATTGGAAAACTTTTAAATTTTTATATTTGATGAGTCAATAAATTTGAGTTTTGATATCTCTTCAATATGTGAGGCATTCGTTTCACAACAACCTCCTAATATTGTTGCTCCACTTTTAACAATTTTTTTCACAAATTCACCAAAAACTTTCCCTGTGACATCTTCTCTTTTTCCAAGAGCAATATTAGGGTTTTTTCCAATTTCATTAAATTTTGATTTATTAAAGGCATGTACTGGCAAAGGTTCTTCTACTCCCCATAAATTTGCTTTAAAACCAAAAGGCAAATTTAATTTACTTAATTCATTACATGTTTTTTCTATTATTTCTAAAGATACACATGCCGTAATTACTCCAAGCCAATTATTACTTTTATATTTATTTACAACTTGAGTTATGGTTTCCCCTGAAGGCATTTTTCCATCTTTTTTTAGATGTAAACCAACTAAAACAGGTTTGTTTAATTTTTCAATAACTTTAATTGCTATTTCTATTTCCCTTCCACTAGATATGACATCTAAATAAAAAAAATCAATATAGGGATTTATTATTTCTGCTTGATCAAAAAAATCTTTCTCTATTATATGATTTTCTCTTTTATCAACTTGATAAGTATCGTTTTGTGCAGGAAGACTTCCTGCAATTAATATTTCTTTTTTTGAAATTTCTCTAGCTTTAACAGCTAACTCTCCAGCCTTTTTATTAGCAAAATTAAAATAATTATTAACTTGATTTTGATTCATTCTAACTCTTCTCGTGGTAAAACTATTTGTTAAAATTACATCTGCTCCAGCATTGATGAAAGATAAATGAGTATCAATAACTAAGTGATGATTTTTTTCATCTATTAAACTACTAGCTGACCAAAGGGTTCCTTTGGTTATAAGTCCTCGTGCGAGCAACTCTTGTCCCATGCCACCATCAAGTATTCTTATTTTTTTAAAATAATCTGTATCTATAGACATTTAATAATTTTTTTAAATTTTAATTAAAATACTATCTAGAGATACCTCTGATTCTTTCAGATCTTCGTCTTAAAAGTTCTGCTGTAACAAGGATCAATACGGAAAGTACTATTAAACATGTTGCTACAGCTAAAATAGTTGGGCTCAATTGTTCCCTTAATCCAGTCCACATTTGTATTGGAATTGTAGTGTTTTCTAGCCCTGCCAAAAATAGAACAACTACAACTTCGTCAAAAGAAGTAACAAAAGCAAACAAGCCTCCAGAAATAACACCTGGCAATATTAAAGGTAATGTTATTTTCATGAAGGTGTTGACTGGATCACTTCCTAAACTTGATGCAGCTCTTGTTACACTATGGTCAAAACCCGAAAGAGTTGCAGTTACAGTAATGACTACAAATGGAGTACCAAGTATTATATGTGATAAAATAATTCCGAGATGAGTTCCAGCTAATCCAACTTTTGCTATAAAGAAAAAGATAGCAACTCCAGAAATAATAAGAGGAACAATCATTGGAGAAATTAAGATTGCCATAATGAAAGCTTTATATGGCATGTGTCTACTGCTTAAACCTAATGCTGCAACAGTACCAAGTAAAACAGATCCTAAAGTTGCAAAAATTGCAATTATAAAACTATTTTTTGCTGCGAGACCCCATGGATTTTTAGTACCGTAAATCATATCATGGTACCATCTTAAAGAGAATGCTTCAGGATCAAGTCTTTTCATTCCGTCTGAAAAAACTAAAAACTCTTCTGCGTTAAATGATAAAGGAAAAATTACAAATAATGGTGCTATCAAAAAAATAAATACGCAAGTACAAATAAATAAGTAAAAGTAGTGCCAAATTCTATATTGCGTTTCTGTATATTTTGGTAAAGCCATACTTATCCTAATTTAATGTTATCGATTCCAACAAGTTTATTATAAACCCAATAGATTGCTAATACTCCTACCAAGAGCATTAAACCCATTGCTGACGCAAAACTCCAATCTAAAGTGCTCTTCATATGAAATGCTATTTGGTTACTTATAAGTGTTCCCGAAGCACCTCCAACT
>MDSW01078767.1_pt1 | contig 10533 bp, 11 predicted proteins | sample 811171 | NCBI WGS metagenome assembly MDSW01 (sample SAMN05326641, study PRJNA326480) | marine metagenome | isolation source: seawater | place: Atlantic Ocean: North West | collected 2012 | reverse complement strand
GTTTTCATAATAAAATTTATTATGTTTTTTTAATTCATCTATTTTTTTTTGATAATCTTGTTTAATATTTTTATTCATAAAATCTATTTATTTAAGTAGATCTTTGAATTTCTTTATTATCGATTCTTTATTATCTTTACTTTTATTTTTTGAAATCCTTACATAATCTTTATTTAATATCTTATAAGTTTCTTCATACCACATGCTAGATTGATAATTATAGCCCAATAAAGCAGCATATTTTTTTGACTCATCAATTAGACCTATTTTATAGTGTAATTCAACTAATCTATGTAGGGCTTCTTCTACAAAAATTGTTTCATCGTAATCTTTTGCAACTTTTTTAAATCTATTTATTGCTGGAATCCATTTTTCTCTATCAACATAATATCTTGCTAAATACATTTCTTTAGATGCTAAAAGTTCTTGAATTAATTCTAACTTATATTCGGAGTCTAGTGCAAATTCAGTGTTGGGATACTCTTGAATAATAATATTAAAATATTTTTTTGCTTTAAGTATTTCATTTAGATCTTTTGTTTCATCAATTATTTGATCATAATGACTTAGTGCTAATAAATAGTAAGCATAATCTCGTCTTGGATGATTTTTATATTTATCTAAAAATTTTTCTAATTCAAGAACGGCATCACTGTAATATAAATATGAGAAATATGAGTATGATGCCATCAATGCGGCTCGAGGAGCCCAAATTGATTGGGGATATAATAATTCAGCTTCATTAAATTTTTTTGCAGCATATATGGGATCGCCTCTTTCCAATTCTTTTAGACCATCATTGTAGGCTTTTATCATTTGCATTTCTAAACTTTCCTCTTCTATGATGGATATTTTTTCTTTTTCTTTTGAACAAGAAGTGTTTAATAATATCAAAGCTATAATTAGATATACTAAATGAAATTTCATTTATAAATTTTATCAGAATATATTAAAAATTCTAATAATTATGCAATAGATTTTAATAGATTCTTATTTGCAAAGGAATGAGGTAAATTTTTTCCTTTAATTTCAATTAAAGAATAGTTCTTTTGATCGCTAAATAATTTTTTGAGTAATTTATTTGTTAAATGATGCCCTCCCTGAGAACATTTTAAAGAGCCAATTATTCTGTATCCAGATAAATATAAATCTCCCATGCAATCTAGAATTTTATGATTAACAAACTCTTTATCATTTCTTAAACCTTCTTTGTTCATTAGTGAGTTGTTTTTTACAACCAATGCATTATCTAGACTTCCGCCTTTTCCGAGTCCCATTTTTTTCAATTTTTCAATATCTTCAAATAAACAAAAAGTTCTAGAATTATATACATCCTCTAAATTATCTTCAAATACACTTATTTTATTTTGTTGAGTTTTTATAAATTGATTTTGATACTTAATTTCAAAATCTATATCTAAAGTTACATTTGATTTATTTATTGAAATATTTTTTTCTCCTTCGCTAATCTGAATTTGCTTATCTATTTTAATTATCTTGATAGGCATTTCGCTAGTTTGCGTACCTACTTCTAATATCAATTCAACAAATTGTTTAGCTGATCCATCCATAATTGGAACTTCTTGAGAATTTATTTCTACAATTGCATTGTCGATACCTAGGCCATAAAAGGCACCCATTAAATGTTCAATTGTTGAAACCTTTACACCATAATAATTTGAGATCGTGGTACATAGCGTTGCATCAACAACATTACTGTAATTTGGTATAATTATATTATTTTTTTTTATATCAACTCTTTTAAATACAATTCCAGTATTAGGTTGAGCTGGTAAAATTTCCAATTTTGCTTTTAATCCTGTATGAATTCCAGTTCCTTCTAGAGATATTTTTTTTGAAATAGTTTTTTGAGTTAATATTGACATTAACTACTTATATAAAAATGCTAAAAAATTAGATATACAACTAATATTACAACAAAATACAATTAGTCATTAGCAAAAATATTAAAGAATTTATGAAAAAAGCCTAATTTCTTTTGATTTTTTTTTAGTTTTTTTAGATCTGTATTTTGAAAATTTTTCTCAAACAATAGGCCAGCCTTGCAAATTTCAAAGTCATTTTCCTCATAAAAGTTTATTTCTTTAAAGTTGTATTTATCTTCTATTTGAAATGAGTTTTTATTTAATATTTTTGATCCTTTTCCAATTAAAACTAAATTCAAATCTTGTTGATTGTCCATATTATAAATACTGATACTTTTGAATGATAATTTAATAATTTCTTCTATTCTTGCTAAAACAACCTTTTTTAACAAATCTATTGAGATATTTTTTCCAATAACTTTTTTTATTACATCTGTATTATAATTTGAATCTGTGTCTTCATAAGAAAAATCTATTTCAGATCTATTGAAGCTTTTTTTTAATTCTTCAGATTCTTCTAAACTTAATCTCATTATTTGAGATATATCTTTGGAAATATGATTTCCTCCTATTGGTATGCTATTAAAGCAATCTAATTTTTGATTTATGAAAAAAATTATTGTTGTTCTATCCAAACCTATATCAAGAAATGCAACAAATTTATTTTTTTTGAAATAATCAATATAATTAAATGATTTAACAAGACTTGAAGAAAAAAAATTTACTACTTTTAAATTATTTTTTTTAAATGTTTCAAAAACATTATTATATTGATTGTGAGACAAGCATATAAATTTTATTTCCAATATTACAGAATTAAAATCTGCCACTTCATTAGGAATGTTTAAAAATTCTTCATTGTTAATAATATATTTTTTTATTATTAAATGAATTACCTTTTTATTAATATAACAATCTTTAATTAATTTATTTGCTTCTAGAGTCAAAGATGAACAAACATTTTGAAAATTAATTGTTTGATCTAATTTTTTTTTAATAGATAAGTCAATGGTATAAATTTCAGAAGTGTCATATAAAACGGTAATATTTTCAAGATGAGTAGAAATTTTTTTTTCTGCCTCTCTAATTAAAAAATTTATAGATTTTGAATACTCTTCATAGTTATTTTTATAAGCAATATCTATTGATTGAAAAAATAATTTAGAAAGTTTATTATCAAACACTCCTAATCTTAATTCGCTTGACCCAAAATCAAGAATTGTTTTGTAATTATTTTTTTTCATCTTTTAAAATAATTTTATTTTTCATTCTTAAGTCAATTAACTTACTTTTTACAATTTTGTTGGCTTCTAATAAAGATTTATAATTAGTTAATGCTTTTTCTATATTTTGAGATGGAAGCTTTAAAACAACACCATCCTCATTCTGAATGTCCCATCTGTTATTTTTAAAGTAATAATATTTTTTAATTTCATCTAAATTAAAACCGTTTTTATTTAATATTTTTTGTAATTTTAAAAATTCATGTGCTTGAAAAATTCCAAAAACCTGAGGTAAATTATATTCTTTTGCAACTAAAGATATTTCAGTAAATTTTCTATTTTCACCAATATAAAATTTTTTACCATCTAAAATAGTTTTTCCAACAAATTTTGTTTTTTTAATATTAACTAACAATTTTGAGGGAAAAATTTTTACAATATTATAACTGTCTATAAAATTATTATCTTCTAATATTTTTTGAACTTCTTGTTTATTAATTGTAAAAATATTCTTGTTTATAAAAACTTTTAACTTTTTTTCTAAATCACTGCTTTCTTTTTCATTTATTCCCTCGATCTTTATATTATTTATTAAATTTAATTTGTTAAATTTAGCAATAAACTCAAAATTAAAAGTTGTGCTTAAAAATAATAATATCAATAAATAAAAATATATTTTTTTTTTATCTATTGATTGAAGCATCTTTGATTATTTTCTCAATTAACTGCATAAAGTTAGTACCTTGATAATTTGCAATTTCTGGTACTAATGAAAGTGATGTCATTCCTGGTTGGGTATTAATTTCTAGTAAGTAAAATTTATTTTTAAAAAACCTAAAATCTGACCTTGTTACTCCTCTACATTTTAAAAGATTGTGTGCTTTTAAAGCAATAGCAGTAACTTTGTTATAATTTTTTTTAGTAATTCTAATTGGAATTATATGTTCTGTTTTTGCTTTTGGATTATATTTTGCTTCATAATCATAAAATTGTCTTTTAGGTTTTAGTTCAATAGCACCTAGTTTTTTTTTACCTAATACCGCAACTTGTATTTCTCGACCTGGTATAAATTTTTCAATCAAAACTTCACCATAATTTTTTAACTTATATAATTTTTTAATAAAATTTGATTTATTGCATATATAAACATTTACACTAGATCCTTCATTAATTGGTTTTATAACAACAGGAAAATCAAGTTTTTTTTTTACATTTTTTGTTAAATTTTTATTAATAATATTATTTTTAAATATAAATTTAATATATTTAGGAGTTAATATTTTATTTTTAATAAATAATTTTTTAGATAGTTCTTTATCTATTGCAATTGAAGATGACATTACTCCAGAATGGGTATACTTAACTTTTTCTGACTCAAGTATTGATTGGATATATCCATCCTCACCATATCTACCATGAAGCAAATTTAATGCGACATCTGGTTTAAATAGTCTTAATTTTTTTATAAAATTTCCATCTGGTTCACTAATTTTAAGATTATACTTTTTATTTTTTTTTAATTCTAAATAAACACTCTTTGCAGTCTGTAAACTAATTTCTCTTTCATTTGAGTATCCACCAGCTATTAAAAGAATTTTTTTCTTCATTCCACAATTACTATTTCAAGATTAATATCTATTCCTGTTTTTTCTTTAACTTTATTTTTAACAAAGTCGATTAATGTCTTCATGTCCTCAAATGATGAATTATTGGTATTAACAAAAAAATTTGAATGTTTTCCGGAAATTTTTGCATCTCCAAATTTTATATCACGTGGCACAGATTCTTTTATCAGTTGCCATACTTTTTTGTTTGTATTGGCCTTGGGATTTTTAAATGTACTTCCTCCTGTCTTAATTCTAGATGGTTGCGCCTGTTCTTTATTTTTTTTTAATTCATCCATTTTTTTTTGTATCTCTTTTTTATTTTTTTTTTTTTCCTTTGAATGTTGCGCTTAAAAAAATAGCATCTTTTGGTAAATCTGTTCCTCTATATTCAAAATTTATATTTTTTGAGTTTATCGTTTTGACTTTTCCCTCAAAATCTATGTATTGAACGGAAACTAGAATATCTTTAAATTCACTATCAAAACATCCTGAGTTCATTCTAATACCACCCCCTACTGATCCCGGAATACAAGATAAAAACTCCATTTCTCCAAGATTATTCTCTTTTGCATATTCAGATAATTTTTTTTGGGACGTGGCACACCCAGCTACTATTAAATTTTCATTTAAAATTGAAATATTTGAAAAATTTTTTCCCAATTTTATTACTGCTCCTGGATAAGTGGAGTCATTAATTAAAACATTTGAACCGGCTCCTAAAATGAAAATTTTACCTCTATTTGAATACATATTTAAAAATTTTACTAAGCTTTTAAGAGAATTTGGTTTAAAAAAAATCTCTGCTTGTCCTCCAATATTAAACCAGTTGAGTCTCTTTAAATCATATTGAAAAAAAATATCTTCATCAATTTCTAAACTTAATTTTTGTATATCATCAATTTTCATTAAATATTATTTTTTAGATTTCTCATCCAATTTGAAATGGATCCAGCTCCCATACCAATATATATTTTATTTCCATAAGCGGTTTGTTTTAAAAACTTTTGCAATTCTGTCTCGTTTTTAATGATAATCAAATTTACTTTTGAGTTTTTGATTATTAAACGAGCAAAAGAAATATAAGAAAAACCTAAATTAATATTTTCACTTGCTTTGTAAATTGGACACAAAATAACTGTATTAGACTTTTTAAAACTTTTTGAAAATTCTAATTTCAAATTTTTTACTCTTGAAATTCTATGAGGTTGAAAAATACAGATAATTTCTTTTTTATTATAAACCTTCTTTACACCATCTAACACTGATGTAATTTCAGTTGGATGGTGAGCATAATCATCTACGAAAATTGCTTTATTTTTTTCGAATAAAAAATTAAACCTTCTTTGAACACCTTTAAATTTTAATAATCCCTCTTTAATAGTTTTAGAATTAATTCCAATAGAGAATGAAACTGCAAATGCAGAAGTGGCATTTTTAATATTGTGTAAGCCAATTAAAGGAATTTTAATATTAATTATAGTGGTTGTTGTACCTGGTATTCTTATTTTTAAATCAAACTTTGAAAAATCCTTATTTTGTAAAATATTATAAATTTGAAAATTCGCTTTTTTATTTATTCCATAAGTATAATAATTTTTTTTTTTTATTTTTTTTAAAATTTCTTTACTGTGTTTGTCGTCAATGCAAATAAACGTTTTTCCTAAAGAGGGTGTTTTTTCAATGAAATCGGAAAAGTTTTTTTTTAAATTATTTATTGATTTATAATAATCTAGATGCTCTGAGTCTATATTTGTAACTATTGAATATGTAAATGGAATTTTGAGAAAACTTCCATCTGATTCATCAGATTCGATTAAACACCAATTACTTTTTCCAAGTTTAGCAGAGTTTCCAAAAGAATTTAGAATACCGCCATTTATAATTGTTGGATCTAATTTTGCTTGACTAAATATACTTGAAATCAAAGATGTTGTTGTAGTTTTTCCATGTGAACCTGTTACGGCAATATTTCTCATTAAAGAAACTATATGTCCCAGCATCTCTCCTCTTGAATAAATTGGTAAATTCAATTTTTTTGCCTGTTTTAATTCAGGATTATTTTTCTTAATTGCTGAAGAAATTACTAGAATACTGCTCTTGTTTACATTTTTTTTATTATGATTTAAAAAAATTGGAATTCTTTTTTTTTTCAAAGTTTCTATATTTTTATTATCAGAAATATCACTTCCTTGTATTTTAAAGCCTAGCTCTTTCATAATTAGAGCTAAACCACTCATTCCTATGCCTCCTATTCCAACAAAATGAATAAGTTCTGTTTTACCTAAATTAATTTTCATTAATTAAACCTGTTAGTTTTTTGTTTACATTATTCCAAGTATTTTGGTTAGAAATTTTTTCTAAATTTTCTTTTTTATTAAAATAATCTACTTTTTCTATAAATATGCTAATGATTAAATTTTCTATTTTAATTAAATCAAAATCATTTTGACGAATTAACCAGCAGCCATTTTTTTTTTGATAATATTTTGCATTAAAAAATTGATGATCATCTTTAGCAAAAGGGAAAGGAATTGCTAAAAATGGAATATTTAAATATGAAAGTTCAGAAATAGATGTAGCGCCAGATCTAGTAATGGCAAGATCAAAATCATAAATATTTTGTGATAAATTTTCATCAAATTTAAATAGTTTGTGTTCTATTCCGGCATTAAAATATTTTTTTTCTATAATTAATTTTTCTTTATCGTCAAAATATTGTTGACATACTTTTAATTTTAATTTTTTTGAAATATTTAAAATAAGATTCGTAATCTTATGATCAAAAAATTTTGCTCCTTGGCTTCCACCTATTATTAGTATTTTTTTTATTTCACCAAAATTTTTTTTATTATTTTTTTTACAAGAATAAATTTCTTTTCTTAAAATTCGATCAATTAGATAAATTTTATTTTTATATTTTATTGGTAGAGATTTTAATTCATTATCGTAGCATATTATTTTGTGAGAAATTTTTAACATTATCCTATTTGTTCTACCTATAACGCTATTAGGTTCAAATAATATAATTTTTATTTTTAAAATTCTGGCCGCAAGACATATTGGTAAAGACATATATCCTCCTGTGCTTATTAAAGTATTTGTATAATTTTTTTTTAAATAAAAATAAGATTTGTATATACAAAAAATAAATTTTAATAGATTAATTGGAAATAAATATAATTTAGAAAATAAGTTAGGTACATCAATTAGATCAAAATGATATTTATTTTTATTGATAAAATTGGTTCCTCTAATATCTGAGACAATCGAAACATTAAAATCGTTTTTTAAATGATCGTATATTGACAATGCAGGAATAACATGCCCTCCTGAACCTCCAGTAACAATTAAAATTTTTTTCATTTTTAATTTACTCTTCTTTTTGTTAAATTTAAAATAATTCCAGAAATTACTGCCGTACTCATAATAGATGATCCGCCATAACTTAAATATGGTAGAGTCATGCCAGTAGTTGGTAATAGTCTAATGTTAACTCCTATGTGAACAAATGTTTGTAATAAAATTAATGAAACACAACCAATTAATATTAATTTAGTTTTTTCTTTATTGATCAAGTTTATTTTTTGAATAATTTTGTAAGCAAATATCAAATACAATAATATTACAATTATAACAATAATTGCTCCAAACTCTTCCGAAACAACTGAAATAATATAATCTGTGTGAGCTTCTGGTATCATAGAATTTAGAGTGCCTTCACCTATGCCTTTTCCAAAAAATCCTCCACTAATAATTGCATCACTGGCCTTTTCTGCTTGATAATTGCCAGCTTCAGATGAATTTATAAATGATAAAACTCTTAATTTTATGTATTCAAATTTTGAAACAAAAAAAATTAAATAAGAAGCAGTTATAAACACAATTATAAAAAATATAAAAAATAGATAAACATTAATCCCTGAAACAAAAATAAGAGTCAACCATACCATTGCTATAAGTAAAGTTTGCCCTAGATCTGGTTGAGAAATTAATAGTAGTAAGATTGGAAAAAGTATTAAGCTACTTAGTAAATACTTTAAATATAAGTTATTTTTTTTTAAACATAATAATCCTGATAAGGTTATGATAAAAAAAGGCTTAATAATTTCAATTGGTTGAAATCTTGGTAAAAAACCTAAATCTATCCATCTTTTTGATCCTTTTACCTCTATTCCAATAAATGGCACTAAAACTAAAGTAACAAATGAAATAATAAATAAAGCAATCGATAATTTAAATAAAAGTTCTTCTTTTAAGAATGAAAAGAAAATTAATAAAGTAATTCCTAAAATAATAAAGGTAAAATGTTTAATAAAAAAGTAGTATGAGTTTGTATCAAGTTTGTCTGATGCTATCAAAGAAGTTGAGACTAGCGAAAAAAATAGCCCAAAAAAAAATAAAATAAATATCAAAGAAAAAATATATTTATCAATATTTTTCCACCAGTCATAATAGTTATCAATATAATTTTTCATAAAATAAAATTTATTTTTTCAAATATTTTTTAATAATTTTATTGAAATATTTTCCTCTATCCTCAAAATTTTTAAATTGATCAAATGATGCTGCGGAAGGGCTAAATAAAAGCATTTTTTTTTCTTCTTCTCTTTTTTTTAAATCTTTAAAAGCTTTCAATAGTGAATGATCTAAGTTTTTTGATATTTTATATTTAATTTTATTTGATAATATTTTTGAAAAGAATAATTTATCTTTTCCGTAAATAAATGCTGTAACTTTTCTAAAATTTTCCTTTTTTAATTTTAATTTATCACCCTTTTTTGCTATTCCTCCTAAAATCCAATAAATATTTTTAAAAGTTTCTAGTAAAGGCAATGTTGAAGATAAGCTAGTTGATTTTGAGTCATTAATTATGATTAATTTTTTTGACCTGTGAATAATTTGCTGTCTAAAATCTAATTGTTTAAATTTATTGGCTACATTAATTATTTTTTTTGAACTAAGTTTAAAATTTTTTGAAATAGCAAATACAAAAGAAAGATTTTTTAAATTTGATATATTTTTAAAATAATCATTGTTTATATATTTATTATATTTTTGGTATTTTTTATAATTTACTCTGTAAATTTTAGAATTAATTTTATTTTTTTTAATTAAATTATTTAAAATATAATTTTTTTTTTCTATAAAAGCATAATGATTTTTTGATTGACTTTGTATTAATTTAAATTTCGCTTTTATATAGTTTTTTAAACTCCCATGTCTTTCAAGATGGTCAGGTGAAATATTTAATATTAGAGAATATTCCGATTTAAAAAATTTACTATATTCTAATTGGTAAGACGATGCTTCTATTATAAAAAGTGTATTATTATTTAAATTTGTTTCAAGTAATGTTGGGCGTCCAATATTTCCGGTTAATCTAACATCTTTTCTATGCTCTTTTAAAACATCGTATAATAATTTTGAGGTTGTAGATTTTCCATTAGTTCCGGTTATGGTTATTTTTTTTATTTTTGGATAGCTCAAACAAAATATATCAAGCTCTGTAATTATTTTGGAATTATTTTTTTTTAAATATTTGGATAAATCGCACTTGTTGATATCGATTCCAGGACTTAAAACTATATAATCAAATCTATTTTTTTTAAGTTGCTTAAAATCAATTATTTTATTTTTAAAATTTCTAGGTATATTTTTTTTATTATCATCAATTATTTTGCAATTATTTTTTTTGTATAAAAATTTATAACAAGCATAACCAGACCTTCCAAAACCATAAATTAAAAAATTCTTTTTATAAAATATAGTTTCTTTTTGCATTCATTATCTTAATTTTAAAGTTGCCAATCCAATCAT
>MDSW01049000.1_pt1 | contig 10533 bp, 10 predicted proteins | sample 811171 | NCBI WGS metagenome assembly MDSW01 (sample SAMN05326641, study PRJNA326480) | marine metagenome | isolation source: seawater | place: Atlantic Ocean: North West | collected 2012 | reverse complement strand
TGAAACTCTCTCAACAGCACCAACAATTACCGAAAATGATATTGAGCCTAGACATCTTGATTTAAGGCCGTTTGTTCTAAGTGGAAAAACTACTTATGTAAGCACAGGAGGATTAACGAGAGTTGCACTTAGAAAAGGAAGTACAATTGTTAATAGTTCTCAAGGTGGAGGATCCAAAGACACATTAATTGTTGATGTATAAAATTTATATATCTTGTAGAGAATTAACCTCTAATTTTTTTGTTTTAAGTGACTTGATTGCCTCTAAACATGCCAGCGCTGTTGACATATTAGTACAATAGGTAACTTTGTTTTTAAGTGTTCTAATGTTGTTTATAAATTTAGCTCGTCCAAGGCTTTGTTTAAATTTCCTTTATCTCTAACATTTTTTGATTTTGCGCCACTAAATACCAGTTTAATAGTTGAGTTCATATTTTTTACAAACGTATTTATCTCAGGTAAAGTTTTAAATATTCCACTGATTTCTCCAAAATTTTTCAAAAAACCTTGCGCTCCTGAAGATTTAATATCTTGAGTAACATTTTGAAAGGTTATTATTAATTGTACGGTATTTTGGGCAGCAGAAAATGCATGTGGTAATGATTGCTCATAATATCCTCGACCTAAATCAGAAAGCACCAAGCTTGCATCTGTTAATTTAACCTCTATCTCAACAGATCCTTTATCTAGCAAAGATCTAGTTGATTTTAATTTTTCACTTTCTGAATATTTGCTATTTTTATTGTATTCAATTTGGGCTTTAAATTCATCGGCTTTTAAATTTAAATCATACGCCCTATAAAGTAATTCAAGTGTAGTGAGGTACTCATTAGAAGCTTCAAAAAAATAGTAAGAAATTAAACTTTTTGCTCCATATTTTTCAAACTCCTCCTTGAACATTTTATTTTGTGCATTTTTCTTTTTTATAAAATATGCGCTATCATTTGTGTATCTTACAGATTTTCCAGTTTTTGGATGTGAAAAAAAGGTTTTATCTGTGCAATAAAATAACATTGAAGCCTTAATACCCGAGTAATAATCTTCTTCAAAGTAATAAACATTTTTTTTATATTTTGCACAATGATCTGCAGCAATTTTTCTTGCTGGAATATTATTAGATATTTTTTTTCCCATAATATGAATTGAATTTTTATCTTTAAAGTAAACTTTGTTAATTTCAGGTTTAAATAACGAAGGGTCTTTTTTTTTTGCATCTTTTAATATTTTTTTATATGTGTTAGTCGTTTTTCTATATAAAAAAAGATGCTTTTCAGGAAATTTAAAGAGTGATTGATCTTCGTAATTAGTCCAAATTACAATAGAATTACTTACCGAGTCTTTTAGAATTAAGTTTTTAGAACATTGATAAAAATAAGCTTCAAGATTTTGATAAAATAATCTTGTTTTTCCACTATCTTTAAATCTAAAGGCAAATTTCTTATTTTCTGCACAGTGCTTGGCAGCTAAAAAATCTAAAACTGTTATTTTACCTGGTCTAACCCATGCTATAATAGAATTAGCGTCACTCTTATGAGTTTTAGTGTCGTTTTTAATTTGTTTTTGTTTTTTTAAAATAAAATTTTTTTCTTCATTAGAAATTTCACTATAAATTTTACTTTTTGAATGTGCTTCTAAAAATAATAGTTGAATAATTAAAACTATAAAAATTGTAATTTTTTTATTCATGTATTATAGAGCAAAGTAATTATTATTTTTCATTTTGATTGAGTATATTGTAAAATCCTATTTTTAATAATTAAAAATTTATTATGATTAAAATATTTTTATCTCTTATTATATTTTTAATTTTAAATTTCAAAGCATATGCTTCAAAACTTAATGTGTATTATTCAGGTTTTTCATTTTCGAATAACTATGAATCTAATGTAGAATATTCAAAATACAGCTCAATTTTAATTAAAGATAAAATTTCAGATTCAAATATTGATTTAATTTCTTCCACTTTAATCAATAGTTTAAAGTCATCAAAATTTAAAAAAATCAATTTAATTTATGATGAATTAATTGACTTAAACAATTTAGATAAAGGTTCGGTAGTAATGTCTGTTGCTCTTCAACATGAAGAGTTTTCTCAAGAATATAACTATGGAAGTGAAGTTTATAATGGTTTTTTTGATAGTTATTTTCAAATTTTGTTTTATGATTTTTCAACTAAAAATCTTATTGCCTCAATCCCTTTTGATTTTGAAATATCCATGTTGTCAGAAAAAAAATTTACAGAGGATGAAATTTTAAAAAGAATTAAAAATTTCTATATAGAAAATATGCCTTTCGAAAGAATTCAAAATATAATTAATAATTTCGATCTAAAAAGAAAATATAATTTAAGAATTGGGGTCACTAAAATAGAAATTGACAACAGAGCCTTCAATCACATGCCAACAAATTCTAAAAACCATAAAAATGCAATGAAAAATTTGATTGCACAAACATTTTCTAAACGATTTTCTTACGCAAATAATGTAGCCATGGTTCCATATGCTGAGGGTCAGGCTATAGGCAATGCAATGAAATTAAAATTTATTCAATCAGATGAAATTTATTCAATCAACTTACCTAGCCCAGATTTTCATGTGCATTTAAAGCTAAAAGGTTTTAAAAAAGTTTTGGCAAGATCTTCTGCTGTAGAAGATCTTTACTTGTATGGATCATTTTTTGATATTAAAATTTATCAACCTGAAATAAATAAAACTTATTTTAATGAGTCTTTAAGAGGTGTAACACAAGTTAAAATACCAAAAAAACAATCAAAAGTTTATGATTGGAGAAAATATTACTACAATATGGAAACTTTCTTCAATAATTTTTCAAAAAGTATTGAAAAACCAAATAAGAAATGGCTCAAAGAAACTACAGAAAATAATATAAAAAAAGATTTGAAAAATCTTAATAAAATTATTTTAAGATTAAAATAAAAATATCTAATTTGTGCAAACAATATTAATTGTATTTTGATAAAACTGACAATAAATATTCTTCTTTTTTCTTAGATTTTTTAAAATCTAAGAAAATATCATCATAAATTTTCCAGACCTGAGAGTTGTCTATTTTATTTTCATAAACTTGATCTGCCAGAGCCTTAAGAATTAAGCTATGAGTTGTCTCATATTTTTCATATTTTTTTGGATTAATTTTGAGAAATTTTAATTCAAGACAACTAATCGCTTTTGTAAAAAGTCCGTGAATTTCTTGACAGGTGGCTTTTTCAAATTTTTTGTTTGCACAACCGTTTAGCAACAATAGTGAAAATAATATAAAAAAAAATTTTTTCATTTTAATTAATTCCTTTACTGTTTATTAAAGCTACCAGTTGTTTTGCAGTTTCAGTAGAAACTAAACTTAAAGCATTATTTTTAGCTAAATCGTTGTTTGAACCTTGGCCACGCATTTGAACACCTGAAATAGTTCCAAGACTAACTGGGTCTCCATTACCAAGCCTAGATATTTCGGCAATTGTTAAAGATGCATTGACAATTTGATTTCCTGTAACAGCATCTATTTCTGGAACACCAACATCAAAATAAGCAAAAATTACATAATTAACATTTTTTTCTGCAAGTATATCTTCAATATCCCATTTAATTTCCTCTGGTATTGCACCACCATTTTCTAAAGAATCTATTATTTCTTCTTTAATACTTCTCCACTCTCTCCTTAACTGTCTGCCGCCTGAAACTGGCTCAAATCTTGCTTTTGTAAATATTTCCTTCATACCCGCCTCAAGTTTGACCGTATCATTATCGTCAACAATATACTCACTAATATCAGCTTTTTTTAATTTACTTCCACCTGTTTCTGTAACATTAGTTTCTGTTGTCATTGATGAAATTCCAGTATCAGTTTCCTCTTCATTAATATCAACACCCTTAGTTTTTTTTTCTACCTTAGATACTCTTTCGTCAAATTGTCTTTGAGCTGCCACTGTTCTTGAGAAAAAAATCATTGCTATTTTTGATTTTTCACCACTTGAAGAGTCAAATACTTTTGAACTTTTGTTTATTTCAATATCTAATCTTGTTGTATCAATATCAGCTTTCATAACTACTAACGCTTCTTTTTTTTTCTTATCTATATTTTCCTCAACAACAACGCTGCATGTCATGTATTCAGACAAATCATTATAAATTTGATCCTCAATACCCTCAAAAATCATACGTTTAGATTCTTCCATGCCTTTAATATATTTATTGAAAGCATTTTTGCATGCTACTTCTTTGGCTTTATCCATTGTAGCTGCTGCTTTTTTCTTACTATATACACCTTCCCATCTTTCAATAGCCGATCCTCTAAATTCAACTGCATTTGAAATAGAAAACACAAAAAAAGTTGTGATAATTAAAAAAATTTTTTTGGATATTTTATTTACACTTTTCATATACCTCCCTTACATTTTTAAAAATTTTAGAAATTTTTTTGTTATTGTTAGAACTTTTTAGCCATTTTTTATCTAGTTCAACTGTTTGTTTGCTAAAATTATCGAATAAAACTTTGAGGCTATCGTTAAAAAAAATCCATTCAAAAGAAGCCTTATTGTCTAAGGATCTTTTTGTTAATTCAACATTTAAGCCATTTTTAAATTTTTCATCCATTTTAACTCTTTTTTTTTCATCAGGATAATCTGGTTGTAATATTTTTATGTTTGTATAACTACCGTATATCCATTGCTCATTAATATTACTTTCATCGTATAAAACACTTTTAAAACCTCTTATTGTTAAATGTAAATGATAATCAGGATCAGGTAAACTAATTTGTCTTTCTGAGTTTTCAAATCTTAACATGATAGTATTCGTAGTTCTATCTTGACTATATGGAACAATAGCAACATCATTATTGTATGAAATAAATGAACTTAAACTTTTAGCAAATCTATTTTTTAAAAAAATATCTTTTTGTTCTAAATTTTTTTCAAAATATTTCTTAGCATTTTCTTCAAAATTTACTTCCGTAACGCCAATTCTATTTTTGTACTTACTTTTAAGGTTAAAATTACTTAGAAGCTCGAAATAATAATTTACAACTTCGTTTTCATAAACTTGTTTTAATTCTTCTTTGATTTGATTTTTTGAGAGTTTATTGTTACTAGAAATAGTTTTTGATATCTCTAATGGTATAGAAGCGATCAAAGAATTTGTTTTTGCATTAAAAAATATTATCTGAAAATTTAAAATAATATCTGTTCTTGTAAGATTATCTCCACTGATCGAGATATTATCAATATGTTCACCATCTAATGCTAAAACCATTATATTTTGATTTTCATCATCAACACTGTCATCTAAAAGATTATAATTTAGTAAAAAACTTTCGTTTTTTAAATTTTTAGTTCTGTTTAATAAAATTTTATTGAGATACTCAGATCCTCCGTTGTCAGATAATAATAAGTTTGTGATTGTATCTTTAGGTAAGATTGATCCAAAAGAAAATCCTGCATCATAAACTTTTAGTTTAGCACTACTTTGAGTTGTATTAAAAAAAATTATCGAAAATAAAATTATAATCTTAAAAACAACTTTTCTCATTATTAAGAATAATATATTATTTATTAGAAATATAAATTAATTTATAAGGAGTATGATGAGATCAAAAATTGTTAAAATATTCTTAATTTTTATGTTGCCATTTATTATTGTTACTTCTGCTAATGCTTTAACATTACCTAAAATTGGAGGTGATAAGGCCAAAGGTGGAAATTTAAAAGATGCAAAATTAAAATTTACTAAAATATTTTTTGAATCTTCATTAGAATATATGGAGGCCCAAGCTTATTTATTTGATGCATTAGAAATGAATGACGAGGCTAGTAAAACAAGAAAATCTATTGAATTTGTTAAAAATGATAAAAATAAAGAGGGAAAAAGATTAACAAATGCATTTAACGCTGTTTCAGATAACTCAACTGCAATTGAAGGAGCATTAACAAAAGAAGCAGCAACTAGTGCTGAAGCAAAAGTAATTTATGCAAAAGCCTTACCGCATGCTGTAAAAGGTTTACTTGGTACAGTGCAACTACCTCCTGAGGCTCAAAGTTTATTAGACACCATAAAAGCAGATAAGATGGCAGCTCTTAAGATGGGGGATTTTTTGAAAGTTTTACCTAAAATTCCTGGATATGTTAAGAGTGCAACAACTGTTGGAAAATTAATTGTAAGTGGTGCGAAATCACGAGGTGTTGAGGGTGCTGATGATGCAACAGCTGCAATGGGTGATCTTTAACAATTAAGTATAATTTTTTTAATGAAAAAAAAATTATTTCTATTATTTGTTTTACCCCTTTTATTCTTTTATTCCACATCGGCTATATCAAAAATTGTTTATGTAGAAAAACAAACAATTGGAATTGCTGAAAATTATAAGATGGCAATAAGAGACGCAATCAGAGAAGCAATATCACAGGTCAATGGTGTCACCCAAGAGACAAACTCAGTTATTCAAACTATTGAACAATCGATATCTAATAATGAAGTCGATGATAATTATTCATCGACTAATTTTCAAGAATTAATAAAAGAAAATTCTAAAGGTTCTGTTAAAGGATACGAAATAATAAGATCTGGAAAGAATATGGATGGTTTGTTTGAAGTTGAAATTAAAGCAACTATTGCAAAATTTGCTTTATCAAAAAGTGCAAAAAGAAAGAGAATTGCAATTTTGCCTTTTAGACAAACAATAGAAAGTAGCTCAATTGATCCATCAAGATCAACAAGAATGTTAAATCAAGCGCTGACAAACTATTTAGTCCAAACAAGAAAATTTACTGTTTTAGATAGAGATTTTGACGACGAAGTAATGTCAGAATTAAATAATTTAAATGAAAGTTCAAATATTGAAGATCAAGCTAAAATAGGTCAAAAACTATTTGCAGATTATATATTGGTTGGGAGATTAGAAACTTTTGATATTCAAGAGATTGAAAAAAAATATCTAACATCTGATCAAATCAAAAAAACTACAACTGGTATAATTGATTTTAATTATAGAGTTATTGATGTTCCTACAAAACAAATAAAATATGCCTCAAATTTAAGAGAAGAAATAAATCTTAACAAAAAACAACAACCAGAAGCATTTTTCACAGAGCAATCTTCAAAGAAAATTGGCGAGGAAATTTTGTATGCTATTTACCCAATTTTGATTGAAAAAATTAAAGGCGATATTGCTTACTTGGGGCAAGGAGGCATGCAAATAGAAATTGGAGATATATATGATATATATGAAATGACCGACGAGACAATAATTGATAGTAGAACAGGAGAAAAACTTGGAAAAATGGAATTTAAAGTTGGTCAGGCTGAGATAATTGAAAAAAATTCAAAATTTTCAATAGCTAGAATTGACTCAAATGATGATTTAAGTGAAAAATTTAAACCAGTTAAATTTTATGTAAAACCAACTGTAAAACCAAAAAAAACAAAAAAAAAATCTAAAATCAAAGAAAAAAAGAAAAAAATAGAGGAAGTTTTTTAATTGATTATCAAAGGAGAAATAATGAGAAATATAAACAAAATATTATTTGTAATTCTGTTTTCGTTTTTAACATTTAATTCTACTGCAGAAGAGCCAGGTCTAGATGTTAATCAAGGTGATGGTGCACAATTCGCTCCATCGCCCGGAGATGCCGCAAGAGATTGGTTGGATGATCGTTGTGCTAATGGAAAAAGATGTTTGGTTGAGGGTTTTAATGAACCAGAAAAAGATGGTCAGTCCACAGTGTATGTAGCCATTGGCACTGGTTATTCTTCAATGCCCAACTCTTCCCAACAAATACACAGTGCAAGACAAAATGCATATTCAAAAGCAATGTTAAATGCCAAAGCAGAATTTGTGAGAGCACTAGGCTCTAATATTACCGTATCTATGCAAAATATTAACAGTGAAGATACAATGCCAGATGTTGATCCCACAATTATTGTAGAAGAGGCATTAAAAAAAAATACTGGTGCAATTGCTGACATGAATGAGTTTGAAAAAATAAAACAAATTATAAATTTGAAACTTAATGATCAGCTTAAAAAAAATGGATATGATGAAAATGCTGAAATAGAAAAAAAGAAAGAAATTATTTCAAAAGTTTTAAACTCTGATGTATTTGAGTCATCAATGCAGCAAAGTGCTCAAGCTTATTTATCAGGATTTCAAACATGGAAAACTTTTGAAAAAGGTAATCCTGGAGATAGAAATGAAATCACTGTTGTTGGTATATGGAGTGATAAACTTGCTCAACTAGCATCCCATATTAAAAATTATAATCCCAAAACATTTCCAATCAAAGAAGGAAAAACGAGAACTCTAAAGGAGCAATTACCTCTGAAAAATGCAGATGTGTTAAGAAGAACTTTTGGAGCAAGGATGTATTATAATGAGAAGGGCGAAATGTCTATTGTAGCATTTGGCCATCAAGCTCCACAAAAAGAAGGTAATGACAGACTTTTCTCTAATGCTTGTAAGAAAGCTAGAAATCAAGCAACAGCCCAATTAACTCTTTTTGTAAATGAAAGTGTTTACTTTAATGATAATTTTCAAGAAAAAGATGCCCAAGGTACGCAGGTAGCTAATGGTCAAGAGGAAGAGTTTGCATTCTTAGGACAAAAATGGGAGGAAACTATCAAGGCAACAGGTGCATTAAAAAATGCTAAATTTGCACGTTTGGCACAAAAAAAGATTTTAGCAGATAAGACTTTTGGAGCATCAGATTGTATTGTAGTTGTTAGTTGGTCACCAGATAATGAAAGAGCTGTAGAAGCAGTCAAAAATTCATCTAACAAATCAACATCTTCAAATAATTCAACTAAATCAGAAACCAATAGTTCATCAGATGCAGGTGAGGGAGCTGCTGGTGATGATGATTTTTAAAAACTGATAAGATTTTTTTTAATATTGTTAATTTCATCTTCTATTTCACTTGCTGATATTGAGGATGAAATTTATTCTCCAGATTATGAAGAAGAAGCACAATTAAAAAATAAAGAAATTAATTTTGAAAAAGATATTTCTTTTAATAAATTAATAACCTGTCTTTTTATTACCTCAGATTATAAAAGAATATTTAGATTTGGAATTACTAATAAAAATGAATTTTTTTATCGTAAATCTTTGAAAGAAAATAAAAAAATTAAAAGTTATGGTGGGGAGACTTTATTTCTAAATAAAAAAAATAATATTTACTATTTAGATATTGAAAGAAAGTCTGATAAACTTGAAATAGTTGTAGATTTTAATAACAAAAAATCAAATTTATTTTTAAATTCAAAATTAATTAAAAGGACAAATTGTAAATAAATTTTTAATAGTAAGAAAAGGAGTTGATTATGTTTTTTTTGATTAAATGGTTTCTACTTATATTAGGAATAATAGCTTTTATTGTTTGGTTTTTATAAATATTTTTTTACTAAATTTATTAAGTTGATACTTAAAAATAAAAAAAAAAAAGGTTTTACATTAATAGAACTTTTAGTTGTTGTTGCAATTATTGGTATATTAGCAGCTGTAAGTTTTGTTGCTTATAATGGATATACTGCCAGTGCAAAAAGAGCAGCAACTTTACAAAATTATAAGATGGCAACAAAGTTTATAAAAAATACTTTTGGACTATGTGGGGTCCAAGGAGGTAAAATAACACTAAGCTCTGGTAATATTATTGATTGTGATGCCGTAAACAATATTACTAACGTAATCAAAATTGCTGACACTTTTAAAAATCATTTTATAAAAGTAGGTTTCAAAAATCCTTATGATAATAATGCTCCTGCAATTATAAGAACTGGAAGTGGTGGTGATAATGTTGATGGAAGATTAAGACTTGATGAAACAGATTGCAGAACTTCTGGAGGAAAAGGAGGTTATAAAAAGTTAGTACTTTGGGTCAAGACACATAAAGATCATGAAAATCAAACTTTCATGATAGATGATTGGAAACATTGGTGTGATAAATGATAAGTAAACTTAAATAAAAAAAGATTTTACTTTAAAGGATCATTTAGTCGCTCAAAGGGTAATTTGTTTCAATATTTTAATGATTAAATATCTTGTAAAGATTTTACTTCTAGTTTCTTTGTCTTTAGAGATTTAATAGCATTTAAACATGCAATAGCAGTAGACATATTGGTGCAATAAGGAACTTTATTTTTTAACGTTGCTCTACGAAGTGCAATTGCATCATTTAATCTGTGTTCACTATTTCCGCCACCAGTATTAATAACAAGTGCAATTTTTTTAGAGTCCAAAACATCAACAATGTGAGGACTTCCACTACTTACTTTGTTTATAATTCTACATTTCATTCCATGTTTTTTAAGGTATTCTGCAGTTCCCTTAGTTGCACATAATTTAAAATTATTTTTAATAAGTTCTCTTGCAAGATCAATACCCTCATCTTTATGCGAGTCTTTTAAAGATATAAATGCAAGACCTTCTTTTGGAAGTGAATTAGCCGCAGCAATCTGACTTTTAGCAAAAGCCATTCCAAAATCTTTATCAAATCCCATTACTTCACCTGTAGACTTCATTTCAGGT
>MDSW01067857.1_pt1 | contig 10534 bp, 10 predicted proteins | sample 811171 | NCBI WGS metagenome assembly MDSW01 (sample SAMN05326641, study PRJNA326480) | marine metagenome | isolation source: seawater | place: Atlantic Ocean: North West | collected 2012 | reverse complement strand
TAACGTCTTCTGCTGGTGCTTCTGCAACCTCTTCTGCTGGAGCTTCTGCAACTTCTTCTGCTGGGGCTGCTTCTTCTGCTGGAGCTTCTGCAACTTCTTCTACTGGGTCTTTGTCAGCTAATCTCTTAGCCAATTTCTTTTGCCTTAGTGCTTCTTTAGCTGCAAGTCTCTTTGCTGTTTGTTCAGGAGTTTCTTTGTTTTGTTTTAATAGATTCAATACTCTATCGCTTGGTTGAGCTCCTTTGGATACCCAATAGTCAATTCTTTCTATATCTAGTTCTAATTTCACTTCTTGGCCTGAAGCTATAGGATTATAGTATCCCACACGTTCAACAAACCTTCCGTCTCTAGGCATACGAGAGTCCGCTACGCTTACGTGATAAAAGGGTCTCTTTTTTGCTCCTGCTCGAGCTAATCTAATTGTTAACATCTAAAAATATTCTTGAGTATTGTATAAAAAGGCGCCTATTCTAGTGCATAAGCCACCTCTTACAAGGAAAATTTGTATCTTTATTGCTATGAATGGCAAACAAATGGTTATAATGCAGTCTTTAGAGTTATATTTATATTACTTGAACACACTTTTCACATCTCAGATCCTATCTAGGACAACATAAATTGAACGAAATACCCCTTTGGATTCTTCTTGGCTCAATAGCTTTTCTTGTGCTTATGTCTGCTTTCTTTTCTGGCTCTGAGACTAGTATGATGGCAATTAACCGCTATCGCTTGAAACATCTGGTTAAAGAAAAGAATAAATCGGCCAAAAGAGTTTCTAAGCTACTTGAAAGTACGGATAGACTGTTGGGTGTAATCTTAATCGGGAACAATTTTACGCATACACTTTCAACTGCACTAGCAACTGTAGTGGCAATAAGATTATGGACTGATAGCGCAGTTTTGGCCGTAACCGTCTTTATGACAATAATAATGATTATTTTTGCAGAAGTAATGCCGAAGACTATTGCAGCCCTGAAGCCTGAAAGTATTGCCTTCCCAGCTTCATATGTACTTAAACCTTTATCAAAAATTTTAAGTCCTCTAATCACTTTGGTGAGCTTTGTCTCAAATAATTTCGCAAAATTAATTGGCATCAATCTTGATAATGTTGATAAGGATGAACTTAAGCCGGAAGAGTTGAGAACTTTATTGCAATCATCTGGAGTCCCTAAAAGACAAGAAGAAATGCTAATGGGTATTTTTGATATGGATTATTTGTCTGTGAATGACGTGATGATTCCTAAAAATGAGATCATAGGTATCAATCTCAATGATGATTTAGAGGAAATTTTGGAACAATTACAAAAAATAGACTTTACCTACATACCTTGTTACGAAGACTCAATAGATAATATCCAAGGGTTTCTATCTGTAAATAAAAAAGCAGACTTTCTGGGCAATCGAAGCCAATCGAAGAAAAATCTGAAAGCAGAACTACGTGAACCTTTGTTTGTTCCTGAAAACACCCCTCTATATAAACAATTATCCAACTTCCAATCATCTGGCCGCAGAGTTGGATTGATAGTGGATGAATATGGTGATATTGAAGGAATAATTACCTTAAGAGCAATTCTAGAAATAATAGTTGGAGAAATCACTACAGAGACTATGGAGAAGATGGATATTATGCCGCAAGCAGATGGAAGCTTTTTGGTTGAAGGAGGCATGATGGTCAGAGAAGTAAATAGAAGGCTGAAATTCGAGCTGCCAACTGAAGGTCCAAAAACATTGAGCGGTCTAATACTCGAAGAGGTTCAAACCATTCCTGACACTAATATTGGTTTAACCATCAATGGATATAGAATAGAGACTGTATTGATAAAAGATAATGTAATTAAATTAGCCAAACTTGGAAAAGAAAAAGACATAGATGAAACAGATGAGGAACAAGAATGATTAATGAATTTTGGAATCTTGTTGTAGAAACATGGGAACAAGGAATTAGAGGAGTAGGCATTGATAATATTATTATCTGCCTAGGCATCATCATAGGGTCTCTAGTGGCCAGATCTCTGATGAATACCTATTTACTAGACAGAATAGCTAGCTTAACTGAGAAATCAGAGACCACTCTAGATGATGAGATAATTGACTCTCTAAGAGGCCCATTTGGGCTTATTCCAATAGCCTTTGGATTATACTTAATTACTTCCTATCTACCTTTTAGCGGATCGCTAGATATCCTTGCTACAAACTTAGTAAAAATGCTTGTTATTTATACTATCTTTAGCGCTCTAGCTAATTTGACGAAACCTTTGCTCAACTTACTGAGTGACAATTCTTGGTTAACTCCTGCAATGACAACCTGGTTAAGCAGAGTCGCTGGTGTGTTAATTTGGATAGTCGGAGTAACAATGATGCTCGATATTTGGGGAATAGAAATTGGCCCAATTATTGCCGGTCTAGGTCTTTTCTCGGTAGCTGTTGCTTTAGGTGCACAGGACATGTTTAAAAATATCATCGCAGGTATTTTTATCCTGAGTGAAAAAAGATTTCAACCAGGAGATAGGATAAGCATAAGCGATGGCTTGCATGGAATTGTAGAATCTATTGGTTTCAGATCAACTCTAGTTAGACTATTGGACACGTCGCCGGTCTTTGTGCCTAATACTGATCTTTCAGATTCACAAGTTATCAATCATCAAGACATGAGTTATAGAAGAATTTTTTGGACCGTAAACCTTGTCTATAGCACCAAGGCAGAACAACTTGAGAATATATGTAAAGAAATTGAAGAATACATAAATAATAGTGAAAATTTTGTACAGAACCCCGGACAAGTAAATTTTGTAAGAGTGACTGAACTTGGATCAAGTTCTATAGATCTAACTATCCTCTGTTATATGAATGTAATTGACTACACTCAATTCTCACAAGTTAAACAAGAACTGATTTTTAATATTATGAGCGTAGTAGAAAATCACAAGTCAGACTTTGCTTTTCCAAGCAGGTCTGTATATATAGAAAATCAAGATTCTTAAAATACCAACTTTAAAAATATAAAAGTCAGTTTTCTTTCTTTAAAAGAATAGGAAAACGAAGCATTTCTGTAACCGGCTTCATCGGCTCATTAGAATTATTGTTAATATTCTCTGTAGATAACAATAACGCACGTTCATGATCACCCATAAACCTGGCAAGCTTAAAATACTCTGTATCTTCTTCCGTGACTAAAGCCTCTAACTCTTCATATTGAGGCAGGTAAATATTCTTTACAGATTGCTCTATGTTTTGAATGAGTTCTGCAAAAGGCATTTCTTTAAAGCTTTCTCCGATCTCAACCCCTTGCCTCCTTAAAGAAACTTCTTCTTCAATTGGAAGTCCCAGTTCAACTAAAGTAGGCCTCATGATTGCTTTTGCTTCAGTTTCTAGTTGCAACATAGATCCAAAAACAAAATACTCTTCTTTGTTTTGGGCATTTTTAAGCATTAATTCAAATATAATTTCGCCTGTTTGTTCGGCGTGGTATACCTCAAGGAGGCATTCTTTAAATCTCGGATTCATAAGGCCTTATTATTAAGAAGATTTTAGATCTGAAATGTTTTTGTAAATGTAAAAAAAGGGGCCCCTTGAGCCCCTTTCTAAACTAGTTACTTATAAATAGTAAGCAACACTAGAGAGCCCAATGCAAAGAACAAAGCTAGATACGATAACGCTACGAACTGATGTGATTGCCGGTAGCATCTTTCCCCACATAGCATTAGCTTGGATTGCAAAAATAATTCCAAGTCCTACCAGAAGACCTGTCATCTCTAAATTAGCTCCGAGGATTTGCCCTGAAGCAGGATAGTGAGCAGAAGCAACCATAAAATATAACATCCCTACTGAAAAGAGAGTGTTAGTTCTAGAGGCCAAAGCGGCTTTAGGGGCTGCCACTGCAGCATCACCTTCTTTAAGTCCAATGACAATTTTTTGATTAGGCCAAATTATGCCCCAAACGTTCAGCATCATGAGAGTACCCATTGTTGCCCCTAGAATAATCTCTAAGGTAATTTTTACTGAAATATAGTGAAGTAAAGCCAAACCAGTTAAAAAAGTTAAAAAAGCTGCCCATCTAAACCACCATAGTGCTCTAGGGGCTAACTTTGCAACTGCATCTTTTCTAGCATCTTCTTCTGCTTCTTTGAAGTACTCTGTCTGAATAAAATTAAAGTAATACAATAATCCTATCCAGGTTATTCCAACCAAGATGTGACCAAACCTAAATAACATATTAAACAATTCTTCCATAAACCCTCCCTTTTAAAAGTTAATGATACCTAAATAATAATAAAGTTATAAATTATTTATACGAGACAAGAAAAAAGCCCCGAAGGGCTTTGTTTCTTTACATCATGCCGCCCATGCCGCCCATGTCCATTCCTGGAGGCATCCCACCAGGCATTCCACCTGCAGCGCCGCCTTCCTCAGGAGCATCAGCAATCATCGCTTCAGTAGTGATCATTAGACCTGCTACTGAACCAGCTGCTTGAAGAGCAGTACGTGTGACTTTAGCTGGATCTAAAATACCCATTTTAATCATGTCACCATACTCACCTGATCCAGCATTGAAACCGAAGTTTCCTTCACCTTCTTTGATTTTGTCTAATATAACAGAAGCCTCTTCGCCAGCATTATTAGTAATTTGCCTAATAGGTGCTTCCATAGCTCTTAAAGCGATGTTTATACCTACATTTTGATCTTCGTTATCACCTGTGAGACCTTCAATTTTTTGTTGAGCCCTGACTAAAGCCACTCCACCACCAGCAACTACGCCTTCTTCAACAGCCGCTCTAGTTGAATGAAGTGCATCTTCTACTCGTGCTTTCTTTTCTTTCATTTCAATTTCAGAACCTGCGCCTACTTTGATTACTGCAACTCCACCAGCAAGCTTAGCAACTCTTTCTTGAAGTTTTTCTCTATCATAATCTGATGAAGTATCTTCTATTTGAGCTCTTATTTGATTTACTCTTCCAGATATACCATCTGCCGCACCAGCACCATCGATAATAGTTGTATCTTCTTTATTGAGCTCTACTTTCTTAGCTTGTCCAAGATCTTCTATAGTTGCGCCCTCAAGAGATAATCCTACTTCTTCTGAAATGACTGTACCACCAGTAAGGATAGCTATATCTTCAAGCATAGCCTTTCTTCTATCTCCAAATCCTGGAGCCTTACAAGCTGCAACTTTTACTACACCTCTCATGTTATTAACAACTAGAGTAGCCAAAGCTTCGCCTTCAACATCTTCAGCTAAAACCAATAAAGGTCTACCTGCTTTAGCAACAGCTTCCAGTAATGGAAGTAAGTCTCTTATATTTGAGATTTTTTTGTCATGCAGTAATATAAAAGGGTCTTCCAAATCAGCTGTCATTCTCTCTTGATTGTTAATGAAATAAGGAGAAAGATATCCTCTATCGAATTGCATTCCCTCAACGACCTCGAGTTCGTTCTCAATTCCTGAACCTTCTTCGACTGTAATAACGCCTTCTTTGCCTACTTTTTGCATGGCTTCTGCGATAATTTCTCCTACAGCGGTATCACTGTTAGCTGAAATAGTTCCAACTTGTGCTATAGCAGTATCATCTTCACAAGGCTCTGAAGCGTCTTGAAGTGTCTCCACTGCAGCCGCTACAGCTTTATCAATTCCTCTCTTCAAATCCATCGGGTTATAACCCGCCTGAACTGATTTTAAACCTTCGTTTACAATTGATTGCGCAAGAACAGTTGCTGTAGTTGTTCCGTCCCCTGCTTCGTCAGAAGTTTGAGAAGCAACAGTTTTAACCATTTGCGCTCCCATGTTTTCAAACTTATCTTTAAGTTCGATTTCTTTCGCAACCGATACACCATCCTTCGTAACTGTTGGTGCTCCAAAAGACTTATCTAAAATTACATTCCTTCCTTTAGGTCCTAACGTAACTTTGACTGCATCCGCAAGTATATTTACACCCGCCAACATTCCCTGGCGAGCAGCATCACTAAATTTGACTTCTTTGGCCATTTTTTCCTCTCTTTAATAAATTATTTTTCTAAAACACCGAGAATGTCTTGTTCATTAAGAATGACAAGTTCATCCCCATCAATTTTTACTGTATTACTACCAGCATATTGACCAAAAACGACTAGGTCGCCTTCGCTCACAGAAACGGCTTGTACTTCTCCGTTATCTAAAGTTTTTCCAGATCCTACAGCCATAACCTCTCCTTGAGATGGTTTTTCTGCTGCCGATCCAGGTAGAACTATTCCACCTTCAGTGGTTTGCTCTTCATCAGTTCGCCTTACTAGGACGCGGTCTGCTAATGGTCTAAATTTCATCAGGTTTCTCCAAAATTTAATTAAAATTTAAATTGTTTAATACGAAAGGATCGCCATTCTAATGAGTTGTATCAGCACGTCAATGCTCAATTCATTTAGAATTTGTCCTCCCACTACCACTATGTTGGGATTTATATATATTTTTCAACCCCAAACAGTCATTTATCTTTCTTATACTCGCCTTCAATCCAATCTTCATCAGTTCTATTTTGCATTGGATTGTTGTTGACAGATCCTAGATAGCTAAATATCAGTCCAATTATAAATATTCTTGTTAAAGGCAAAAGGATCAACAGCCCTAGTAAATCTGTTATGAAACCTGGAATCACTAAAAAGAACCCACCAATTGGAGTGAACAGAGTCTTAAGGATATTATCTGCAGTGGGTTCGAACCCCATAGGATTCGACCTTAAATTAATAAGTGTCCTAATTCCCTGATTTCTCAATAGATAAAGTCCTGTTATTCCGGTAAGAATTATCAATAATATTGCATTAAATGCACCTATATAATTTCCAACCACAATCAAGGTATAAATTTCTATAAATGGTAGAAGTATGAATAAAAAAAATAAATATCTCATATTTGTTGTCCTATCTTAAATTTTGGGGCAAACATCAAATAAACAAGTATTCCCAATACATCGAAAAGGAAGTCTAAAAATTCTGCATCTCTGTATGGCAAAAAATATTGTATGACTTCAATAGAAAGTGCATAAGCAATGAGTAAGGAGATAAGCATCTTCTTTTTGATTAAAGGCTCTGTAGAAGATAAATCTAAAAAAATAGATAAAACAAGAAAAGCTGAAAAATGAAGAAACTTATCAAGGTGAGTCAACGATATTGATGTTTCTGAAGGCATACTCAGAGCAGAAAAACTCGTAATTATTACCAGGAGAAAAAATATAAGTCTATAAATTCTAATCATGAGTGAAATTTTCTCTTGCGTAATATAAGAGCAGAAATAAACAAGGTACTGTCAGCAATGAAGTAAACACAAAGAAGGCCATCCAGCCGTATTCACTTCCGTATTCAGCTTTAAAGAAACTTGCGATAACTCCTGAAAAACCGCTGAAGAGTTTTCCTGGAAGCATCATAAAAGATGTTAATAAAGCATATTGAACTGCAGTATATCGCTTTGAAACTAGGCTGGTTAAGAATGTTATATTTGCAGTTCCCACAACACCAGCTGCTAAACTGTCTGCACCTACAATTAGACCCAATAAAGTTAAATCTTTTTCATAGAGAGCGACTATCGAAAAAGATAAATTAGTTATTAGAACAAGCAAAGCTCCTATAATGAGCGTAAACTTTACCCCCTTTTTCTTAACTAGAATTCCTCCCAAGAAAAAACCCAATATAGAAGCCAATACAGCTACCACCTTCACAACATAGCCTATTTCTTTGAGTGTATAACCCTTATCTAAATAGAAGGGACTCGCCATTGGTCCCATGACTATGTCTGTAAGTCTGTAGGTACAAACAATCAATAGTAAAAATGAAGCGAGATAGATACCAAAGCGAGACATGAAATCCTTGATAGGTTCTAAAATTGAGTTGCTAAGAGTTAATTTCTTTAAAACAGGATTAGCTTGTTCTGGACAAATCAATACACCCATTACTCCAATGAACATTAAAATAGCCATCAACTGGTAAGTTAAGCTCCATCCGTATTCAGATGCAAAAATTAAAGCAAATGAACTAGAGATAAGAATTGCAGCTCTATAACCCAATTGATAACTTGCAGCTAAATTTCCTTGTTGGTTTAATTCAGCTACTTCAATACGAAATGCATCAATTGCTATATCTTGAATAGACCCTGAAAAGGCGACTAGAAAAGCAATAAATGCGAAAAGATTTAAGCTATCTAAGGGATTAGTTAAAGATAGTAAGATCAAACAAATAACTATTAGAGATTGAGAGAATAGAATCCAGCTTTTCCTATTTCCAAATCTATTTAAGATTGGTATAGAAAAATTATCAACTAAAGGTGCCCATAAAAATTTAAGTGAATATGTCAGAACAATCCATGCAAAAAATCCTATTAAAGTTAGATCTATACCTACGTCAGCTAACCATACGCCTAAGGTAGAGAAAATAAGGATGTAGGGCAATCCAGAAGAGAAACCAAGACTGGCTATCGTGAGGTTCTTGATCATTGAGAGACCCTTAATCTCTAAAGTTTACAAACTGTAATGGTATATCATAATTTTGATCTTTAATTACCTGGATAATGTCTTGTAATTCATCTCTTTTTTTTCCTGTAATTCTTACACTGTCACCTTGAATAGACGCTTGGACTTTAGACTTAGATTGCTTGATCATAGTCGTTATCTTTTTTGCCAATTCTTTATCTATACCTTCTTGTAAAGTGATTACTTGTTGAGAAGAGCTACCTGAGACTTCTACATCGCCTGGTTTTAGACTTTTTAGATCAATACCTCTTTTCGCTAAAGATTCATTCAAAACAGGTGCCATCTGATGAATCTGGAATTCTTCTTTAGCTGATAAGTTTATTTCCTTATCACTCATTGTAAATTCTGCACCAGTGCCCTTAAAGTCAAATCTATTTTGTAAAACTCTATTAGCTTGATCCACTGCGTTAGTTACTTCGTGATGATCAAGTTCAGATTTAATATCAAAAGATGCCATATTTCATTCCTCCAGAAATTTCTTTTAGTTTAAGCCTTGATAACCAACAAAAAAAGAAAATAATTTTATGAAAGATGTAAAATGCAAAAATTGGCGCCTAGTAGATAGGTTAAACGGGAAACTGGTGAGTATTAATCCAGTGCTGCCCTCGCAACGGTAAATAGAAGGTTTTTAGCATATGTCACTGTGAAAACGGGAAGGCGTTAAAAATTATAAAAATTCTTAAGCCCGGATACCGGCCAATAAATAATATTAATTAATTACGAAGGGTGATTTATGTATCGACTAAAGCAGCTGCTTTTTCTCGTTTTTTTTGTGTCCAATGTTTTATCTGAAGAAGAGTTCGAAATTATAACCATAGCTTCCGTAATGCCAAAAGAAGCGAATTCAATAGCCACTTCTGTAGATAAATTAAATCTAGATCTCTTAAATAAAGCTCTAGCAAAAGATCTAACTAGTTTACTTAAGAATAATCTTGCAATTGATGTGAGTAATAACGGCGGAATGGGACAACTATCGTCAGTTTTTTTAAGAGGCACTAATAGTAACCATACTCTAGTTAAGATTAATGGGATAAAAATAAACCCAAGCACCGCGGGTGGAGCCTCTATATACAATCTAGATACTCAGCTTATCAACGAAGTTGAGCTCGGTTACGGACCACTCTCAGCTATACATGGATCTGGCGCAATTGGGGGTGTTATTGATATCTCTACGAAATCTCAGAACAGAGATAACAAAACTTCATTAGGATTAGGTATCGGACCCAATGAGTTCCTTAAATCAATATTCAAAATTAATAAGGATATTTCAGATAATATCTTTTTTAACATCTCTGGATCCAAAACGCAAACAGATGGCTATCCAGCTCTATCAAATTCTAAACTAGATAGAGGGTATAAAAATACCACTATTATTAGCAATATAGAGTTCGGCTCTGATGCAGTTAATATAGAATTTTCTTCATGGTCAGCTGAAGGAGATATTGAATATTTAGTTTTTGGATCACCTACTTCTCAAGACTATGAAAACCATGCATATGGCTTGCAAGTAAGTAACTATTTTGACGACTTATTTTTTTATAAACTTAATTTAAATAGTTCTAAAGATTTGATCAAACAAACTGATCCTAATTTCCTTGGGTTGATTGATATCACCAATACAAAAAGAGAGTACATCGAATTCATTATAAGTGAGATTCAAACCTTTGGAGATGGAGAGTTAGTCTTTGGTCTAAATAACGAGGAAGAGCGAATAGATTACTCCAGTTACGGGACTATTTATCAAGAAAAAATTAACACGAAGTCAATTTTTAGTTCATCTAATTTTAAATTCAAAAAAAATCTCTTATTTGCTTCTGTTAGAGGATCAGACCATGATATTTACAAAAGTAATTTGTCTTGGAATCTGGAAGGATTAAGAGAGATTGGTAATGACTGGAAGATGGGTCTCTCTAGAGGTTCTTCATTCAGATCTCCCGTAAGTTCAGAATTATATGGATTTGGTGGAAATACCTCTCTAGAACCAGAAGTAAACAATTCAAGTGAATTGAGTATAAAAAGGAGAAAAAATAATTCTAATCTCAATATAT
>MDSW01052762.1_pt1 | contig 10534 bp, 11 predicted proteins | sample 811171 | NCBI WGS metagenome assembly MDSW01 (sample SAMN05326641, study PRJNA326480) | marine metagenome | isolation source: seawater | place: Atlantic Ocean: North West | collected 2012 | reverse complement strand
TCATGTTGACGGTGATGCCACTGGGCGCCAGCTCGGTCGCCATGCTCCGGGTCCATCCGTTCTGAGCCCCCTTGGCTGCGACATAGGGACTGAAATTGCCCGCACCACGCGCCAGGACCTCGGATCCGATGTTGATGATGCGGCCCCACCCCTGCGACTTCATGTGTGGAAGCAGTCGACAGGTCAGCAGGTACGGACTCTTCAGGAAGAAGTCGATCATCTGCTGATGGAACGCCCAGTCATACTCCTCGATGGTCTTCTGCGGTTGATCCGGCGTCGCGTTGACGACAAGAATATCGACGCCACCCATGGCGGCCTCGGCTTCGCTCACCATGCGATCGACTTCACCTTCATCGATGACGGATGCACAGGCAAGCATGCCCTTGTGACCAGCTGCCTGGAATTCGGAAAAGCAGGCTTCGGCACGCTGCTGGTTGTTCGCGTAGTTCAGGACCACACTGGCACCGTGCTGGGCCAATGCGAAGGCCATGGCCCGACCGAGGCCGGTGGTGCTGCCGGTCACCAACGCCGTCCGTCCCGTCAGATCGAACTCATGCGTCATCATGTACCTCGTCAGTCTTCTCGGCGGAATCGGTGGATCTGAACGACAGCCGTGCCTGGCCGAGATCCGGATACATGCCGAACATCTGGTCCAACCGGATCAGCTGAAGCGCCTGCGACACGAGTCCCTTCACACTGCAGAGCTTCACATCACCCCCTGCCGCCTTCATCCGCTTGCGAAGGACCAGGAGTGTCCCAAGACCAGTACTTGAGATGTACTCCAACTTGGAGCAGTCGATGATCAGCTTGTTGAAGCCGTTGCGAACCATGGACTCGACGTCATCCGTGAAGGCCCTGGCGTTGTCACGATTGATTCCGCCATCGGCCATCAGGACGAAGACATCGCGATCGATTTCGTGGGGAATGAATTCCATGAAGCGATGAGGATACTCTGCCGGTCAGGACCCTGTCGGGAAGCCTTACCAGGCCTTCGGACCCGCAGTCCAGGACCATGGCATCGGATCAGGCCCCGCTTCGCCCTCGATGCCGTAGCGGCCGTGAATCCAGGTTCCCGTCCGGCTGAATGTGAACTCGAATGGCCCGCTGGTATCACCGGATCGCCAGGTACCTGTGAGCGTGCGATCCTTGAGGACACCTTCGATGGTCCCACCCGGCCCACCGAAGGTTCCGGTGATGCGATCCCCTTCACAGTCGAGTCGCAGAAAACCTCGGCTGCTCCATAAGGAACGGTCGGCACATGGATCAAGCGTCTTCTCCAGAGAGAAATCCAGTTCATCCAGCCAGACAGCCTGTCCAATGACTGTTCGTCCTTCAAGATCGGAAATACCCAGGATGATCCTGGGGCCACGTTCGAACTGGTCCCATTGGATTTCGATCGTGCCGAAGTTGGCGCCGAGAAAAGGTGAATGAATCCGCTGGCGGTTGGGTGCGATTCCTCTCCAGACCTCGGTCAGACCACTGGAAGTCAGGTCATAGAGCGGATACATGCCGGGCGTCTCGACGCGTGAGAGCTCAGCCCAATGGGTATCCCCACTCATGAAGATGACACCCTCCGCACGCGTTTGCTTGATGAGATCAATCAGTCGCTGACGCTCATGGGGCATGTTGGCCCAGGCTTCCCAACCGTTGAAGACCGGGAGGAACTGGGTGCTCATGCCGAACAGTCGAAGCTCCGCAGGAACCTTCAATTGCGATTCGAGCCATGCCCACTGCTCTTCACCGAGCATGGTGGATTCAGGATCCTGCTGCAGATCGTAGGGACCGATGAAACCTTCTTCCATGGCCACCGTGATCTCCCGCTTGACCAGCGGCGTCCGGAAGGTCCGGACATCCAGAAGAATGATCTGCACACGTTTTCCGGGAGGCCCGAGCAGATACGAGTGATAGACCCCGGGATGATCCCGTCGAATCGAATCCTCCGGCTCCTCGAAGAAATCAAGGAAGACCTCCTTGGATTCCGCCTTCTTTGGATACTCGAGACCTGCATCATTGGCACCGTAGTCGTGGTCATCCCAGGTTCCGATGATCGCTGTCTCCGAACGAACCTGCTTGAAACCCGGCTTCTCAGCCAACATGTCGTACTTGGACGCCAGAACCGCCATGTCTTCGGTATCACCGTAGACGTTGTCACCGAGGAAGACGAAGACATCCGGACTCCATCTTCGAATCGTGTTCCAGATGGGCTGAGGCTTCTCGTGATTTGCACAGGAACCAAAGGCGATTCGACTCAGGGGACGCTCATCGAACGAGCCCGGGTCGAGTGGCCTGGCCGCGACCGGACTGGTCATGAGCAGCATCACGATGATGGATAGTCTTGCAGGCAGCACGTGGATCCTCCTGAGATGGATGCTGAGCCGGGTCGAAAGGACGGTCAGCCGGCCGGCCCGGGACCGTCCTCCGGGTCTGATGACCCCGATAATAGAGCCAGAAACCGACAGTCGATTGCCAACTGAAGCACCGAGGCACCCAGATGGGAGCAGATTGTGGAAGAAACCGATGCCTTCAGCCCGCGATACGCTGTCTGCGATTTGGATCTCCCCGATCCGGAGCTATGTTGAAGGAAGAGAAAGAGATCACCGACCTGGAAAATCGGTGACCTGGAAGGGATAGAGAATGCGATTCGAACGTTGGGCCCGCCGTGCCGTGGCAGCCGCCTTTGCTCTTGTCATTGTCGTGATGGCGAATTTCTGATCCGAAGCGAATCAGCGAGTGGCTTCGTAGTTGAACTGCTGTGCGCCAACCGCTGCCGTGACCGCGAATCCCTTGGTGTCCATCGTGAAGATCATGACGCCACCACTGTAGTTGAGGGTATTCGTGCCACCTTCGTTGGGCCCTGCCCAGGAAGCGTTGGCCGAGGCCGCGAACTGATTGCTTCTGAACTTGTCGAAAGTCCAGCGGTTCTCGAAGAACATGATCTCTGACCAGGACATGCCGCCCAACTGGGCGCCCAGACTCCCCTGTGTCACATCGGCAAATCCATCCTGCATGCCGTCCCGGAAGACGACGCCACGTCCATAGGCACCGGCGATACCAGCGCCACCCATGGTGATCTTCGGGAAGACGACATACGCATACGCGTTCCTGAAGAAGGATTCCGTACGGGGATCCATCTCACGAAACCGGCTCATCGCCTCCTCTGCATCCGCCATGAGATTGTTTCGACCCTCGATCGTGTCCGGTGTCACCGAGCAACCCGTTCCAAGAACGACCAAACCGAGAAGTCCACTGAGCGCGAGGGCGAATAGGCGAGTCATGTCATCTTTCCTCAAGAGTGCAGCATTGAAGGGGTGCGGCAGATGGAATCACGTCGTTCCATGCCGGGTTCAGCCTATCGCAGAATCACGGCATGGATCAAGCCATGCAACTGGCCTTCGCCTGGAACATCATCTGGAGTCGATGGGTTTCATCGGAATCGCCGCCTGCTTCCGCTGCCATTCAAGAAGCACGGCATCCTGATCGGGATCGCAGGCTGCGGCATGGAGGAGAATGGACAGCACGCCACTGCGACGAGCCGCCACGTATCGATCCAGCGGCAGAAATGGATTCCTTGGATTCTCCTCCGTATTGGCCAAGGTCCATGAGCCGCTCAGGATGGTCCCAGCAGGAAGCCTCATGGGATTCTCCAGGAGCCAGGTCTGGATCCAGTGAGGATCATGCTCGGGAATCTGCAGCAGGACTCGTTCCTCACCATCCGGCAGCCTGGCCTTGAGATCCAGTCGAGTCACGATTCCATTGGCTCGAGGCGTGAAGCCGACCAGATCGACATCAACCGGCAGCTTGCGGGAATCCTGAATCGTCACGGATTTGCCAGCCGGCACGTCCACTCTGCGCACCATCATCGAGAGTGTTCGCAGGGGGCGACTGTCGGATTGATCCGTCTCCCAGAGATGGATCTCCTCATCAAGAAACTCGATGCGTCCAGTGGGGCGAAAATTGACCTGCATCAACAGATCCGATTCTGGCTGGATCGACCAGTGATAGCCATCCGGCAGGACAAGATGTCGTGCGCCGACACCCACTCCCCCCAGATCACCACTTGGCGTATCCCGGACATCACCCGCCATGTAGTACCCGGGTCCATTGTCCTGGTCATCGAGATAGCGACCCGAACCGGTCGTATCGGCGAGGAATGTCACGGCATGAACGGCCTTCGGCACGTGACTCCGATGGCGGATACTGCGGATTCTGAGTGTTCGATTGTTGTTCAGCGGAAGAACGAATGACCGCTTGTCCCGCGTGACTCGACCCCAGTTCTGACTGCCCTCCGCAGGAATCGGCCACGGCGCCGGCATCTTCAACTCGATGTCGGGCGGATCCATTTGAAGCCGGGAAGGCGATTGCATCCGGAACTCATCCGGAGATCCTGCGGGCATACCGGCCTTGATCCACCGGGAAAAGAGTTCCTGTTCCTGCTGCGACAGACCGCGATGATTCTCCAGAGGTGTGGCCTTCGATGACGGTAGCCATGGCGGCATGATGCCCTGCTTGATCACGGTTTCGATGAAGGTCGCCCTTGAACGGACATTCTCGATTGTCTGGAGCGAGAAGGGACCGGATCCCTCCTCGTGATGACAGGCCATGCAATGACCTGCGAGGATCTCACGAATATCACCATGCCAGGTCGGCGCGATTGTGCCTGCGGGCAACTGCTGAAACAGAATCAGCAGAAGCGCACTCAACGAATCCGCTCGATATAGCAACCCAGCGGCGCGCGATAGGCGATCTCGACCGCCTCACCTCTGAATGATGCATCAATCGCATCTCGCAGCCAGAACTGCGTGGGATGATCTCGACGATTGCCGAGGGATGCGTAGAGATCGTTGATCTTGCCCTGGTAGATTTTCTTCCAGCTGCCATCATCCTTGAAGAGAAGAACCACCGCTTCGGGCGTGACCGTTGCATCCATCTTCTGAACCAGATACTGCTGCGGATCCAACAGGACTTCCATCTGAAGTTTGTAGGCCTCGGCATGCTTCTCAGCAGCTGATCGGGTCACATCACCTCGAGCGTGAACAAGGTACATGCGCCCCCCACCTTCCAGGAGCTGCTCATGAACGCGCTGATACTCGGGAGCCAGCGCATTGGAAATGGGGCAGTCGGGACTGGCGAAGATCAGGACGGCAACCTCACCGGGCTGACCCTGGAGCGCCTTCTTCAGATCAGGATTCACTGCTCTCGTTCCAACGGATGTTGAAGCTGGAGTACTGGAACAGCCCAGCATCGTGCAAACGGAGAGGAGTACGGAAATGGCGAGCATTCTGGAGGACATGGAAGTGAGTGTCCTGTCAAAGCACCTGACTTTCAAGCAGTCCGTACAGGATTTTTTACGGGCAGAATTGATCCGCATAGGCCTGACAGGTTGAATCCCAGTCCGTACAGCAATACGCGTAGCCCGGGGTCGTATGAACACAGAAACAGACGGGTGGTGGAATCATGTTCTGAGCACAGCCGTCACACCCACCACCGGGTGGACCACCGCCACCACCACCTGTGAAATTCCGCGGATCTGGGTCACCCCGGTAACAACCGGCAACCCAGGGAAAACCATTCACATCAAGTTCGAATGAAATGGCGTGGTAATGCCAACCTCGGACTTCGTCATAGTGGCCATTGCATTCATCCAGGGCCATCTCACCGGTCAGATCCTTGGCAAAGACCCCGGGGCTCTCATACGGCCCATACACGGGAAAACCATCGAACTCGTATCCCATCAGGATCGAATGACCCGCATTGTCCAATTCGTATGCCCAGTCAGAAGCCTGGTGATAGTGATAGGAACCATCTGGTGACGGATGCGCGTTGTACTCGTCGAAACAAATCGTACTTGGAGCATCGGTCATGCCACCGTCATACGGGTTGTAAAGAGAGACGCCATTCGTACAGACACCGACTGCTCCCAGAGTGTTCATGAGATCGACTGAAGGTTGATTGGTGACGACAGGGTTGAGCGGGATGTACCACGTGAAATTCTGCGCCGTGGGTGTATTGGGATTGAAGCAGCCTTCCGAACCGTCGAAGGGCCCCATGGGATGGTCCGCCAGACCACTTCCCATCACGATGGCGACTCCATCGTCGTAGTCCATCGTCACCGTCACGTCATTGGTGAATGGATGACAGGTCCGCCCGAACTCTTCGAGAACCTGCAGAATCTCATGGACGCCACAATTGCCGTCACCATCCGTATCGTGATCGTTCGTACCCCATGCGGAGACGATGTCGAGCACATCACTGACATCCACCAGCGCATCAGCATTGATATCCGAATCACATCCAAGTCGAGTCTGGCTGCTCGCAGAAGCGACCCCCGCACTGACAGCGAACACGATTGCAACGTTGATGATGAGCTTCATGCGAACCCGGTCCTTTTCCTGGCCGACAATGGCATCTGGTTCATTTCGAATGGCTTCGGTAGAACGCGATACGCCCGGCCGCCCTCAGCCATCCCCCCGACATAGTGAAAATAGCCTGCTCACCTCGTCTGACAACACTCAAATCAGCAATCTTGGAAGGAAACGAGGGCTGTCATGCCCTCAGTGTGCGGAATGCCTCACCACACGTACTCAACGGGTACCGAAGATGCGGTCACCGGCATCCCCGAGACCGGGAACGATGAAACCGACGTCATTCAGTTCACGATCGAGCGCCGCGACGAATATTCGAACTCCGGGATGGGCCTCGGCCATCGCCCGAACGCCCTCAGGTGCCGCCACCAGACAGATCAGTCGAATGTCCCGGCACCCATGGGTCTGCAGGACCTCGGTCGCAGCAATCGCCGAACCACCCGTTGCGAGCATTGGATCGACGAGAAACACAGGCCCCTCCGCGATCATCGCAGGCAACTTGCAGTAATAGGTCACAGGCTCAAGCGTGCTCTCATCACGATAGAGACCGATGTGTCCGACATTGGCTTCGGGCATCAGTGCAATGATGCCCTCGACCATGCCAAGTCCTGCTCTGAGAATTGGCACGAGCGTCACTGGTGCGGAGAGACGAGTCGCTTCGACTTCCTCCAGTGGTGTTCGAACAGTCGAGGAGACGATCGGCAGATCTCGACTGGCCTGGAAGGTCATCAGCCCGGCGACCTGACCGATCAATCGCCTGAAATCCTCATGTGAGGTCGACTCATCACGCAGCCTTGCCATCTTGTCCTGAATCAGCGGATGGTCCAGTATCGTGAGGTTGTCGTGGCCATGGTCAGTCATGCGTGTACTGTACCGGTAGGAAAGAAAAAAGGCCTTGATCCGACCTGTCGATCAAAGGCTTCAGGAGCCTTCGATGGACCTCAAGGACCAGGTCGAACAAGCCGACATCCGATTGCGACCTCATGTCGTCCAGACGGCAGTGAAGCAGGCACCCTGGCTTGGCAACGATGTCCAGCTCAAGCTTGAGAACCAGCAGCACACCGGGTCCTTCAAGGCACGAGGCGCGCTGAATCGTCTGCTCCAGACGGACCAGACTTCCCCCAGTCGGGGACTTGTGGCCGCTTCCACCGGAAATCATGCCTTGGCAGTCGCATGGGCAGCTGGGAAGACGGCCATTGACGATGTCCTGATCTATGCACCCGGAACCATCACCCAAAGCAAGAAAGCCAGACTCGAATCAATGGGTCTCACCGTTGAAATCCATGGCGATGACTGCATGGAGGCCGAAACACAGGCTCGTAGGATGGCCGCTGAAACTGGACGATGCTTCATCTCTCCCTACAACGACCCGGCTGTCGTTGCAGGGCAGGGAACCGTGGGCACTGAACTGACTCGACAGATTGATCACCTCGATGCCGTGTTCGTCGCCGTTGGAGGAGGTGGCCTGATCTCGGGAATGGCTGCAGCACTCAAGTCCCGGTGGCCCGACATCCAGATCATTGGATGTCTCCCCACTCGATCACCTGCGATGCTGAGATGCATCGAAGCCGGTCAGATCATCGATGTGGAGTGCAGCCCGACATTGAGTGACGCGACAGCCGGTGGCGTCGAACCGGGTGCCATCACGTTCGAGCTCTGCAGGGACCATGTGGATGACTGGGTGCTGGTGGATGAAACCGAGATCATGAATGCCGTCTCCCTCGTGAAACAACATGGCATGTCGATCGAAGGCGCCGCTGGCGTTGCGGTGGCGGCCTACCAGCAGACCAGAACCCGCTGGACAAAATCGCATGTGGCAATCGTCATCTGTGGCGGAAACACCGGTGACTGAAGCCATGGGCGATCCGCGGTCCCGATGGACATTCGGCTCGGCCACCGGGACCGAGCCGAATCGGGCTGGACGGATTCGAACCGTCGACCTCTTGACCCCCAGTCAAGCGCGCTAACCAAGCTGCGCTACAGCCCGCGAATCATCTGGAAGACGCCCCTCCAATTGAGGGACGCCTGAAGCGGACAGGGTGGGATTCGAACCCACGGTACGGGAAACCCGTACACGGCATTTCCAGTGCCGCTCCTTCAGCCGCTCGGACACCTGTCCAGAGAAGGGCCATTGTAGGAAGAGTTCATTCGCCATGCCATGCGTAGCATCCGGGCCTCAGGAGGGCTTGGAGCCTTCAGAACCCTCTCCTGCCTCCACTGGATCCGCCTTGGACTGATCAGATCGTTGCTGCTGATCAGAGAAGTGCAGATGGACCAGCAGGACCGCCATTCCAAGGAGCAAGAGCACATCAGCGATGTTGAAGACCCAGGGAAAGACCTCGGACCCCCCACCGAACCAGTTGAGCCCGAAGGGCAGGTGCCTGTCGGGAAACATATGGAGGAAATCCCGCACGCGACCGAGCGCCAGACGGTCCCAGAGGTTTCCCAGTGCACCGGCGAGGACGAGGCCGATCCCGACATGAGCCAGAGTACTTCTGGGCCTGGTCTGCCATCCGAAGATGTAGATCGCAACCATGACGGCCACAACCGTGAACACGATGAAGAATCCACGTTGTTCACTGCCGATTCCGAAGACCGCTCCCGAATTGAGAACCAGATGAAAGTTCAGCATTCGTCCGGGGATGAAAACCTGACCCTCATGAAACGGAATCGGGTTGTAGGAAGGATTGTCGAGAAGCGCTTGCCGCGAAATCACGACGGGCTGACCAGCCACGTGTTCAAAGGCCCATGATTTGGTCCACAAGTCGAGACTCAGACCAACGACGACCACCAGCAGCAGAATCGCCCAGCATCTCGGCGAAGCCCATGTCCGGTTGGCACAACGCTCGGCACTCACAAGCCTCGCTCGATCTTCCGAGCAGCATCGATGGTGTACTTTGCCCACGGCTTTGCATTCAGCCGCTTCTTCGAAATGGCCTTGCGAGTCAGCGCGCAGACACCATAGGTACCGTCGGCAATTCGCTGAAGCGCTTCATCGATATCTCGGATTCTCTGACGTTCACTGGCCGCCATGCCCAGCATCAGATCCTGTTCATAGACATCGGAGCCGACATCAGCCATGTGAATCGGCATACTCGAGGTGTCACCATCATCAGAACGAAGGGCTTCGAACTCCATCGAATCAACTGCTGCGAGCAATTCGCGACGTTTGGAGATCAGAAGCGCCTTGAATTGATCCAGTTCCTGCTTGCTCAACTTGGTCTTGACCGGCTTGCTGTCCGCAGCCTTCTTGAGCTTCGCAGCATCATCGGCCGCAGTCGATCTCTTGCGAGTCTTCTTGGCGGGTTCCGCGGAGATTCGGCGGATCTTGCGACCGTTGACGATCACGAATCCTCGAGCATCCGTTTCGGAAGCCAGGACGGCTTCAACGACCGTCTGCCGACGTCGACGTCGGACCGGCGCATCCTCACCTGATTTCTTGGCACTCGCCTTCTTGGAAGCCGCTTTCTTGCTTCCAGCCTTCTTGGTCGCAGCCTTCTTGGTTGCAGCCTTCTTGGTTGCAGCCTTCTTGCTCACAGCCTTCTTGGTCGCAGCCTTCTTGGCGGTGGCTTTCTTCTTGACTGGAGCCTTCTTCTTGGCGGGAGCCTTCTTGGCAGTGGTCTTCTTCTTGGAAGCAGACTTCTTCTTGGCTGGAGCCTTCTTGGCAGTGGCCTTCTTCTTGGAAGCAGACTTCTTGGTGGTTGCACGACCACCTGTTGACCGGGACGTGGTCCTGGCCTTCTTTGTTGCTTTCTTGCTGCTGGTCTTCTTCTTGGCCACTCTGGATACGCCGTTGCGCCCTAAGATGATGTCATATCAACACTTATAGACCACCAAGGGTCATTGACGTCGACAAGGGAACGGGGCAATTTACTTGTGATGGCCTCCCGCGTCAATGAACAGGCCCCGACGGCCAGGATCATCGGCCCTTGGAGGTCCCAGAGACCGCTTCAGGAGTTGGAAATGGCACCGATGTTCCTGAACTTCTCATATCGACGGTCCACGAGTGTCCGGGAGTTGAATCGAGTCAGTTCACGAAGACGATCGACGATGTGCCGCTCCATGACCTCGCCAGCCGCCGTTTGATCCCGATGCGCGCCACCCACCGGCTCTGGCACGACCTGATCCACGAGCCCATTGGAAAGGTTGTCCTTTGCGGTCAGGCAGAGTGA
>MDSW01010336.1_pt1 | contig 10534 bp, 5 predicted proteins | sample 811171 | NCBI WGS metagenome assembly MDSW01 (sample SAMN05326641, study PRJNA326480) | marine metagenome | isolation source: seawater | place: Atlantic Ocean: North West | collected 2012 | reverse complement strand
GTCATATTCCAGGTAATTTGGGAACGAGGACAGGAGTTTTCTTCTTGTATTCTTGATACGCGGGATCCTTCCCCCACCTATCATTAGCCATCTTCTCTAAGATCGGGATCCCACTCATCTGGGTCAGCAAGTAGGTCACAAAGAACGGGGACGCAAATGCCCCAACCGCTCGACCGGGATTCGAAGAGGCCAAACCATTTGCGGCGATCCCGGCAACCCCAAACCACATACAAATCTCACCAAAGTAATTCGGATGTCTCGACAGCGACCAAAGACCGTGTTTGATGAATTTCCCTTTATTCGATTTGTCGGACTTGAAGATAAACTTCTGGACGTCTGCGACGACTTCGAAAACGAAACCAAAAGCCCAAAACGCCGCCAACGTCCAATCTCCGGCATTCAACTCAGTCAGTTGGCCTGGCGTTCCGTTTACGAGGTACACGGGAAGAGATGTCACCCAGACCCATACGCCCTGCAAAAACCAATACACCGCGAACACTCCTGGATTTTCCTTTACGCCATCGAATCTCGAATCGCCCCCGTCCCTGTGAGCTCGAACGCCCAGAAAAATTCCCAAACGAGCGGTCCACGCCATCGCGAGACCACTCAGTAATTTCTGTCTGGGCATAATGGACGACGTCCCGAGCGTCAGCGCCGCCGTGGACGCGAAAGCCACGCTCCCAAGAATGTCATAAAACTTCTCGGTCTTCAAAGCCGAAGCCACAGCCCATCCCACGAACTGAATCCCGAAATCCACGATCGCCGCGCCGAGCAACGAGCTCTGAAGCGCGTCACCACCAACCCACGACGACGACATCGCGCACCGCTCGCCTCGTCCGACGGCGCCACCGCCCGAGACTTTCGTTCCGGAATCGAACCGGCTCGAATTCCAATCTCCCCGTCGTCTCCACCGCACCGGACGTCCTCTCGCGCGAACCGCGCGCCGTCGTCCGTCGCCCGGGCCGGGTTCCGGCCTTGGTCCTCGCGCGCGCGCGTGTCCTCGCGCGGAACCTCCACCGACGCCGAAGCGCGTCATCCAGTGTCGGCAAAGTCAGTCTCGGACAGCACAGTCCGACTCGGCGCCGATCGCGCTCGGACGCTCAGCGAGGTCTCGAGCGATGTCGACGTCGAGCGCTCGCGTCGAGGCGACGCGAGCCGGGCTCGCGGGCGCGGGCGCGCGATCGCGCCGAGCGAGACGATCGCGACGGACCGAGAGGCGGGCGACGGAAGATGAGCGGAGCGCCCGGGTGGTGGACCTTTTCGAAGCTTCGTCGACGCCTATGGCGGCGGCGGCGCGCGCGGCGGCGGCCGCGGCGGCGCTGAAAGCGATGACAAACGCGCGCGAGGTGTCATCGGGATCGAGTGATGGGATCGGGCGTGGGGGGGCGGCGAACGTCGTCGCGAGCGCGGGGACAGCGTCAGCGAGCGCCAGAGGCATCGCGAGCGATTCGAGCTCGGCGGAGCCGTCGAGCGTGGTCGCGGGGAAAGACGATGGATCGAAAAGCGAGACGGAGAAAACGTCGAATCCGAAGGCTGAGACGTTCAACCCGGGGAGCGACTTTTGGACGTGGACGCCTCCGGAGGTGCCTGCAGCGGATAAGGCGCCCGGGGAGCCGACTCCGAAACTTCAAAAGCAGACGCAAACGCGCGTGAGCGCAGCCGTGGCCATCGCGGAGCGTCCGTTAGAGCAAGCTCTTCACTTAAAATTTCAGAGCGACACGGAGACTCCGAGCGAACTATCGTTGGATTTCGAGAGCGATGCGGAGGTTAAGACCGAGGCGACTGCAAAGACCGGGACGCTGACAGTCGAGTTGGAGGAGACCGCCACGGCTGTTCGTGAGCTCGGTGCTGACGGAGCGACGCAGGGAACGCTCGCGAATGGGTCGAGATGGTGGCGTGAGAGTGGCGAGGAGGAACTCGAGGGTGGAAAGTTGTGCAGATGGACTCTCGTTCGCGGTGCCTCGGCGGATGGATCCGTCGAGTGGGAGGAAAAATGGTGGGAGACGAGCGACGCGTTCAATCATCGCGAGCTTGGCGCCATAAAATCTGGAAGAGACGCTAAAGGCAACGTGTGGCAGGAGAGTTGGCGCGAACAGTTCAGGCACGATACCACGACTGGGTTTTCAAACGCGTCGAAGCACATCATGCGAGAGGCAAACAAATGGGGTGCCCAGGCGGACGGCGCGGAATGGCACGAAGTTTGGGATGAAAACTATTGGGGGGACGGCCGCGTGCACCGTACGTGCACAAAAAAGGGTGCCATCGCCGATGGATCCGTGCCGGACGACGGTCACGGCAATCGATGGACTCACAAATGGGGAGAAGAGTGGGATGGTCACGGCGGTTGCGTCAAGTGGACGGATTCCTTCGCCGATCGAGACGTCAGCGAAGACGGAGGCACAGGTCGCGCCTGGGGTGAGAAGTGGGAAGAACGCTGGGGCGGATTCGCGCACAACGGGAGCGCGGGAAACCGCAGTGGAACCACCTGGAATGATCGAGACGGGCACAAATTTGAAAAGACGTGGGGAGAGGAACACTGGCACGACGGCCGCGTCCATAAATGGGGCTCCACCACCGACGGATCCGACGGCTGGGACACCTGGGAAGATAGTCAAGGATGGTGGGAACGCGCTCCGAGTTTCGGCTGGGACGAAGCCGTCTCACACTCTCCACAACTTCTTTCCGTTCCGCTTCGACCTCGAGCTCCCGGCGATTCCGGCGGCGACTCCGGGAAAAAGAAAACCGTCGGGCGTCCTCCCGGACGCACCATCAAGCCCACTCCCGGGAGTCGGCTTCACAATCCTGGTCAGTAATGTCCCCTTCCGCTCGCGCTCGCGCGTCGCGCGCTCGCATCCCGCTCATTTAGCAATGTTGCATGTAAACATGGTTTCGCATTTTTTGCACACCCCTCGACCCTCCGCATTCCTCCGCACGTCGTCCCCACGCTCGACGTCGAGATTCGCTCGACGACTGACGGAGTCTCATGCGCGTCGCCTCCCGCGTCGCGTCTCCGCGCGTCGCCGCCGCGTCAGCGTCATCGTCGTCGGCGGCGTCGAGAGGATGCGCCGCCGCCGCCGCGTCTCGTAAATTCTCCCGACGAAACGTCACCGTCGCGGCGAAGAAGCGCGCGCCCAAGTTCGCGCCCCACGTCGAGTCGGATAACCTCAGATACGACCCCAACGCCTCCCTCGCGGACGTGTTGGCGAGGAAAGACGCCGAAGACGCGGCGGCGAAGAGCGACTGGGCGGACTCGTTGGCGGCGTTTCGAGAGGAGAGGGCGTCCAAGGATAGGACTCGGGCGGAGATGGGGGCCGAGATCGCCGAGCTCGAGCGAGCCGAGGATGAGGATTTGATGGACACAACGTGGGTGAACGAGGCGGGATCGGTGGCGAAGCGAGAGTTCGGGGGATTGGACCCCGGACAGGAGGAGGCGACGTTCGACGATGCCGACTACGTCGCGTTCGGAGGTGAGGAGGGAGACGAGAGCGATGTGTGGAGCCCAACGGACGATGGTTTCGAGATCTACGCGAGAGAGTTCGAGGATGAGAACGATAGAGGCTCTCAAAACGAGCGGAGTCGAGGGATTCCGAGGGAGATGAGATGCTTTGACACGGCGAAGATTTACGTCAAAGCGGGCGACGGAGGGGATGGTCAAGTCGCCTTCAGAAGAGAAAAGTTCGTCCCGCAAGGGGGCCCGTCCGGGGGTAACGGAGGCATAGGAGGGGCAGTCTACTTTGTCGCCGATAAGAATATGAATTCTTTAGACGGTTTTAGGAAGAAAGTGCACCATCGAGCCGAGTCCGGCAAGCGAGGTTTGGGATCGAAGTGCGCGGGTCGCAACGGAAGAGACTTGGAAATCGCCGTTCCTCCCGGAACGATCATTCGCGACAGTAGGAACAAACGAGTGCTCGCGGAGATCACAAAAGCAAACCAGCGCGTTCTGCTCCTCGCAGGTGGAAGAGGTGGCCGAGGGAACGCATCCTTCAAAACGGCGAAGAATAAGGCTCCCATGATCGCTGAACTGGGGGAAAAAGGACTTGAATTCTGGGCGGAGATGGAACTGAAACTTGTTGCCGACGTCGGGATCATCGGAGTTCCCAACGCGGGAAAATCGACCTTGCTCGCGAGCGTGAGTGCGGCCAAACCAAAGATCGCTGATTATCCCTTCACGACCATCGTTCCCAACTTGGGCGTCGTCGAGCGCGACTATGAAAGAATGGTCTTTGCGGACATTCCGGGTCTCCTCGAAGGGGCATCAGAGGGAATCGGGTTGGGTTTCGAGTTCCTTCGTCACACGAAACGAACGCGCGTGTTGATTCACGTCGTCGACTGTACCAGTGAGACATGTTTCGAAGCGTACGAGGCGATCAGGACCGAGCTTGAAATTTTCGACCAAGCTTTACTCAACAAGCCAGAAATCGTCGCCTTGAACAAGGTTGACGACATAGAAGCGACGGAAAGAGCGCTTCAAATGAAGGAGATGTTCGACAAGGATAGAATCATCTCTCATTGCGTCTCTGCGGTCACTGGAGAGGGTGTCGAAGAACTCCTCGCGGACGTTCAGGCACAGCTTCGCGCCCTTCCGCCGGTCGAGGACGAATGGGCAGCCGAGGTCGCGGATACTGGTCATCGCGCTGCCGACGGGAAGTCGATCGAAGAATTCTCCGTCGAAGACACTCCGTATGCGTTCATCGTCAGAGGAGAAGCGATCGAACGTTTCACGCAAATGACGAACTGGGACTACTTTGAGTCGTATAAGCGTTTCGCTCGCGTTCTCGAAATGGCTGGTATCGATCGGGCTCTTGATGCCGCTGGGGCTGGGGAAGGCGACCGCATCTTGATCGGTGACTTTGAGTTCGAGTGGAGTAAAGATCGTCGCGATCGCACGCTCTACGAGACTTTCCGCCAGCGGGTGGCGGATGCTCCCGGCGCTCAACGCGGGAGTCGCCACTGGCCACACGCCGCATAGCATTTGTATTTTTTCTAGTACGAAAGCAAATTCCATTTCATTGACGACGCCATCACATTTCCTTTACATTTCTAAGATAGATGAACTAATTGTGTGAGAGAACTCTCTATTGACCCTCTTGGCTTTCCAAGCGAATCATGTCGTCGATGCGAAGAATCGTAATCGCCGCCTCAGTGGCGAACTGAATACTCTTCACCTTGCTCAACGCGGGCTCGAGAATACCGCTCGCGAGGTTATCGCGAAGCTCACCGTTGACTAGGTCCAGACCCATACCGGACAATTCCACCTTACCTTCTTGGCTTTGAGCCTGATGATGGATCGCGCGAAGCTTTGCGACGAGTTCCGTGGAATCCTTGGCCGCATTCACCGTGAGAACCTTCGGGATGACCAAGAGAGCGTTCGCGAACTCAGCGATGGCGAGCTGTTCACGGCTACCAAGGGTCGTCGCCATATTTTCCAAGTAAATGCTGAGCGCAGCCTCCACAGCACCGCCACCAGCCACAACCTTACCGCTCTCTAAGGTTCGTTTCACGATGCACAAAGCGTCGTGAACCGATCTGTCGATCTCGTCGAGCATGTAGTCATTGGCACCTCTCAACAGGATTGTGCAGGCCTGGCTGTTCGCAGATTCTTTGATCACGACCATGTCGTCGTCAGCAACGCGTTGCTCCACGACTTCACCGGCCGTTCCGAGCATCGACTCATCAAAGGTTTCGCCACCGTCCATGTCAGAGAGAGACATCATCACTTGAGCCCCAGTCGCCTTGGCGATACGACGCAAATCGTCCCGGTTGACGCGACGGCACGCGATCGCGCCCGCCTCCACAAAGTACTTCAACGCCATGTCATCTATGCCCTTCGAGCAAAGGATGACATTCGCACCGGCGGCTAAAATCATCTGAATGCGCTTCGCGGTGATTTCAAACTCCTGCTCGCGAATCTTCTCAAGCTCCTTCGGGTCGTTCACCAACACTTGAACTCCCATCAACATCTTCGTCTTTTGCAAATTGAAATCGATGCACGCGATTTTCGCGTTCTTCACCATCTTCGGCATCCCTTCCGCCGCGCGACCGAGGTTGAGTGCGTAACCGTGAATCACCAATGACTCCTTGAGACTCTTCCCGTGCGCCTTCAAAATGTTGATAGCCTTGATCGGATACTTGATGTCGCCCATGTCGTTGTAAGTCTTGACGCTCAGACACGCGTCGACGACCAAATTGGCGAAAAACTCTTCCTCGGCGCCGATAATCTTCGAGCTCATGCTCGTCTTCGCGCACTGCAAGAGCGCGTCCTTCCCCAGGGTCTCCACGTCTCTCGCCAACTTATTCTGGATGTACTTGACGCTCTCTCTCATCGCCAATCTGAAACCAGCGATGATATTCGTCGGATGAATCTTATTTCTCACCAATTCATTCGCCCGCTTCAACAATTCCGCCGCGAGAATCACCACAGACGTCGTTCCGTCTCCCACTTCTCGATCCTGAAGCTCGGCGAGTTCGACCAAAATTTTCGCCGCCGGGTGTTCCACCTCCAACAACTTCAAAATCGTCGCCCCATCGTTCGTGATGGTCATGTCCCCGATATCATCCACCAACATCTGCGCCCGTTCAAGGTCACCGAATCACTCGTCAGTCTCTCGTCTCGACGCCCCTCCCCTCGAGTCTTCGCGCGGTCAATCGAGTCAACGCGCCTTGTCCAGTCCCACCGGTCCCAGAGAGGTCTTCACGATGTTCGCCACCGCCATGACCGCCGTCGCTGTGCGTCGAGCATCGCGCGCATCGCGCGTGAAAACGTCAGTCTCGCGCGTTGACGCGTTTCACGCGCATCGTCCCGCGCGTCCCGCGTCGTCGTCATCATCGTCGTCGTCATCCATCCCGCGGTCGCCCGAGATCCTTCATCATCATCATCCGTGCATCCTCTCTTTCGCTCGCGCTCTCGCGCGTCGTCCTCGTCGTCGTCGTCGTCACCGCGCGCGATCGAGTCATCGTCTTCCGCGCACCGTTCGTCTGCCGCACGTCCTGCCCGCTCTCGCGGTCGCCGAAAAACACGTCCGATTGTCGACGCATCGCGAGTCGTCGCGTCGCCGAGTGCGGGCGCGCGCGAGCGGGCAGGACGCGTCTGGGGGGGGCACTCGTCGTCGCGCGTCGCTCGAGACGGGGATTCGCGCGCGGGAATCGACGGTGGACGACGCGATGAGCGATCGGGCGCGACGGTGGACGGCGGCGTGCGCGCTCGCGGTGGGCGTCGCGGTGGGCGCGCGCGCCGCCGTGGTGGCGACGAGACGACTCGCGCGCGTCGGCGGGGACGGAGGCGCGGTGGAGACGCGAGAGGAGGAGGGCGCGGGGGGTGGGAACGCGCGGGTAGGGATCGGAGGGAGGGATGCGTCGTCGTCGTCGTCGGAGGTGGGGGGGGAGACGAGGAGGGAGGCGGGGAGGCGCGTGGTGGTGTACGCGTCGCTCACGGGGACGTCGAGGAGGTTCGCGACGTCTTTGCGCGAAAAGTTGAACGCGGCGTCGTCCGAGACGTTTGAACTCGTGGATGCGAAAAGCCTGGACGATCCGGAGAGAGTCTTGGCGTCGGGACGAGACGTGATCGCGATTTTCGTCGTGAGCACGCACGAGGGCGGGGAGGCGCCCGAGTCGGGCGCGTGGTTGGCGAGATGGGCGAGAGAGGCTGCGTACGACGAACGAACGGGATGGATGTACCTGAAACATGTGCGGTACGCGGTTTTCGGGTGTGGGAACAGAGAGTACGGGGATAACTTCAACCGTGCCGGTCGAGAGTTGGACGCGCAATTGGCTCGAATGGGGGGCGAACGCCTGGCGCGTCGGTGCGACGGCGACGAATCGGGCGGAAGGATGGAGGCACAGTTCGAAGAGTGGGGTGATAAACTAGTGCAAAGGCTTTCATCTTCCCAAGGTCGCTCCGTGAAAGACGAGGGATCGATGAGCATTCTCGACGCAAAGGAAGATGCCGCCGAAGCCGAAGACAGCTACGAGAGCGACGTCGAAGGCGAGCCGAGCATCGCGGGAAGTGAAGACGATCAAGACATGGAAGACATCGCGGACGAACACGGGGGCGAAAAGAAAGAAATGGTCACCGACGCGCTACGCGGAGCGCTGACGAAACAGGGTTACAAAATTTTAGGTTCTCACTCTGGAGTGAAACTCTGCCGCTGGACCAAGGCGATGCTTCGGGGCAGAGGCGGTTGCTACAAGCACACATTTTATGGTATCGAAAGTCATCGATGCATGGAAACCACACCATCATTGGCGTGTGCGAATAAGTGCACGTTCTGCTGGAGGCACCACACGAATCCAGTCGGGAAAACGTGGCGTTGGCAGATGGATGATCCCTTGGAGCTCGTGGAAGCCGCGGTGTCCGAGCATTGCAAAATGGTGAAGCAAATGAAGGGAGTTCCGGGAGTATTACCAGAAAAACTAGCCGAAGGTATGAATCCGAAACACTGCGCTCTGTCCCTCGTCGGTGAGCCCATCATGTATCCTGAGATCGGGAAGTTTGTGAGCGAGTTGCACTCGAGGAAAATAAGCACATTTCTGGTCACGAACGCTCAGTTCCCAGAGGCCATCACAAACTTACCGCCGATCACGCAGCTGTATGTTTCAGTCGATGCCGCTACCCCAGAAACGTTGAAAGCCATAGATAGACCGCTCTTCTCGGATTACTGGGAGCGTTTCGTCGAATCCCTCAAATCTTTGAGGGACAAGCAACAGAGAACAGTGTATCGGTTGACGCTCGTCTCTGGATGGAACATGGAAGAAGTCGCCGCGTACGCTAAATTAATCGATCTAGGCAAGCCGGATTTCATAGAAATCAAAGGCGTGACGTATTGTGGAAGCAGCGACGCGTCGTCGTTGACGATGAAGAATGTACCGTATCACAAAGACGTGTGTGAATTCGGTGAGGCAATCGTAAATCTTAGACGCCAGGAAAACGGCGAGGAGGAGTATGGGCTCGCGTGCGAGCACGCACATTCGTGTTGCATCCTACTCGCACGAACCAAAGACTACAAGATCGATAACGAGTGGCACACGTGGATTGATTACGACAAATTCCAACGTTTAGTCGCGAGCGGTGAAAAGTTTTCATCCCTCGACTACATCGAACGCACGCCGGATTGGGCCACATACGGAGCGGAAGAGGCAGGGTTCGATCCGGAACAGACACGACACCGCAAGGTTCGGAATCATCCTGGGAAATCAGAGACCGTAGCAAAAGTAATTTAAAACAATTCACGTTGTGCGTATACGGATTTAGCATTTATACATTGTACAACAACATAACTATGTCGTCTGCTTTGCAGCGGCGACATCAGCTTCGTAGAGCTCTATGTTTTCTTCCAAGTTTATCAGCAGTGCCTTTGCCGCCTCGGGCATGAACGACTGCATCACCAGTAGTGTCGGCTTGACGACGAATCGAATGAAACCGAGCTGGTTCGATTGGGTCACCCCTGGGCCCGAGAGCTTACGATCCATGAACCCGTCGACAGACATTTCCATGGCGCGTTGACGATCCCCTTGTTTGTAGAATTCATCCGTCACAGCGACAGCCCAAGACAACGCCAAGTCATAAGGTCGAGCTGGATTACTGATATCAGCGCAGTGTAGGATGTACGCCAGAGGAACCCAGGTCTCAGTCCATTCCTTGACTGGTTTCAAAACACCATCCACTGTTTCATCAGCGGCGCATTTCATGACGCGCTGGACTAACTCGGCGTGGAATTCCATATCGGTGAAGAGAATCATCTTTTGCATCCACTTTTTGATCTGCGCACAATCTTGCACGGAAAATCCAGCCAATACTCTGCATTTTTTCAGAAGGCTGAAAGCCGTGAATAGATGTCCATTTTCGTTTACGCTGATGTTGTTCCATCGCACAGCGTCGTCTGACGATGTATTCACGAGAAACGGATTGTTGACGCCAGGATGACCGACGTCGTGGACAATCGCAGACGTGAGCAAGACGAAAATGTGGATTGGATCGATTTGTTCGAGAAGGCTCGTCTCGATGAAATAAGCCATCGCTTGGGTGACGTCCGTGGCGTGAACATGGTTGTGATAGTCGTTGTCTCGATAGTTTGACTCGATGCTTCTCATAAATGTCGCAACTGAGGAAGACTTCAGAGGTAACTTTGAAAACAAATCAAAGCGCTTAAAGAGACTGTGTGCTATCGCCTCCAATGGACCCGTCTTCTTCCCAGCGAAAAGTGCGGCGTATTCATGAACGTTGAACGAAGTCCAGCTCGTTATGAATTCATTCCAGTCGCAATCGCAGTCGGAACCATGGTCGCAGGTGGAATCATGGTTCAAGTTCGCCGAGATCACGATCGAAGTCGACGGATCCGAATCGGACTCAGTCACAACGCGCGGAGCCTTCATTTCGAGCGACAGCTGCGCCATGTTTTGCGCTAGCACTATCGACGTCATATTCTGGCCATTCTGGAAAAACTGCGCGACGAATCCTTTCGCGATGGGATCGAGGAGATCCGTCGCCTGGCGCGAGGCTGCACTTCCATGTGATTGTAAAATCAATGCATCGGCGACG
>MDSW01194719.1_pt1 | contig 10535 bp, 7 predicted proteins | sample 811171 | NCBI WGS metagenome assembly MDSW01 (sample SAMN05326641, study PRJNA326480) | marine metagenome | isolation source: seawater | place: Atlantic Ocean: North West | collected 2012 | reverse complement strand
TAGAGGACAAGGTCTTCGTTCTCGAGCTTGTCTTCCTTGCCAGTCAGGACGTTTTGGCGTGATAGTTTTGCCGTGCCCACATTTTCCAGGGCAAGGTAAGGATAGGCGTCCATAAGGCAGGCATCGGTCCAGCCGGCGGCCGTCACCCCGCCGCCACAGGCGAATGAGCCGAACGGATTGAAAACGCCGACGGCATCGAATTCTTCCTGCGAAAGCTGGCCGTCAAAGTCTGTATCAAGCGGCTGCGCGGTGCCGGTGATGTAGGTGCCGTTGTCGACGAGGTCCTGCGTAAGCCTGTTCCAGCCACCGTTCTGGGCGCCACCATAGTCGTGGTACATCGCACCGAATTCTGCGCGCAGATTGTCGGTCAGTTGCGTATCAAAGGCGGCTTGCAGGATGGTCTGCTCGGTCGAAATGTTGTTGTAGTAGCTGCCGGAGTCTTCGAGTTCGGCGTAAAGGTTGTAGCCGAACTCCTTGCCAAACAGCTTGCCGGGACCGGTGATCGATCCGCTGAGGACGCTCTTGTCCCAGCTACCACCTGTATACCGCACTTCGCCTTCCGGCGCCGCCATATACTTGCCCCCGGCGATCCGGGCCGATTTCGGCACGAAGTTCATGTAACCGCCGGATTTGGATGGGCCGTAGATCGGCGAGGCGGGGCCGCGCACGATATCGATCCGGTCCGACGCGCCGATCGGGGTGGCATAGTTGCCGGGGTTGTCGAGACGTTTGACGCCGCGGAAATAGGTTTCGCCCGCCTGGCCGCGAATATCGAGTGCGCCGCCGACGCCGAAGAAGGAGTTGGTGAACGTACCGGGCGACTGGGCGACCAAGCCGTAGATGTCATCGATGCCGAAGCGTTCGATCTGTTCAGACGAAATCGTCGAGGCCGAACGCGGGATCTCCGTCAGCGTCTTGTCGAAGCCAAAAACAGAGCCGACATCTTCAACTGGCAGAGCCCGCAGGCTGCCGGTGACGACAACCGTTTCCTGGCGGGCTTCTTCTTCTTCCTCCTGAGCGAACGCCGCTGACGGCATGCCGGCGAGGATCGCCAGGCCTGCTGCAGAGAGCATGATCTTCATTTTCATGGATGCACCCGAACCTCCGGCCGACAGGCCTTCCGATTCACTTTTCCCGGCATTTGCCGCTGCATCGATACCGGGCGATGCGCCCCTCTGCTTGTACGTCATGTCGCTTTCCCCTCGCTGCTGGATGGCAATTCTACTTCCGAAGATATTTGGGGCGGTCGCCGCGCATGCTTACCGTCGTGGCGGTTCATCTGAACCGTGCACAAGCGGTGGCCGACCCACTCATTGGGATCAGGCTATGAAGGCTTGCATAGCTCGCGAAGATGTTGCGCTGCACAAGTACCGGAGAAAGCGTTAATGTGCGCATTTTTCGATCACATGCTCGGGGGCATGCATTCATACCAGTCAGCCCGTTCGCATTTCGGCGGGCCCTGTTGGGAATGCGTGCCGGTTTATGGCAAGGTCGAATAACGACTCAGTTATTCATACGGATAAGCGATCTAATTATGGCATCGGACTATTTGGAATTATGAGCATGCTCGGGCGGCGTATAATCACGAAAATCACATGTTTCTTTGGCGCTGGTGCGCTTTTCCTGGCAGCGGCGTGCGAGGCCGTTCCGGCCCAGCCGGTTTCGTCGGCGCCATCGGATGCCGGGATGATTGACACGGTCCCGCAAGACCGGGTGCCGCGAATCGCGATTGCGACCGCCTACGCGCCCGAATTCGCCGCGCTCATTCCAGAGCTAGAGGCGCCGTCCGAGTACATTATCAATGGCGTATCCTACTGGGCTGGCCGCATGCAGGAGCGGGACGTTGTCCTGTTCGAAACCGGCGTCAGCCTGGTCAACGCGACGATGAATACGGAGCGCCTGCTCGAAAACTTCAACATTACCGACATTGTCGTTAGCGGCGTTGCCGGGGGGCTCGACCCGGACCTTACAATTGGTGATGTCACGGTGCCGGCCCGTTGGGCGCAATACAATGAGTCCGTTTACATGCGCGAGACGGATGACGGCGGGTTCAAGCCTCATGCCGGTGTGGAGCCTGAGCTGCCCGTATTTGATTTCATTGGCACGCGCGGTGTCCGCATTGCCAGCTCGGATGACCCGTCACCGCAACCACAAATCTGGTTCGAGGCAACGCCACGTCTTCTGTCCATTGCTGAAAAGGCTGCAGAAACGGCAAATCTCCGGCGATGTGACGACGAAGGGCTATGCCTGCCTGAGCAGCCAGAAGTGGTCGTCGGTGGATCGGGCGTCACTGGCTCGATCTTCATGGATAATGCCCGTTTTCGTGACTACCTCTATGCGGTTTTCGAGGCGCAAGTCGTGGAAATGGAAACGGCGGCTGTCGCGATGGTGGCGCATGCGCATGATGTCCCGTTCATCGCATTCCGCAGTCTTTCCGATCTTGCCGGCGGGGGTGAGGCCAATGAGAACGAGATCACGGCCTTCCAGCACCTGGCGGCGCTGAATTCGGCGGCGGTCGTCCTTTCCTTTCTGGATGCTTATGGCGATGCCGGCGCTGCCCAGCCGCGGGCCGCTTATTGCGAGATCAATTTCTCAGTGGCATCGACCTATGCCGGCAAGGCGCTCGGTGACGAATTCGTCGAAAGGGTTCGCGCGGCATTTCGGGACGATGAGGCGCATGCAGCCTTCCTTCATTCACAGCTTCCTCGCGCGGAACGGATCGCCAGTCTCGCCGCCAGCCAGCAGGGAAGCGAGATTTCGCCAACACTGCTTGAGGTCTGGGGGGGCTATAAGGGAAAGACCAGTCCCTCCCTGGCCATGCGCCTGCCGGGAGATGCGACAGACGACCGTGCACTGGCCCAGGCGGTTGGCGCGGCGCTTGGCTATACGTTCATGCAGGAGAGTGTCCTGGTGCAGTGCTCGGGTGATGAGGCCGGGGCAACGACCCATCCTGCGCTCAACCTTGTTGAAACCGGTTCGAGCAATATCCTGTCCGAGACGACGGTCCGGTCTGTATTCGGTATGCTGCTGGGCCAAGCGGAGGGCAATTTCGACCTGGGTTTCACTTACTACCCCGACGAGGACCGCTTCTCTACGGTCGGGCTGACCGATGGCGGAAGCTTTGAGCGCGGCGCGATGACCAAATTGCACGACGACCTTGAGACGGTAAGCGGTCTCAGCACAGCCCTTTCGTTGAGCGAACAGGATGTATGGGTCAGCTTTTCTGGTAATGACTGGAGCTGTGATGCCGATGGGGCCGGATACCTAAAAAGCCCGGTCGTCGCGGCGCTGAAGCCGGAACTGGACAAAATCCGGGCGTCGTTTGCTGGCGAGCTGGAATCATTCGTTGAAGCCCAGTTGGACTAGACGTTTTTCATCAGGAGTAATGAGTTGAGAATTTGCGTATTCTGCGGGTCGAATACCGGCCGCGGCGAAGTCTACATGGAATCTGGATACGAGTTCGGTGCGATGATCGCCGAACGGGGGCTAGAGGTCGTCTATGGCGGCGCTCGCAATGGACTCATGGGCGCCGTCGCCAATGGCGCGCTTGAAGCGGGCGGCAAGGTGATCGGCGTGCTGCCACGCCAGCTCTTCGAGCTCGAACAGGCGCATGAGAACCTGACCGATTTGCGCGTGGTGAATTCAATGCACGAGCGCAAGCAGATCATGCATGATCTTTCCTCCTCCTTTGTCAGCCTTCCGGGCGGTATCGGCACGATGGAAGAGATGTTCGAAGTCTGGACCTGGACGCAGCTGGGTGTGCACCGCAAGCCGCTCGCGCTCTATAATGTCAACGGCTTTTACGACGCCCTGGAGTCTTTTCTGGACGTGATGGTGGAGGAGGGCTTTGTGAAGGATGTGCATCGCAGCATGACGCTGGTCGGAAAGGATCCGGCCAAGCTCCTCGAAGAGCTCACAAGCTATGAGCCGCCGCTCGTCAAGAAGTGGCTGAAGCCTGAAGAGCGCTAGGCAGACGCACGCTCATTTCAGACGCTCACCTGCGATATAGGTCGCCGCGATGCAGCGATCATCGCCGAGCGTCTGCAGGACGAAGAGTTCATCCGTCAGGCTGGACGAGGACTGCATCCGTGTGCGCATCGCCGATGTGGCTTGCGAGTCGACGACGATGAGATCGGCATCCGAACCAGCTTCGAGCGCGCCAATCCGGTCTTCCATCGATAGCGCGCGCGCATTGCCGAGCGTGAGCAGGTAGAAGCTCTCAAGTGGATTGAGGCTATAGCCGCAAAGCTGGCTGACCTTGTAGGCTTCAGAGGCGGTTGCCAGCATGGAGTAGCTGGTCCCGGCACCGACATCGGTTGCCAGTGCCACGCGAACGCCGCTTTCTGTCAGGGTCTCGTAGTCAAACAGGCCGCTGCCAAGGAACAGGTTGGAGGTCGGGCAGAACACGGCGACCGATCTGCTTTCCTTGAGGGCCGTTCGCTCACGGGGTTCCAGGTGGATGCAGTGCCCGAATAGCGAGCGTGGACCCAGCAGGCCATTCGATTCGTACACATCCAGATAGTCACGTGCGCCCGGGAAAAGGCGGGCAGTTTCCTCAATCTCGCTGCGGTTCTCGCAAAGATGGGTCTGGAGGAAGACATCGGGGGTTTCGCGCATCAGTGTTCCTGCCAGGTCGAGCTGGGCTTCGCTGCACGTGATCGCAAAACGTGGTGTCACGGCATAATGAAGCCGACCGCGACCGTGCCAGGTGTCGATCAGGCGCCTGCTGTCATCATAGCCGGACTGGGAGGTATCCAGAAGGTTGCCCGGCGCATTGCGATCCATCAGGACCTTGCCGGCAATCATGCAAAGGCCGCGCGCCTCGGCCTCGGCAAAAAAGGCGTCCATCGCGGTTTTGTGAGATGTTCCGTATACGACGGATGTGGTCACCCCATGCCTAAGGATTTCGTCGAGATAGCAAGCCGCGATCGACTGGGCGTGAGCCTCGTCTTCGAACAGGGCCTCCTGAACAAAAGTGTAGCCATGCAGCCAGTCCAGGAGCTGGGCGCCGTAGCTGGCAATGACGCCCATCTGGGCAAAGTGGGCATGGGTGTCGATAAAACCGGGCATGAGAATACCGGGCCGGTGATCGGTCACAGGGAGGGTCCGATACGCCTCCGGGAGGTCGCTGAAATTGCCGCGCCAGGCAATCCTTCCACCGTCGGTCACGACGGCGCCATCCTCCCAGAACGCATAGCAGGACTCATCATCCAGAGAGTCCGGGCGCTCGAAAAAGGTGAGCACTCTGGCGCGCAGGACCTTGTCACTCATGGAGGGCAATCCTCTCCGGCATTGCAACCCGGCCAAGCCGTGCGCTGATGGTGTTCACCAGCCAGTTCGGCGAGGCCTTCCTGTCTGTGTTTACGCAGTTGAGCGTACTTGTTGTCAATGTCTGGGTATGCAGGGCAGGTGCGCTTCATGGGGTTCGGCCGCATGTCATACTTGTCCGTACAACATTCGAGCAGCGGGCCGGTTTGCATGACATAGATGAAGGCAGCTCAAGCGTTCTAAAAATCCGCTCGTTCGGGAGCGTTGACGATAGGGGCGGCTCCACAGCCTAGTGCGTGAACATGATGGGTTATCAGCTGACAGGGAATTCTTGATATGAGGTTTTTCGATTTTATGCCGGCAAGCGCTTTGGGCCTTGCGGCCTCTCTGGCAATTAGCGCCTGCACGGAAGCACCTGCCGCAGAGCCGGAGGAGAGCGTGGAGTCTGCGGACCAAACCTCAGTGCTGGATTGCGCGCCTGGAGCGCCCTGCAGCACGTCGCTTCCGGTACGCGTCGTGCTTGTCACCATGTTCGAGATCGGAGAGGATGAAGGCGACAAGCCGGCCGAATTCCAACTCTGGAAAGAGCGCCGTCCGTTCGACATGCAGATCCCGTTTCCGCATTCCTATCATGACCTTTTTTATGATGAAGAAAATCAGGTGCTCGCAATGGTCACGGGTATCGGGACGGCGCGGTCAGCTGCGGCCACCATGGCGCTCGGCCTGGATCCGCGCTTCGACCTTTCCGAAGCCTATTGGCTGGTTGCTGGTATCGCAGGCATCGATCCGGAGGACGCCTCCATCGGCTCTGCTGTCTGGTCGGCCTATCTCGTGGACGGCGATCTCTCTCACGAGATCGACGCCCGCGAAAAGCCGGAAGATTGGCCGACTGGCTATTTCCCACGGTACACGAACGGGCCTTACGATCCCGACCGGCCAGAGCCGACGGGCGAGATGTTCCATATCAATGAAGGGCTACGTGACTGGGCCTATGAGCTGACCAAGGACCTCGAACTGCCAGACCTGGAGGGCCTTGCCGAGGAGCGCTCGCTCTATACCAACTACGAAATGGCGCAGAAACCGCCCTTCGTCCTGAAGGGCGGTCACCTGGCCGCCATGACCTTCTGGCATGGCGAGCTCATGAATGAGTGGGCGAATGACTGGGTCGACTACTGGACCGATGGCAATTCGGAGTTCGTCACATCGGCCATGGAAGAGACGGGCACCTACACCTCCATCGAGTATCTCGACCGGATCGGAAAAGTGGACAAGGACCGCTTCATGGTGCTCCGCGCTGGCAGCAATTACACAATGCAGCCTCCTGGCAAGACCGCCGCAGAAAACCTGCTTGGTGAGAATGAAGGCTATGCCGGCATGCTTGGTTCGCTGGAGTCGCTTTATCTGGTGGGTGGCACCGTCATCGACGAAATCACCGGAAACTGGGAAACCTACAAGGACAACGTGCCTGGCGAGTAGGACGCTGGGCTCATTCAGGCTGGGCGATGGTCCAGCCTGCGATGTCCTTTTCAAAGGCCTCGAAATCATCTTCCAGCTTCAATTGAAGCAAAGCTTTCGGGCTGAACAGGGCGAGCGCCCTGCAGCTGCGGGATGCAACTGACTGGCAGGTCGGTGAAGGCGTTCCGGGCTGTCCGGGTTTCCAGATGCTCGTGCCGGGCAGGAATGCGAATTCCAGGCTGTTTCGAGCCGCCTGTTTGAGGTCACGATAGGCGAGACCGTGTTCAAGCGCGGCGCGAACATACTGCTCGGTCATGTCCGTGCGCAGGACACCCTGGTCGTCGGTCGAAAGGACAATGGGAACGCCAGACGCGCGGTAGAGATTCAGCGGATGCTCCTTGCCCCTCACGCCGAGAATAATGTCATTGCTCGACAGGTTGATCTCGACGGCAATGCGCTCCTCGGCCATTCGGTCAAGTGTCTTGCGGCTGTCGAGCTCCCAGGCGATGTCGATGCCGTGTCCGATCCGGCTGGAACCGGCAATCTCGATCGCGTCGCGAATGTGGCTGCGCAGAGCGTAGGCGGGTGCGAGTCCAAGGGTGAGTTCGCCTGCATGTAGCGAGACCTTGGCGCTTGGATATTTTTCGTTGAGGAAGGCGATCATGCGCATGTGCAACTGGTAATTCTCGATCGCCCGCGGGTCGTCCTCAGGCTGGACCAGCGAAACGCCGAGGAAGCGCGGATCGGCCTCGATCAGGGCGAATCCCAGCGCAAGCTGGCGGAACAGTTGCTCGTTGGGCAGCAGGCGAAGGCCGTAGAAATTGTAATAGACGGTGACATCGCAGCCGGGTTCGGCGTCCGCCGTGCCGCAGCTCAGGATTTCGGCCGCCTCGCGTTCAGTCTTGTCGCGCTGCTGGATGCCCGCCTCGACAAGCGCGTCGATCTCTGGCGCAAAACGCGAAAACGCCGCGTCGAGGTCGCTCTCATCCCAGTCGCCATCTTCAGACTGGACAGTATACTGATTAATCGTGCCTGGATTGAACATAAGTTCGACATAGGACAGCCGGTCATCAGCGGCGAGCTGCTTGATGGATGCCAATGTCCGGTCGGGCTCCTCGCTCACGATGGGGAAGAACCTCTCGAAACTGCCGAAAAACTGTTCGTGCCCAGATCGGTCGATATCGACATCCGCAAGCACTTCGCGGACTGACAGGGCATCTACAATTTCGGCATAGAGGGCCGGGTCTGTGCGCATCAGGCCGACGGCAGTGATCTCTCCCTCATCCTCGCAGGGTGGAGGACTGATAGCGGCAGGGACTTCGGTGACACAGAAGGCCCGGTCTTCGGCCCAGGAGAGATACTCTTCCGCGAAGGGTGTGCCCGAGGCGTGGTTGTGCAGGTCTCCACCTTTCGGCATGTCGCGAAGGAAGACACGAAGCAGGACCGGATCGTCGGAAATCCGGTCAAAAAGCGCTGCGGCCTCGCGCTCGGTATCCTCCGCTGATGCGGTCGGTGCAGCCGTCAACATCAGGCAGCTCATCGTGCACGCCAGCGCAGCAAGGGATGGTCGAAAGAGCGTTGACCCGCAACGGGATCTACCGCGCCGCATTTTTCACAAAATCTTCGACGAAGTCGTCATTCCGGCCGTCCGGCACCCCGGTGAACCAGCCACCACGTACATGCCGGCGGACGGCTCGGTCATTCGTGGCGACAGCCGCCGAGTGCCAGAGATAGGCATCATGGAACAGCACATCGCCTGCTTCGCAATAGACGGCGATCTCGCCCGGCGCCTTTTCGAAGGCGAGCGGCATATCATATGGCGGTGGCTCATCGGTGTAGCCGCCCACTGGCTTCGATTGCGCCGGAACCGGCACATTGTTGGCATTCCTGAACGGGGCAGGGGTTGCCCATTTATGCGACCCGGGCACCACTCGGAGAAATCCGTTTTCAGGGCTGGTCGCGTCGATATGGATAGTGAAAGCCACAGATGGCCAGCAATCCATATGCGGGCCGCTCTGCCAGTCGGAGTGCCAGCCGATCCGGCGATAGCCGGAATTGCTGCCCCCGCGTGCGTCCTGGTAAACAGCCCCGAACCTTGAATGCTCGCGCAAGTGACCGCCTGGCACCCATTTCTCCATCAGTGCCGTGATTGCCGGGTGGAGGATTGCCGCGCGCGTCGCGGGCGAGACTTCAGTGATGTACTGTACATAATTGGCGAAGCGTTTCTCGCCATTGACGGCATCGTCCAGAAGGACGGAATTGCCATGGCGGGGATCAAGCTTGCCCTCGATGACACCGGTCTGTGCGTCGACGCATTCATTGGTAAGGCGTTCGAGATCGGCCGGTTGGTAGAGGCGGCGCAGAATGGCGAATCCATGCTCTCGGAAAAATGCGTCAAGGGCGTCCAGCTCATCGGCATGAAAGACGCCGATATCGGTATTGATGCTGCCTGTCTTCATGGTCGGAATCCCGAAATAGCCGCTCTATTTATTCGTCCGTTTAAACGTATCCCCAAGCGGATGCATTGGTATTCAGACCGCCCTGAGCGTCCGTCCTCAGGCATGCCGGATTCGTATCCACGATAGCAGTGCATTGCCCAAGCTTTGGTCAAGGCACAGCGATAGACCGTCGCATATGTCGAGTCACACTCGACCGGCCAGGCGTTCACTGGGAGCAGTTAAGCGTCCGAATTTTTCGACTGATGAGGGGCCGGTGGCGTATTCGTTTGATAATCTCCGGAGCCTCTTCGGTTTCTGCCTGATCCTCGGTCTTGCCTGGCTCTTCTCGAGTGGGCGCAAGCAGGTGCCTTTTCGTACGGTCGGCATTGCGATTGCGCTTCAGGTTGTCTTCGCGGCGCTGATGTTCAATGTCCCGCCGTTGCGGGCAGCGTTGCAATCGATCGCTGCAGGACTTGGCGTGTTGCTGCAGGCCACGCGTGAGGGGACTCAGTTCGTCTTCGGCTATCTCGCCGGCGGTCCGGCGCCCTTCGACACCGTTGAGCCGGCAAACAATTTCGTCCTGGCTCTGCAGGTCCTGCCGCTGATGATCGTCGTCTCCGCGCTTTCAGCGGTGCTCTGGAAATGGGGCATCCTGGAGAGGCTGTGCCGGGGCATCGGCTATGTCCTGAATCGCACGCTCGGCCTGTCGGGCCCGATTGGACTGGGAACCGCGGCTAGCATCTTCCTCGGCATGGTCGAGGCACCAATGATTGTTCGACCTTACCTGATGCGCATGTCGAGGGCCGACATTTTCCTCATCATGACTGCCGCCATGGCAACAGTCGCGGGGACGGTCATGGCGCTTTACATCGCCCTTCTGCAGACAACGATCCCTGAGGCGCCGTCGCATGTCATCGTCGCCTCGTTTATGGCAGCTCCGGCGGCGATTGCGATTGCCCGCGTCATCCAGCCACCCGGGGCCTCCGGTGTCATCCAGGATGAAAAGCCGCCGCCCCGCCTTTATCAGTCCACCATGGACGCCTTTGCGCGCGGCGTTCAGGACGGTGTGAACGTTTTCATCTATGTGATTGCCATGATCATCGTGTCGGTTGCGGTGATCGCTCTGGCCGATATCGCCCTGGCCGCTTGGCTGCCAGATGTGAATGGGGCACCGGTAACGGCCGGGCGTCTTCTTGGTTGGCTGCTCTCGCCCTTCATGTATCTCCTCGGCATCCCCTGGCAGGACAGCGTCGACGCGGGCCGGCTTGTCGGAATCAAGATCGTCCTGAACGAGTTGCTCGCCTTCATCAATCTCTCCGGTATCCCGCTCGAGGACATGGAGCCCCGTAGCCGGATGATGATGATTTACATGCT
>MDSW01126252.1_pt1 | contig 10535 bp, 8 predicted proteins | sample 811171 | NCBI WGS metagenome assembly MDSW01 (sample SAMN05326641, study PRJNA326480) | marine metagenome | isolation source: seawater | place: Atlantic Ocean: North West | collected 2012 | reverse complement strand
TATTTAACTTGCAATGCCTGCAGGTCTCCCCTTTATTGATAGGTGAAACATGATTATTTCCTTGTATAAAATCATTAGCTACGGCATTTAAATTTATTTTCCAGTAATTCAATAATTCGTCCCAAGAGGAATACCCACTTGCCTTGGTAAAATCTTGATTTTTAAGTATTCCAAGGGAAAATTCTTTATTTGTGGTCCCTTTAAACTCAGGTTTGCCGATGACTAAATGGCCATAAGCCAACCCAATGGCAGGTTTAGCGAGAGCATAAAGGGGTAATTGAGGGCCGTGTATATTTTCCCCAAACCAATCTGTTGTTTTAGCATCTCTTCCTGTCTTGTAATCAATTAATAGGAGACCCTTGCCAGGTATTTCATCGATACGATCAATTCTCAATATCAATTTAATTCCTGATAAACTTATTTCAATACTCTCTTCACTATGAAGTACTTTAAAATCGGGCCTTTTTAGTTCTACAAACAATAGCCAGTCATGGATGACTCTCACGTTTCGTTCTTTTTCAAGTTTGTTGAATTGAGTTTGACCTAAAGTACGTTTCGAACAAATTCTTATTGCTTCTTGTACATCTCTTTCAATTTGCTTCCTTAATAAATTATCGGATAGTGTTAAAAGGTTTTTCTGACTAACCGTTTTAATCCAGAATAACTCTAAGGCTTTATGGATAACGTTGCCGCGATCTAGGCTGTCAAAATCGACTTCAGGAATCTGATAGTATTCACTGTTTAATCGGTGTCGAGCAAAAGCCATGAAAGGGCAATCAATTTGATTTTTTAAGAGGCTATAACCTGATGAAATACCTCGTGTGGAAAATAGGTTTTTTTCCGTATCAGTTGCTGGTACAAATATTGACTCTGTAAACTCTTCGAGATTGTTCAGACTTAAGACTTGATCCTTGATTCTCTTGGAAGGATAAGACACTGCATTAACCTTAGTGAATCCTTTTAGTAAGGGACTAATTTTTATGTCCACATCTCCTTCGTGAAGAGCATAACTAAAGTGAATTTCTGGCGCCGATATTAGAAGTCGTCTCAATGATTGTTCTGCAAATTTTAATTCTCGTTGAGGATTAGATCGTGGTATAGAAAATTTGTTTCGGATTTCATAAGGAATAAAAGGATTGGGTTCGGGATGAGTTGGGAGTGCTTCACTATGGCAACCCATGACCCATAAGTGGTCAAACTGCATCCCAGATGACTCGAGAAGGCCTATTACTTGGATGGAGTGCTCCGGTGTTTTGGTTTGAAAGGGTGTTCCTTTTACAATATTGATCAGGTGTTCTATAGCTTTTAACCTATTAACTGGGCCGATAATCTGGTTGAGGGAACAAAGTTGATTTAGGCAATTTTTCCATGCTTCAAAAGCCTGATACCGTTTGGATAAAACTGACGATTTATCGACAGATCCGTTTAGTTTTCCTGGCCATCCGGTTGCTTTCAATAACTCTGATAATTTTTTTGCCCACTGTTCTGGCAATAGGATTTTGTTGTTTAGTACCCATATATTCAATCTTTCTACCAATTGATCTACTTGAGGAATACTTCCATAATTTATGGAGAGTTGGTCAAGAGATATTGAGAGAATTCTTTGTTTTCTTAGTCTGCTCTCAAGATTTGATACTTCTTGGGTGGGAGGAAAATCGAATCCCAAAAAAGGACTTTGGATAAATGAAAGTAGCGTGTTGATAGGTATAGTAGAGGTTTTTAAACTTAACAAGTCTAGTGCTATTTTAATCATAGGCTCCTGAGATAAGGGCGGAGCTAAAGAAATATTAAATACCTGTTCGTTTAAATTAAAAATGGACTCGGGAACTAATTCTGCCGTTAACTCGCGTTTTAACAACGTATAATACTTTTCCAGCTCTGGTACAACGATGCCTATTCGTTTTCCTGGTTTAAATATTGACCTTACCCAGCGAGAACATCCTTCGGCTTCTTCTTTTTTGTTTTCGTATTCTCGGACATCTATACTTTCATAGTTTAGATTGTTTTCTAAAACTTCTGGAGTGGGTATTGGTGATAGAATCTCTACACGAGTTCCTTTTTCTAGAAGAAAATCTATGAAATACTTAAGCTGTGGGTTCTGTTCTTCAAACCCCATGATGCGGAGTGCATATGGAATGGATATCGTTCCATCCTGCATAGAGTTTTTTACAGAATCCATAAGCATACAGGGATCTAATGCACCTAATGAAGACAGGTGTCTTTCATATTTTAGAGTCCATTTGAGGAAAGTTTTTGCTTCATCAGTCAGATCATAAAGTTTAGGATTTCGAGGAAGCCGGTATTCATGAATTAGGGTAAAAGCTTGACTTACTTTAGATGCGATTCCTTGAAGATGAAGAAGGTCAAGATGGGCTGAGTCACTAGATATTATTTGTTCCCAGATTTTTTCGCATTGTAATTGGCTGAGAATGTATTTAGTTGGCCATGATTCTATCCAAACATTACGTAACCAGACTGATAGGGAGAGTATATTTGGGCTCTGCCAGGCATTCTGACCCGCTTTTTTCTTCTTCTCATCATGTTCAAGTAAAAGCCAACGGGCTAGCCGATTGTTGACGGTAAGGGTAAGAGGTGGTAGTGGTGAGCGATTGCTCATTAATAGTTAAGGGGTGTCCTGAACCCACACTTCACCTGTAGAAGTGGTTTCGCGTTTCCAAATAGGTGTAGTGCGTTTGAGTTCTGCAATTGCCCATTCACAGGCTTTAAATGTTTCGCCACGGTGTTCCCCGGCTGCGACGATTAAAACAATATTTTCACCGATATCGATGTGACCGATACGGTGGATGATACTCATATCAATGATTCCAAAATCCTTAATAGATTTTTCGCGAATTTCCTCAAGTTTTTTTTCTGCCATCTTGGGGTAATGCTCAAAATTAAGCTCGCTAATGTTTTGACCTTTAGAAATCTCCCTCCCTGTCCCAAGAAAGGTAGTGATACCACCTATATTTCGGGAAACTTTTTTCATAGCTTCGATTTCATCCGTTACAGAGAAGTTTTCCAACTGTATACGTATTTTTGCATCGATGGTTGTACTCATTTTATTGTCCTTGTTATATCGATCCGCCTGAGAAAGGGGGGAGAAACGCCACTTCGTCTCCATCACGAATGATGGTATCCGCAGATGCCATTTCTTGATTAACTGAGATCATGACTTTTTTTTCTCGGATAACTGCTCCCATTTTTGGCGCTGTTTTAGAAATAATATCGCTTAACTGATCTATACTTATCGGGTTTTCAATATCTAAACTGTCTTCTTCTTTTTCTGCAATGGATTTTAGACTGGCGAAATATTTAATGGTGATCATATCCTGCTCTCCGCCGGTTCTTTTTCGAAAGTTCCCGATTTACCACCTGACTTGTGAAGTAAACCTATATTATTAAAATACATTCCCTTGTCAACAGCTTTACACATGTCATATATTGTGAGTACTGCCATAGAAACTGCAGTCAGTGCCTCCATCTCGACACCCGTCTGTCCGGTAACTTTAACTGTGGCGTTCACGGTGATGGAAGATAGGCCCGTTTCAGAGCTTGGGTCTTCGTTTACCTGAAAGCTAATATCGACACCTGTAAGTAAAAGAGGGTGGCACATAGGTATAACTTCATGGGTGCGTTTAGCTCCCATTATCCCAGCTACCTGCGCTACTGCGAGTACATCACCTTTTTTAATTTGCCCCTCTTTTATTAATCGCAAAGTTTCTGGTAGCATAAATATTTCTCCGTTAGCCACCGCTTTGCGGGAAGTATGAGCTTTTTCAGAAACATCTACCATGCGAGCACGGCCTTCTTCATTAAAATGTGTAAGTGGGTTATTCATATTAATTGTGATTGTACATCAACAAGCGTATACGCTCAATGGCATTTAAAATTTTGTATTTCACTAACGGCTACTCAGGAGGTTCATATAGACCAAGAATATTTCCATCGGGGTCCCGAAAACGTGCTAGCTTGCCGTAAGAGTGTATTTCTATATTTCCGTCCAGTACTGCATCCAGCTCTTTCATTCTTAGAATAAAACCTTCAATTGGTTGGGCAAGAAAATAAACAGTAGCCCCAAATCTGTTTGTGGAAGAGGATTTATTTAAAGCCAGTCTTTGTCCGCCAAGTTCAAACTCTGCCCAATCCTCTCTGTGAAACAGAGGTTCTTTTCCTAGTACCTTCTGGTAGAATTCCACCGCTCTATCTAAGTTTGTAACTGGATAAGAAATGAATGCGATTGTTGTCTGCATACTGATATCCGAATTTATTAATAAATATTATTTGGAGATTAAAGCTTGTCACTTTTTAATATAGGACTGGTTCTATTATCCAGTATTTTGCATTCTTTCTGGAATATATTGACTCAGACTAGTAAAAATTCCCAATACTTTTCTGGCATCAAAGGCATTTGGATTATGGTTATGGCCTTGAGTGCCTATTTATACTTAGGAATTTCCCCTTTGAGTTCTGAAATTTTATTTTGGGGCATCCTCTCAGGATTTTTGCATGGCGTTTATATACTCTGCCTTTCTAGGGCATATGAAACTGCTGATATTTCTTATGTCTATCCAATTGCTAGGTCCGCCCCGGTATTTGTGCCAATTTTTTCTTGGTTAATGCTGGATGAACACTTAAGTATTTCCACGTTTGTTGCTATCGGATTTATTCTGACTGCTATTTATATCTTACATTTTAAAGGCAAAATAATAGAGGGATTTAAAAACCTGATAGAGGCCATGGGTCATCAGGATTTACGTTGGGCTTTCTATACACTAGTAATGGTGATTAGTTATAGTCTTGTGGATAAAAAAGGGATGGATTCGTTTTTGAGTCACTTTCCTGATCAACCCTTTATCAATGGAGTTACTTTTTTTTTCATTGAGGCTGTTATAGGTTTTACTGTCTGTAATGTTTATATTTTCATCAAACATCCTTCAAAGTATATTTTACAAACTTGGAGAGCTGAATGGCATAAGGCTCTAATTGCCGCTGTTGCGACTCTAGGCTCTTACGGCTTAATCTGCGTTGTTCTTCAGTTTGAAGCATTGAGCGCGATTGTTTCACTTCGACAAGTCAGTGTTTTGATGGTGGTCTATTGGGGGTGTTGGAAACTAAGGGAGCCTTTTGGCCAGCAACGCTTGTTGGCCGGAGTAATGATTTTAATCGGTATATTTCTGCTTGGCAGCAACTCTTATTAACTCTTAAGTAGGATAGTTTATTAAAAAAAATTAACCCCATTTACTGATAAGACATCGATATAATAAAAGTATTATTGATCATTAAAATTAAAAAATAATATTACGTCTGTGGAGATTCTCCACTATGAAACTGGAGGTTGTCTGTGAATCGTATTTTAAAATTTATAAAAACCGGATTGTTTCTTTTTGTATTTGTTGCTCTTTTAATCTCTTCCGCGGAAGCGGTTAAAGGTGATAAACGTATAACTAAGACTTTTTCATTGAAGAACGGACTTGATGTTCTTCTTGTCTCTGATCCGGACGTACATCGCAGTGCTGCTGCTTTATCAGTTGGTACAGGTTATTTGTATGACCCTAAGGATAAAGCAGGTTTGGCTCATTATCTTGAACACATGCTATTTTTAGGAACAAAAAAATATCCTACAGTTGGTTCCTATAAAAAGTTTTTGGATTCACACTCAGGAGGATCTAATGCATACACGAGTGGGAATATCACTAATTATTTCTTTCAGGTATCTCATGATGGTTTCAACGAAGCTTTAGATCGATTTAGCGACTTTTTTAAGGCACCTTTATTCGATAAAACCTATGCAGAGAGAGAAGTAAAAGCTGTTAATAATGAGCATGAAAAAAACAAGTTAAATGATGGGTGGCGTGGAAATTATATTTCCGGGTTGATGTCCGAACCAGGTCATCCTCTTGCAAATTTTGGAACCGGTAATCAGTTAACTTTGTCCGGTGAAAATCAACCAGCATTACTTGAATTTTATGAAAATTATTATGCGGCTTCAAATATGAAGTTGGCTCTAATATCAAGCATGCCGATGGAAGTTCTTTCTGGTGTAGCGGATAAATATTTTTCTGATATACCTGATAGACAGGTTAATATTCCCCAGCTATCTTCTGAATTCAGAAAGCCGCTCAAAGGTAACTACCGGTTGCTAAAAATTAAAACGATTAAAGATGTTCGCTCTTTAGAAATCGATTTTCCTACTATACGACTTAAAAACCATCAATCTAGCAAACCAGCCTCGATTATGGGCTCTGTCTTGGGTTATGAAGGCAAAGGTTCACTGCTTTCTAAGTTAAAGGAAGAAGGGCTGGTCTTGAGTCTTAGTGCCGGTGGAGGCAGTAGTCATCCGGATATTAATTCATTTGGAATTAATATATCTTTAACCGAAAAAGGATTGAAAGAGTACGAGAGGATTCTTGAGTTAGTTTTTTCGTATATTCGTATGATTCGTGAACACGGATTTGAAGAGCACACCTTTAAAGAAGCTCAGGCTATGGCTCAGATTAATTTTGACTGGAAAAATCCAGATGAAGGTATGGGGTTTGTTTCTAGCAAAGCTTCACTCATGCAGGATTATGAGTTAAAAGATGTTGAGACCTTACCGTTTCTCTTTAAAAAATATGATCCTTCTGCTTATAAGGCGGTGCTAGATACTTTGATTCCAGAAAATGCAATGGTGGTCTTGAGTCACAACTTAGCTGAAACTGACAGTAAAGCACCTTATTATGATGCTGAATATTCTCTCAAAAAAATTGGAGGAAAGTCTTTTATTAAATTGTCTAACCCGGAAAAGGTTAGCGGTATTTTTTACCCCGCAAAAAATGACTTTATTCCTTACAATCTGAACCTAGTTGAGGAGTATCCTCATTTGGTTCAGGATAATGACCGAGGAAAAGTCTGGTTTAAATACGACCATCGGTTCAAACAACCTAAAATAGCCCTGACATTTAGAATCGAAACTCCAAAAGTTTATGGTAGTCCTAAAAATCTAGAACTGGCTAAACTTTATGAAGCTATGATGCAGGAGGGTTTAAATGAACTTGTTTATCCTATTCAGTTGGCAGGGTTGTCCTACGCTTTGTCGATTGAAAAAAAGGGGGTACTTCTAAGTTTGGGTGGGTATTCTGAGAGAATTGGTGATTTGATTAAACTTGTTACTAAAAACCTGAAACAAGTGAAAGTAGATAAACAAAAATTTGCAAATATTAAAGAAGCGATGGTACGCGGATTAAAAAATAAAAAACTTGGACAAGCCTATTCTCGTGGAGGTTATTATAACTATTTGATGCTACTCCAAGATCAATACACTGAGGAGGAAAAGCTTTCAGCTTTGAATGCGATCACTTTGAGTGATGTTAAAGCATTTGCTCAAACACTTTATGACAGGGTCTATATCACCGGAATGATTCATGGTAACTGGTCGGATGATGAAGCGCGACAAAGTGTGGATATCTTGCTATCAGCATTAGGAAGTAAACCACTACCTGAAAATGATCGATTTGAGCAGGTGGTAGAGACTATGCCATCAGGAGAGAGGTTCCAATTTAGCCGCGAGGTGGAGGATAATAATAATTCCCTTGCCTACGCAATTCAGGTTGGGGATAAAGATTTTTCCATTCTGGCTCAAAGCTCAATAATTGCATCGATTGTTGAAAGTGATTTTTATACTCAAATGAGAACCAATCAGCAGTTGGGGTATATTGTATGGAGTTTTAATCAGCGTATTGAGGAGAGTATATTTTTTCGACTGGTTATCCAGTCTTCTACTCACGGGCCTTTTGAAATGAGTAAGCGAGTCTCTAGCTGGCTGGCGAGCACAGACAAACTATTTTCTGATTTGACAGATGAGGAATTTTCACGGCATCAGGAAAGCCTGATTGTTGGTCTTGAAAAAGAAGGAGATAGTATAGGTTCAGTTGCGGGAGACCTTTATACACTTGCTACTGATGAAAAGGGTGACTTTCATTTTAAAAAGAAGCTAATAAAAGCGATTCGAAATCTTAAAAAAATCGAAGTTGCTAAAATGGCGGACAGAATTTTTAGAGATCCTACTACACCTCGACTTGAGGTTTTAATGAGAGCTAAGGGGAGCAAGGAAAATATACCCGAAGGGGTCATCGCAGATGTTAGTCAATTTAAAAACCGACTAAAACGGTGATGTATGCGCAATAACAAATGAAATTTGGTACAGCTTTTAAAAGAGGATCCAATTTTCTTAAGCTTATTGCTGCAACAAGAAAGTTTTCCAAAATTAACAGTGAAGTCCAAGATAGTAAGGCTCAGCGCTACTTTATTGAATTGCTGGGCATTTCTAGAGGACTACCTTCCAAGAATGGCCAGTTCCTGACTATGGATCGTGATAGTCAGGGACTGCGCAAACTCCTCAATAATTATTTGAAGCCTCTTCCTTTTGATGAGGTATCAGAGTTGATAGATATAGCCTATGGCAAGCCCTGGGGTAAAGTTTTTAAAATTCTTGATAAATCCTGTAAGACTGCATCCCTTGGACAGGTGCATTTTGGCAAGCTTGAAGATGGTACAGATGTAGCGGTTAAGATACAGTACCCCGAAATTGCGATGGCGGTTAAAGCAAAGATGAGTTTTATGAGATGGTTGCCAAAAATTGGGCCCATGGCAAAGTGGGGATTCGAGATGGGTGGCTATCACGATGCTTTCTGGCATAATTTTAGCGAAGAATTAGACTACAGAGTTGAAGCAGCACATCAAGAACGCTATCGCCGTAAGGTTTGTAAACTAAAACGTATTGTGATTCCTGAGGTATTGTCTGACTTGACCCAGCCTAACGTGTTGGCACAGAAAAAAGAAGAGGGATTCAGTCTTGATAAAGCTGAAACTATGATGCCTGAGCAGAAAAAAACTATGGGCCAATTACTAATACAACATTATTTTTATATGTTGTTTCGGCAAGGTTATGTTCATTCTGATCCCCAACCATCCAACTTTGCCTTCCGCCAGTATAAAAAAAATTATTTTGTATTAATTATTAATGATTTCGGAAGTGTACTGGAAGTTTCATCAGAGTTTAGGCTAACTCTTTTAAGAATTATTTTAGCTTTGCGTGAAAGAGAGAACTTGTCCCCATTGTCTTGTCTCACTGCTCTGGGTTTTGATCCTATTAAATTAAAAGACCTGCGCTTGATGCTCCCTGCTTTAATGTCTGTTTTATTCGAACCATTTTTAACCGAAGCTCCCTTTAATGTTAATAACTGGCGAATTAATGAACGGTTTGATCAGATTGTCGGAGATATGAAGTGGTGGTTTCGGTCTTCAGCGCCTCCTCAAATAATATTTCTGATGCGAATATTTTATGGCTTGATAACCATGTTGAGTAGACTAGATGCTTCATTATCCTGGAAGTTAACGATGGATAATATTCTGTCTGACATCTATCCTGAGGCACGAGCTTTGATCTTGCCGGAAGTAGATAAAGAATTTCAGACTCCAGCTTTTGACTCTATTGCTCGTTTCCTAAAGGTTTCTGTGGTGAAAGCGAATGGAAGTAAAATAAATCTTACTATGCCTGGAAGGTGTGTAGATGATATTGAAGGCGAGATGGAAGAATCGATTAAACAGTCAATCCATAAACAAAATATCAACTTAATAGCAATTCAAGATAAAGTTCGAAAATCAGGCTTTTTGCCACAGACTCTATTTGAACTTCAAGATGAAGATCATACTATTAAAGTATGGCTGGAATAATCATAGGGCCTGGTAGATAATTCGGCAGGCAGAAATAAGTTGATAGAGCTCTGGCTGAAGGGCTGAAATAATATTATCAAATTGAAGCTATGAAAATATGGGTAGATGCAGATGCTTGTCCTAAACCGGTCAAAGAAATTTTGTATCGTGTTGCAGACCGGACAGAAATACTGTTAACCTTTGTGGCAAATCAGAGGATGCGCTTACCAGATTCTCCCTTTATTAAAATGATTCAGGTAGGGCAAGGAGATGATGTTGCTGATAATAAGATTGCATGTAAATGCGAAGCGGGAGATTTAATTATCACATCGGATATCCCTTTGGCTGCTCGTGTTGTCGAGAAAGGAGCACTGGCACTCGATCCCCGGGGAAAAGTCTACGATAAAAATAATATTGGTCAAATATTAAGTATGCGAAATTTTATGGACGAGTTGAGAGGTTGTGGTGTCGAAACAGGTGGTCCTAGTAGCTTTGGTCATAAGGAGCGGTTTAAGTTCGCAAATGAATTGGACAAGTACATCGCTACTCACGGTGGACAGAAATAGCATGACCTTATAGCTGAAAGTAAATGAATTTCTTAAATAGTACTCTTGCCTTTGAGAGTAGTCACGAGAACTCGGGAATTAATGAATGCAGTAAAAATTGAATTTTGTTGTCCAATATTATTGGCAGGAATTGATCTCATTTTCTAGTATTGGTTTTATAGGTACTTGTTCTATATTTTCTTTGACGCAATCTTTGGTGTTTTGTACAGCTAGTTTTTTGAACAGAAAATCCATTTTACTTTCTAGTTCCTCGCCAATCCCTTCGCGGACTTCGTT
>MDSW01025469.1_pt1 | contig 10535 bp, 8 predicted proteins | sample 811171 | NCBI WGS metagenome assembly MDSW01 (sample SAMN05326641, study PRJNA326480) | marine metagenome | isolation source: seawater | place: Atlantic Ocean: North West | collected 2012 | reverse complement strand
CGGTCGCCCACGACGCGGTCGACGCCGCGAGCGCCTTGAGCGCCTCGACGTCGACGCGTTCGTCGGCGTCGTCGTCGTCGCCGTTCGAATCGTCGCCGTCGCCGCGGTCCTCGTCGTCGCCGCTCCCGCCGCCGCCGCCGTCGCCGCCGCCGCCGCCGGTCGCGGCGTCGAGGGCGTCGTCGTTCGTCGCGGGCGGCGGCTTCTCGTCCACCGCGGGGACGATGTTGTTCGTTGTATCCGCGGTGGAGGACGACGACGACGCCGCGGAAGAGGAGACGTCGGAGACGTCGTCGTCGATCGCGCGCTCCGCCTCGTCCTTCGCTGGCGCCTCCGCCTCCGCGTCGACGTCGTTCGCGTTGTTCGCGCGAGGGGCCGTCGCCGCGCGCGGACTCTTCGACACGCGCGAAACCGCGCGCTTCGACGCGGACAGCGCGCGCGTTTGGACGCGCGACGAGAGCGTCGCGCGACGCGTCGCGCCGACGGCGGGCGAGGCGCGCCTCTCGGACCGCGACGAGCCATGGGCGCGATTAAATATCGGCGACGCGTTCGCCGAGAGCGCGAGGACGCCGCTCGCGCTCATGACGACGCGCGAGGGCGAGACGCGAGCGTTCGCGAGGGAGGTGTGGCGCGCGCGAGATCCGCTTCCCGGGCGACGGGCGCGCGCGGGTCTCGCGTCGTTCGCGCGCGAGTGAGGCGCGAGATCTGCGCGGCGTGTTCCTTCCATTTCACGCGGGAAAGGATCTTTGTGTCATCACGCAGATGCGCCGCGGGCGCGCGGTCGGTACACCCTTCCGGCGCGGCGGTCAAGCGAGGCGGTTTCCATCGCGCGGGTGCGCGCCACTCCGAGGCGCGCGCGGCGAGCGGATCTCCGACCTCGCAGAACACACGCCGCCCAGGACGGTGTTTGGACGTTGGCAGCCATGGTGCGATCGCGCTCGAACCCCATCGCCGACGACGGCGCCGTCGTCGGTCGCAATCGTCGTCGCGTTCCCTAATTGGGTGATGACTCGACTCGCTTCTTTCCGTCTTTCCCCCAAATTCTCACCTCGCCGTCCCATCCCCCCACCGCCCCGCTTCTGCCCTCGTCGCCGCAGGCGCTCGACGACCCGAACACGACCAAGTCGTCCATCGAGACGATGAAGAAAGCGCTCGCGGACACGCTCGCGAAGCGCATGCTCGCCAAGTTTATCGCCCCCAACGCGCCCGCGCCCGACGTCGTGACGATCACCGCGATCGTGCGCGAGGAGGTGGACGGGTTCATGAACAACACCGGAAGCGTCAAGGAGAGCGAGATCGCGGCGCTGGAGCGACGCATCAAGGACCGGATCACCGGCGGGAAGGTGGCGGGACGGCGGTTCGGCGCGCCCGTCGTGGACGAGTGGGCGGAGATCAGCAAATGGCAGGCGAAGGAGAACGACCGCGTCCAAGCGGAGAAATTGGCGAGTTACAAGGCGTCGCAGCGGAAGATGAAGGAGGAGCTCGACGCGCAGGTGGCGGAGAAGGCGCGGAAGAAGCTCCTGGAGAAGGAAGAGGTCGTCGCGGACAAGGTGGACGTCACGCGGAGGCTGGAGGAGTGGAAGCTCGACGAGCTCGAGAAGATCGCGAAGAGAACCGCCGCCGTCGACAAGCTGAAGACGGATCGGCGAGCGCAGCTCGAGGACAAGGCGGCGAGGAAGGCGGCGATGGAGGAGGAGAAGCGGCAGGAGGAGGCGGACTTGCGCCGCGCGCTCGCGGCGGACTACCGACGGAAGCAAGCGGAGGAGGCGGCGGCGAAGCGGAAGATCGCGGCGGAGATTGAAAAGCTTAAAAAGTCCAACGAGGAGACGCTTGCGCTTCGCGCCAAGCAAGCCGCGGACGACGAAGCGCTGGATCTGAAGTACCAGGAGATGTACGCGGAGAAGCTTCGCAAGCAAGAGGAGGCGTACCACGCCAACTTGCTGAAGATGAAGGAGAAGCAGAAGTCCCAGGAGGCTTTCGGGAACGCCATCGGGCCGTACAAACGGTACATGCCGGATGAGATCATCGAGAAAAACGCCGCCAACTACGACCGCCTCGCCGCGGAGAGAGACGCGCGCGACGCGAAGCACCAGGTCGACCTCAACGCGGCGGTGAAGAAGGAGCTCGCGGAGCAGGTCAAGGCGAAGCAAGAGCGTCTGGATCGCGAGAGAGACGAGGAGGCGCGGCGGTACGCGAGGTTTGCCCGCGTCGTCGACACGCTCGAGAGCGCGGAGCGGGAGTCGCGACGCGAGGGGTTCGAACGCGCGGTTCGGCACAAGGAGGAGCTCGAGGCGCAGATGCGGGATAACATGGTTCGGAAGAAGGTGTTCCCGATGACCGCGACGGAGAAGGAGCTGAACACCGCGCTGCTCCAGCGCGTGAAGGCGGAGCAAGGGTCGTACTGAGCGGAGAGCGCCGCCGGCTTTCGGATGTAATCTAAAAAAATAACGCGTTCGTTCGAGAACCATTTACATTACCATTGTCGCTCCTCGCGATGACGAAGCACTACGCGCAGACGATATGCCTGCGCGACGGCGCCGGCGTCGTCGATGAGTACAAGGCGTACCACGCGGAGGCGTGGCCGGAGGTGTGCGACGCGCTGTCGGCCGTGGGCGTGGAGGAGATGAGGATATGGCTCGTCGGGCGTCGACTCTTCATGGCGATGTCCACCTCGGACGCGTTCGACCCCGAGGTTGACTTCCCGAGGCACATGGCGATGTCCCCGCGGTGCGTCGAGTGGGGCGCCCGGATGAGAGCGTTCCAGACGCCGGCGCCGGAGGCGAAGGAGGGCGACTGGTGGACGTACATGGAGTGCGTGTTCGACCTCGGGGCGCGCGACCGGTCGAAGCCCGGGTATAGAAATAGCGATTGATGAGATCGCGATCGCATCCCCGACGTTCACAACAGCGAGCGCATGACGACCTTCGCGAGCGCGAGCGCGCGCGCGTTCCTCCATCGCGCGCCCTCTTCCTCTTCCTCCCCCTCCACCTCCTCTCGTCCCTCCTCGCGCTCGGTCGGACCCCGCGCCGCGAGACGCGCGCGTTCCGTCGTCGTCCTCGCGTCGGAGGACGACGGAAGAGCGGGGAAGAAAACCTGGAGTGATCGCGACGCTCGCGCTCGCGAGCCGTCCGCAGCGCAGAAGCTCAAGGAAGCGCAGCTCGCCGCGTCCGCGGCGATCCGCGAGCTCGAGGAAGCGCAGGCGATATTCGACGAGGAGCAGGCGGCGGCGAAGAAGGCGTTCGACGAGAGGGGGGGGGAGGACGAGGATTTTGACGCGGACGCGGACGCGGAGGAGGAGGACGACGACGAAGAGGGGCCGAAGCAGGCCATCCCGAACAGCGAGTTCGAACCCAACATGGCCGCGCCGTTCGACGCCGCGAACGCGATCATCTGGGATCTCGACGGCACGCTCGCGGACACCACGACGCTGGGCTTCACGTCCACGAACGCGGTCCTCGCGGAGGCGGGACATGCGGAGGTTACGTTGGAGGAATACAGGCGCGGGACGCGTTACGCGACGCCGCAGCGGATGGCGCTCCACGCGCGCGGCGACGTCGACCACGAAGACGGGATCGAGCTCGCGCGAAGATTCGACGAGATGTACGTGAAGCTCGTCACGACGGACACCGCGGGGTTCTTCCCGGACGTCTTCGAGGTCGTGGAGGCGCTGCATAAGCGCGGGGTGAATCAGGGCGTCTTATCGAACGCGTGCACCGAGTACGCGCGAGAGGTGATGATCGTGAACGGCGCGAGCAAGATGATGCGCGCGATATCCGGCGCGGACGCCGTCCCGGAGGTGAAGCCCTCGCCCAAGGGGTTGCTTCAGGTGGCGGAGAAGTGCTACTCGCACCCGCGGTTGTGCTGTTACGTCGGGGATTCCCCGAGCGACGGCGTCGCGGCGAGCGCGGCGGGGATGATGTCGGTTGGGGTGCCGTGGGGTTCGCACTCCAGGGAGGAGTTGGAGGGGTCGTTCGACAAGGTCGTGGACGACCCGAAGCAGCTGATGCGGTTGCTGTTGCCGGTGGACGCGCCGATTCGCGGGTGGAGCCACCGCAAGTGATGAGATGATGTGAGCTACACTAGGTTCGTATCGTTCGATTTATTCTCGTCGTCGATTTATTCTCCTCGACGCCTCGCCGCGCCCTCACCCTTCTACCCTAATTAACGACGCCGCCCCCGACGTTCATGTCGACGCCCCCTCCCCCTCCCCCACCGCCTTCGCCTTCTTGTACGCCGTCTCCGCCTTCCCCTGCCGCATCGCGACGAACCGCGCGGCGGTGTACAGAAAGTCGGACAGACGGTTCAAGTACACGCCGACGCTCTCGACGCAGTCCCCTCGGCGAATCAGCGGAACGCATCGTCGCTCCGCGCGGCGCGCGACGACGCGCGCCACGTGCAGCCGCGCCGACGCGTGCCCGCCCGAGGGAAGAATGAACGTCTTCAGCGGCGGAAGGTGCGCGTCGTACTCGTCGATCCACGCCTCCAACGTCGTCGCGTGCGACGCCTCGAACGACGTTCGATCCCTCTTCCACTCGCTAGATTCGCCGAGCGGCGTCGCGACCGCGCTGCCGACGTCGAGAAGCCGGCTCTGAATCTCCTTCAGGCGCGCCAGCAGCGCGCCGCGCTCGTCCTCGCCGCGATCGATCGCGCGCGCGTCCTCGTCCTCCCCCCGCCTTCGCAAACCCCACGAGTCGAGCGCGTCGCCTTCGCCGTCGTCGTCGCCCACGATCGGGTCCTCCAGGTGCGCGCACGCGACGCCGATCGCGACGCCGAGCTCGTCCACGTCGCCGAGCGCCTCGAACACGTCGTCGTCCTTGTCCCTGCGCTCCATGTTGAAGAGGCACGAGGAGCCGTCGTCGCCCGTGCGCGTGTAGACCTTCACGCCGCGGTCGCCGTCGGCGGGCGCGGACGGCGGCGCGGCCTCGGACGCGGTCATGACGCGTCGCCCGCGCGCGCGGATCTGTGATGGCGTCCCCCGCGAAACTCTGCCGGTGCGCAGGTGCCGAAAACGCCGCGACCGGGCCGGGTGACGCTGGTGATTCCATACGAATTTTGCGTACTCGTACTCTATGGTTTTTTAGTATGATCGAGTTTTAGCTGCACTGGCAGACGAAATGACGTCCGCGTCCTCCGCTATCTCGGTCGAAATCCCGCGCGTGGACGCGCGTCGCTCGCCACTGTCACGCGCGCCGACCGCCTCGCGCCGTCTCCGCAGCACGTAGAAACACCGAAAACATGGCCTCCCTCACCGGCTCCGCGCTCGTGCCCAAGGCGCTGAGCTCCCGCGTCGCGACGAGCGCGTCGTTCCGCGCGCCCGCGGCCACGCCCGGGCCCGCGAGCAGAGGCGCGCTCCAGGTCGTCGCGGCGTCGAAGAAGAAGGACGTGCGCCTGACGATCACGCTGGAGTGCACGGAGCAGAAGGAGTCCGGGGTCGCGGGGATGTCTCGTTACATGACTCAGAAGGTGCGCGCGCGGGTCGTCCATCGCGTCGCGTCGCGCGTCGCGCGGATAAGCCGGCGTCGCGTCGCATTTCGGACGCGCGGAAAACCCTACGCCCTCGAGGGCTTTGGTTCCCTCAGCGTGGTCCGTGGGGGGAAGGGGGGGACCTCTCGCGCGGAAGCCCGACGTCGCTTCCTTCCCCCCCGCGCGCGCCGCCGGCGTCCCCGCCCGCCTCCCTCGTTCTCGCGTCCGCTCCGCCCCTCGACCCCCTCGACCGTTCGCTGACGCCCCGCCCCCCCCCTCCGCTTCGAATCATTCGATCGACAGAACCGACGGAACACGTCCGGGCGCCTGGAGCTCATGAAGTACAACCCGTACCTCCGCAAACACACGCTGCACCGCGAGCTGAAGAAGTAAACGCGACGCGACGCTAGAGAGGGACGACTGACACGTGGGGAGGGTTCAGTCGCGAGCGCCGGCGCGCGCGGAGTGGAGTGGAGTGGAGTGGAGTGGAGTGGAGCGGGTGGCGGCGACCGAGGGGCCTCGGCGCCGCCGCGCGATTTGATTGCGTTGGCGCGTCGGAAGGGCGCGGCTCGATATTGTAACGGCACGTACCGATAGATAAACCGCCGCGGTCGTTCGTCGCGACACTCCGAGAACCGCGCGCGACCTCGTCGGTTCGCGGGCGAGGCGCGGTCGATCGACGTCGACGTCGAGTCGCGTTCGCTTCACCTCAGTCTCTCGAGTGATATATACAACCGCGCGCTGACCGCCGTTCCATCCGGGCTCCGCCGTTCGAACGCGTGCATCCTCCCTCGCGAGCGTCCCGCGACGTGAAACCCCCACCGCACCGCACCGCCGCCCGAGCTCACGCCTCACCGAATCGGCACGCCGTCGTCCTAGACGCTCACGCAGTTCCCCACGTCGCAGCCTTCTCCTGTCGCAAGATCTCTTTGCTCTCCTCCATGTCCCACCCCTCGATCGTGATGCCCATGTTCGCCGCCGTTCCCGCGACGACGCGCATCGCGGACTCCACCTTGTGCGCGTTGAGATCGGGCATCTTGATCTTGGCGATTTCCTGCGAGAAGAAGGGAAAGAAGAACGACGCACACGTCAGCGAACGAACGGGCGCGGGCGCGCGCGCGGAAAATAAAAACGATTCGCTCCCGGGTCGACGACGCAGCATTCGCCGCGCACGCACCTCGAGTTGGTCCCTGGTGATGGAGCCAACCTTCTCGAGCTGCGCGGAACCCTTCGCGACGCCGGCAGCCTTCTTCAGGAGCACCGACGCGGGCGGGGTCTTCAGCACGAACGTGAAGGACTTATCCTGCGACGTCGAGGGGCGCGAGGGAAACGGATAAGGTCAGGCGGGCGCGGGTGGGCGCGCGTTTGTCGCGACGAGACGCCGGCGGCGTCGGCGACGGACGCGGGGGCGAGCGAACGTCGGCGCGCGCGCGAGGCGAGCGCACCTCGAAGACGGTGATCTCGACGGGGATGATCGTGCCGGCCTGGTCCTGGGTGCGCGCGTTGTATTCCTTGCAGAACATCATGATGTTCACACCCTGAGACGGAGGGGTGGGGGGGGAGACGAGGATGAATCGTGGGTCGTCAGCGCGAGCGTCGACGCGTTGAGGGTTTAGGGCTGGGCTCTCGGTGACGCGCGGATTCGACGCGCGCGGGGTCGTTCGCGGCTCTGAACTCGCGCGTTCGCGGCGTCGCGGCGTCGTGAGACCCCCACGCGAACGCCCCGCGGCTTCAGAGTCGCGAACGGCCGCTCGCGCGCGTCGTCAGACGCGTCGCCGCGCGCGGCGACGGAGCTGAGAAATCCGCGCGACGCCCGCGAGGGTGGCGTCCGGGAGAGATTTCGCCGCGACCGAACCGAGCCGCGCGCGCGCACCTTCGCACCGAGCGCGGGACCGATGGGAGGCGCGGGGTTCGCCTTCCCCGCCTCGATCGCGAGCTTGATGTACCCCGCGATCTTCGCCGCCATGGTCGTCACGCAGCGAGAGCCGCCGCGCCTGGACCCGGGCGCGGGCGCGAGCGCGGACACGCTGAGCCTCTGCCCGTCGATTTGCTTCCCGAAACCCGCGCCGGTGAACGAGGAGGACAGCGACGCCGGCGCCGCGGCCGCGCGCGGCGAAGCGCGCGCGCGCTTCACCCCGACGGGGGCGACGCCCGCCATGGTCACACCGCCAATCATGGCAGCCATCGTGAGTGGTGTGGAGGAGTCGTGCGCTGCGTGCGCGCGTCGACCGATGTGCCGGCGAGTCGCGGCATTATTTCACCCTTCCGCAACGTCAGCAGTGCAGCGCCGTGCGTGATGAGCTGCTGTGAGAGGCGTTCTGTTCGCACCGCGCTTTCAAAAGTTTCTATTTCACACCCGGACGCGCTCGGCGCTAGAGCCCGTCTACCGCCATCACATCATCACATCTCCCCGTTCGCCTGCATCTCGCGCAGCGTCCGCACCGCCGCCGCCATCGGGTCCGGCGGCCGCCGCTTCGCGCTCAGCGCGCCGCTCTCGCGCAGAAACGCGAGCGACGTCGCGGGCACCGCCGTCGTCGCCGAGCCGAACGGAAGCCGCGCGCCGTGCGACGCCAACGACGGCGTCCGCGCCGCCCACGCGGGCTGCGGCGCTCTGCTGCCAGCTGTACTACCCCTGTTCGCGTCTTCTCTGCTTCCGCCGCTTCTAGAGCTACCTCTCTGCGTCCGCGTCATCGTCCACGTCTTCCCGTCCGGAAGCGTCGTGCGCGTGCCGTGGACGCCGTCGACGACGACGTCGCGCGCGCGTCGGTCGACGGCGGACGACGGCAGGTTCGGATACCGCGGGTCGGCGCGTATCAACGCCGCGGCTTGTTTGACGGTCACGCCCATGGGGAGCTCTGGGACGCCGCCGCCTTCGTTCATCGTGACCGTGTTCATGAGCCACGTCACGGATTCGCGTAACGCTCTCCCCTCGCGCGTTTTTATCGGGTCCTCCGCGTGCTCCTGCCCCGGCCAGTTCAGACCGTGCCCCTCTTTGCGAAGCTCCTCGAGCTCCTTCACGAAGTGCCACGTGTCTTTGTCGTTCATGACGCGCTTCGCGCTCTCTAACCGCGCCTTCGCGTGATGAATGCCCAGGCTCCTTCGATGGATCCGCGCCATCTCTCGTTCTCTCTCGTCGCGCGACTCCTCCCCCTTCATGCGTCGCAAAACGTTCTGGTGCGAACGCTCGCAGCTCTCCGCGAGCCCCGCGCACGACAGCTTCGGAATGAACAGCCCGCATCGGTGTCGCTTCGTTCGGTACGCGCGGTCGCCCGCTCTCATCACGTGCGCGCGCCCGCCCTCGCTCGGCGTCAGCCCCGCGGCGGCGACCTGCCGCGGCGTCAACGCGTAATGCGCTCGCGGTTTACCGACGGCGGTGAGCACGCCGCAGACGTGACCAAACTTCGATTTCGTGACGTGCGCGACGTGCGCGATCGCGCGGAGGTACTCTCCGTACGTCAAGACGTCGCTCCCGGGGGCGCGGCACCGGGCGAATATGATGTCCACGCTCGCGGGGGTCACGTCGTCCGAGAGCACGCCGGCTTCGCCGAGGAGTTTTCTGAACGTCTTTTGCGTGAGCCCGGCGCGATGGTTCGTCGCTAACCGTCGCTCCGCGTACGTTTTATCCGCCTCTTTCTCCTCGTCGAGCTTCTTCGCCGCGAGCGCCGCTTCCACGGACGCGCGGTGCGTGCGCATCTGAATCTCCTCGCGTTGGAGCGTCTCCGGGGTCTTCGTCGCGTCCTCCGCCGCGATTCTCCGCTCGCGCGCCGCCGCCGCGCGCGCGACGAACGCCGCCGCGGACGCCGGCCGATCGTCTCCTCCCCCTCCTCCCTCCTCCTCCGCCACCGCCGCTTCCTTCTTCGTCCCAGCGCCGAACGCGTTGGATTTCCGCACGTCGATGAACCGCGGCGGCATCGCGTAATTCTCGTCGAATGCCCTCGCGACGCCGTCCGGCTTCCTCGCGCCCCCCGGGATGTTCTTCCTCTCCACCAGAGCCTCCGCGGTCACCGCCGCGCCCCCAGCCTCGACGAGCGCTCTCGTGTGCGCGTGCTCGTCCGCGTGGAAGCGCGAGCAGTCCGTCTCCGGCGGCTTCTGGTTCACCGGGCCGTCGTACGGCTCGTGCCTCTCCCGGCACGTCATCACGTCCGCGTCAATCAGCGACTGCTGCCACGTCGCGCGCAGTCGGCTCTCGCGACGCTCCGCCGCGCGCTTCGACAGACCGAAGCAGCTGAACTCGTAGAATCGAGCGCGCAGGACGGAGTGGTCTTCGTAGACTTTCAACGCGCGGCGCGGCGGGAGCGTCAGGTCGACGTGTTTGGGCGTCTTCTTGAGCGCGTGCAGCGCCTCGGTGATTCTCACGACGTCGTCCCTCGTCGCCTTCGCCGCGCCTTCGCCGCCGGCGCCGGCGCCGCCGGCGAGTCCCAAGGACACGCACGCGCCCGCGACGCACGCGCCGGCGGCGACGGACGTCAACCCCTCGAACGCGCCCACGTCCGCGAGAATGAGCGGAACATCGGAGATCGCCGCCGGCGTCCGCGCGCGGATCACCCTCTCCGCGGTCTTCGCGTCCGCGACCGTCGCCGCGAGCGGCGTCCTCCGTTTAAACGTCCCGCACGGGTCCATCCTCGCCATCCCGGGCGCGGGCGGGAGCGGCGCGCCGTCCGCGTCCGAGGGAGGCATCTCGAGCCCATCCGCCGAGGACGACGCGCCGCCTCTCTCTACCTCTCGTCCCGGAGCGAGCGCGGCGACGGACTGCGCGGGACCGATCGACAACTTGGCGCGTTTCACCGTCTCGATCGCATCCGCCGCCGTCATCCCCTTTTGCGCGGCGACGTACCCAAACGCGCGCGCGAACGTCTCGAACGTCAGCCGTCGCTCGCCGCACGGCGTCGCGAGCGCGAACGCGACCTCCTCCGCGCCCACCTCGAAGTCGACGTCGAACACGTCCGCGTTGCGCGCGAACCGCGTCCACCGCTGAGGGTCGTTCCATACAAAGCGATGTCGGGGTGGAGTTCATAGGCGTCAGTTGGAGTTGAAAGGCGTCGAGGTGTGTCGGGATTGAAAGCGAGGGGTGGGCG
>MDSW01030042.1_pt1 | contig 10536 bp, 4 predicted proteins | sample 811171 | NCBI WGS metagenome assembly MDSW01 (sample SAMN05326641, study PRJNA326480) | marine metagenome | isolation source: seawater | place: Atlantic Ocean: North West | collected 2012 | reverse complement strand
GCCAAATTTTATCCATATCATCTAAAAATTTTTCAGATTTTAAAATGCTATGCCGAGCATTCATCCAATTAATATTACCTCGCAATGTATTAATCTCTCCATTATGACAAAGCATACGAAATGGCTGAGCAAGACTCCATGTTGGAAATGTATTTGTAGAAAATCTTTGATGAATTAATGCGAATGATGAAACTATAGAATGATCAGATAAATCTTCAAAAAAACCTAGTTTATTCCCAACTGTTCCTACCTGGTCAGAGAGCACCATACCTTTATACAAAATTGTTCTTGAGGAAAATGATGGAATATAAAATTGTTCATAATATTCATCTCCCAAAAGCATTATTTCTTTATCTATGCATTGTCTAAGAACATATATTTTTCTTTCAAAATCATCCTGCTCTATAATATTATCTGGTTTTCCAATAAATAAATGATAAACATAAGGAGTTGTTGGTTTAACTGACCAGCCTAATTCATCCTCGTAAGTAGGACATAATCTCCAACCTAAAAAGGGTAAATTTTCTCTATTACAAACATCTTCTATTTTTTTTAAAATTGTATCTCTTAATTGATTGTCTTTCTTTATGAAGAAAACTCCGACGGCATATTCATTTTGATTAGGTAGCTCAAAATGTTTAATTTTCTTTTTAAAAAATTCGTGAGGTAACTGAAGTAAAATACCAGATCCATCTCCAGCTTTCGGGTCAGCACCAACTGCACCCCTATGCTCTAAATTACAAAGCATAGACAATCCTTTACTTACTATGTCATGAGTTGCATGATTGTTAGTATCAACAATAAAACCAACACCGCATGAATCATGTTCTTTTGAGGAATCATATAATCCTTGGTTTTTGGGAAAACCTATATTATTTTTTTGTATTTTATTTTTAGTCATAAATTCAGTGCTCATAAAAATTATGTTCTCACTTTTGTTGATTAATTATTGTTATTATCTAGTAGTAAGATGTGATGTTTTATAATAAAAATCTAATAAAATCAAGTACTGTTGCAAATATACAACTTAATTAATTTAAATCCTTATATTTATTGCATTTTTAATCTAATGAGATTTTATGGTCTTAAGCCAAATGAAGTTTTTCCAGGAGTTCTAAGAGGGGCTGCAAGATTTGCAAAATCGCATAATAATCGTCTTGTATCTCTTGGATCGATAATTTCCTCGGCCAAAAAAGAGTCGGCAGTTCTAAATGGAGACCTGACCTTTTCCATTCTTTCTTCAATTTCTTTTAAAAGTTTTTCAGGATTATCTGATTTTTCTAAGTCAGATTTAAATGCAGCTTCTATTCCGCCCTCCATAGGTAAAGAACCCCAATCACCCGATGGCCACGCAAATCTATAGTGAACCCTAGAAGCATTCATATGCGCAGCACCTGCGACACCAAATACTTTTCTTAAAATAACAGAACACCAGGGAACAGTTGCTTGATAAACAGCGGTTAGGGCTCTTGCACCATGCCTAATGGTTCCTTGTTTTTCTGCCTCAAGACCGATAACGAAACCAGGATTATCAACTAAATGAACTACAGGCAGATGAAATGTTTCAGCTATATCTACAAATCTAGTTACCTTGTTCGACGCATCTGCAGTCCAGCCCCCTCCATAAAAATATGGGTCACTTGCAAGAACACCTACAGGCCACCCGTCTAATCGAGCAAGACCTGCTATAACTGATTGGCCAGAATTTTTTCCAAATTCTAAAAAAGAAGATTCATCAAATATTGTTTCAATAATTTTTCTAGATTTATAAACTTTTCGTCTATCTTTTGGTATCGCCGAAATTAACCACTCATCTTTTCTGTTTGGATCGTCCTCACATTTATATCTAGGCGGAAGTTCATAGACTGACGATGGTAGATAAGAAAGAATAGATTTTGCTGTTTCAATAGCTTCTTCTTCAGATTTTACAACAATATCTATAGCTCCATTTTTAGAATGAATATCTGAACCTCCTAGCTCTTCTTTAGAAAGATCTTCGCCTACTCTTTTAACTACTGGTGGTCCTGCGACAAACATTTGAGATATTTTTTCAACCATAATCGAAAAATGGCTCGTGACTGCTCTTGCGGCACCAAGACCAGCTACAGGACCTAGAGCTAGAGCAATTACCGGAATTGTTGATAGATTTTTAACAACCCAGTCCCAACCTGGATTACCAGGAATATAAGTTCTAGAATCCATATCCAAAGATTTGACTGAGCCTCCGCCACCTGTTCCTTCTATTAATCTAATTAGAGGAAGCCTGTATTCATTTGCAAATTGTTCTGCCATAATTTGTTTTTGAGCAATTGATGCATCTGCTGCACCACCTCTAACAGTAAAATCATCTCCACCCACAATAATATCTTGACCATTAATTTTACCTCGTCCCATAATAAAATTTGAAGGAGTAAAATTTGCCAAATCTCCATTTTCATCATACTCAACTTTTCCAGCAATTTTTCCAATTTCATGAAATGAATTTTTGTCACAAAGAAAATTTATTCTTTCTCTAATATTTAATCTATTATTATCTTTTTGGCGTTTTAGTTTTTCTTCACCGCCCATTTTTTCTGCTAATCTTTCTCTTTTTTGCAATTCATTTATTTCTTTTTCCCAACTCATTATTTACCTTTATTTACCTTTAAATACCCAGTTGTTTAATGGTTTTGAAATTAGTATCAAGATCAACCCCGCAATTGTTGTGGTAATAGCAATTTTATTGAAAAGACCTGGCATAGAATTAAGGCCTTCGTATGTTGCCTGACCAGATAATAGACCTGCAATTATGGCGCCTAGTGAAGAAGCCAAAAACCATATTCCCATCATTTGTCCAACATATCTTTTAGGTGATAGATTAGAAATTGCTGCTAATCCAATCGGACTTAATGTTAGCTCACCTATGGTGTGAAATAAGTATGTTAATAATAACCACCTTGCTCCAGCTAGACCATCTTGTATAGCAATATTTGCTCCAATAGCTATAAATATAAATCCTATTGCCATTAAAACCAACCCCATTCCAAATTTAAAAGGTAATGATGGATCTAACATTCGCTTACCAAGAAATATCCAAAGATATGCCATAAATGGTGAAAGAATTACTACTAATATTGGGTTTAGAACCTGAAGCCAACTTGCAGGATACTCCCAGCCCATAATTATTCTATCAGTATATTCTTTTGCAAATATGTTAAAAGAGCTTCCAGCTTGATCAAAACCAGACCAAAAAAATGCCGCACCAAAAAAAAGAACTAAGATTAAAACTATTTTTTTTCTTTCATCTTCATTTAATTTTCCAAAAGCAAAGAGGTAAAAAAAATAAATTACTGCAATAGATATAATTACAACTGTCAATGCACCGGCAAGAGGAACTGGATCAAAAGTCCAAAAACCAAAAATACCCATAAAGATTATTATCATGAAGATAAAAAGTAGAAGAAATAAAGAGTTTATCTCTCTCTTTTTTTTGTTTATTGGAAGATCTATTGATGGCCTAATTCCAACCTCTCCCAGATGTTTTCGTGTTAATATAAATTGCAATAGGCCAAAAGCCATTCCTATTCCTGCGGCACCAAAACCATAATGCCATCCAACATTTTCTCCTAAATAGCCACAAATAAAGAAACCTAAAATACTTCCGATATTTATAGCCATGTAAAAAATTGTGAAACCAGATTCTTTCTTTTCTTGTTCTTTTTCATAAAGACCACCAACAATTGCGGATATATTAGGCTTCAGTAGGCCTGTTCCTAAAACAACAAAAATTAATCCTAAGTAAAATGTTTGTATGCTTGTAAACGCTAAAAGAAAATGACCAATCATAATGACAAGACCACCGTAAAGAATTGCACTTTGTTGACCTATGTGTCTATCGGCAACCCAACCTCCAATAAGAGCAACCATGTATACACTTGCTGAATATATTCCATATATGGCGCTTGCAGAAACAGCATCTATTTCTAATCCTCCTTCAGATATTGCTGCTGTCATAAAGAGAACTAAGATACCCCTCATGCCGTAGTAAGACATTCTTTCCCACATTTCGGTAAAAAATAGAGTATAAAGCCCTCTTGGATGTGCATTATTAAACATTTATTTCTATTGCCCTTTTTTATTAAACTATATAAACATCTATTCTAATATCTACTATAGTTTTCTAATTTTTTTGAAACATAATAAAATATAATTATTGATTTGGAATGAGCGATAAAGAGAAAAGATTAAATACCGCATTAATAATTGGAAGATGGCAGCCCTGGCATAAGGGCCATCGGGAATTATTTAAAGCAGCACTTTCTAGAGCAGAAAAAGTTGCAATTGGAGTAAGGGCTACTTTTGAAACAGATGGAAAAAATCCTTTTTCATTTGAAGAAGTCAAAAAATTTATCGATGATGATTTGCGGACAGAATATTCAGGTAAGTATGATATTATAGATCTTCCGAATATCACTAATGTTATTTATGGACGTGATGTTGGATATAAAGTTGAAAAAATATCATTTGATAAAGAAACTGAGAGCATATCTGCTACAAAAGTTAGAAAATCGATGAATATAACTCCTGTTTCACACGATGTCTCAGCTAATGAAAGAATAAAACGTTCAGGTCATAAAGGAGCAGTTGTTTGGTTAACTGGTTTGTCTGGCTCTGGTAAAACAACATTGGCAAAAAATGTTGAAAGAAAATTATTCGATAAAGGATACAATGTTTACATGCTTGATGGGGACAATGTAAGGGATGGTTTGAATTCAAATCTTGGATTTTCAGATGAAGATAGGGAAGAAAATATTAGAAGAATTGGGGAAGTAGCAGCTTTATTTGCTAGAGCGGGTTTTGTTGTTATTACAGCTTTTATTTCTCCTTTCGCTAAAGATCGTAAAATTGCTCTGAATGCTTTCAATGATAATTCACATGAAATATATCTATCTTGTGATATTGAAACTTGTGAAGAAAGAGATCCTAAGGGTCTATACAAGAAAGCAAGAAATGGTGAAATTTCAGATTTTACAGGTATTGACTCGCCTTATGAAGCTCCAGAATCTCCAGATTTATTAATTAATACACAAGATGAATCATTGAAGGATTGCGAAAAACAACTTTTTGATTTTGTATTATCTAAAACAAAAACATAAGCGTTTGATGCAAAATAAAAAATCTGTTACAATCTGTTACAATTTTATAGACAATTAGTTTGGGTACTGATAAACATTAAACTTGCACTTTTATACATTAACACATAAAAAAATGTATGAATGCGATTCGTTTCGTGATAAAAAGTTTAGGATACATTAATCGTCAACAAGTCGGAGTGGAAATATGGACATTAAAATAACAGATTTTGAACCGTCATCAAAAACAGATAACAATAATGAATTTACAATAGGAGATTATAAAAAGTTTTTTTCTCCCAATAATAATCTACGTAGAGGGTCATCAATATTTTCTGCTACAACATTATCATTAATTCTTGCTGCATGTGGAGGCGGAGGAGGCGGAGGAGCCGTTAGCCCAACTCCTGATAGTGGCTCAGGTTCAGGCTCAGGTTCAGGCTCAGGTTCAGGCTCAGACTCAGGTTCAAGTGCAACAGTCGGTATAGAACTTGATGGAGGATCCTATGCCGCAACAGCTGAAGCCGATACATTCATTGTTGATGTTAGTTTTGATGGAACAAGTATTGTTTCATTAGATAATGACTCAATAATCACAGGATTCGATCCTGAAAATGATACAATTCTTTTAAGAGGAACAGGTGCACCTTCTTCCTTTGATGCAACTGCATTAACAGGTTCAACTGGTGTTGAGGTTTCTCAATCAACTATTAATAATAATACTATTATTTATTTTTCACCAAACAGCTCTAATGCAAGTTCTTCAATAACTTTAGCAGGTATTCTTGATGGGGATCTATCATCTATATCAGTCTCAGCTGAAGAAGGTTCCGCTAATGACTCATCTGCATCTACATCTGGGGGAACAGATTTATCAAGCGGTACTGTATCAGCAACAGATTCAGCCGATGCTTTTGTTTATGAGATAAAATTCGTCAATGGTGCACCTGTTGCTATTGATGGGGAAGTTGTGATAGATGGTTTTGATGCATCGTCTGATACACTAACTCTTCAAGCTGCATCAGTTCCATCAGGTTTTACAAAAACAAGCCTAGCATCTGCTGAAGGTGTTGATGTAACAACAAATACAATTGATAACTATACTTTAATATCTTTTGCTCCTGATTCATCTGGAGCTTCTGGATCAATTAAAATAAATGGTATTGTTGATGCCGATTTATCTTCACTTAATATTAATATTTTATCTGGATCAGTATCTTCATCTTCTGATCTTGGATCAGGATCTAATATTGAACTTGGAACAACTGATTTAACTGCTCAGAGTGATGCAGAGAATTTTGTATTCGATGCAAGTTATGCCTCTGACACAATTTCTGGTGATGATGGTCCTGTAACAATTTCTGGTTTCGATCAAACAAATGATAAAATTGTAATTTTAGCATCTGCTATGCCTGTTGGTTATGATCTTGATGACTTTAAATCGGCTGCTGGAGTTGATATACAGGCTTCAACTATTAATAATAACACTGTTATTTACTTTGCTCCCGATGCAAATGGAAATTCAACTTCATTAACACTAGATGGTATTGTTGATAGTGATTTGTCAAATACGAATGTAGTATTTACATCAAGTTTAGAGGGAGAAACCTCTTCAGGAACTGCAACTTCAACAGATACTGGTGCTTCATCTGAATCTACATCCACATCAGATACATCATCAGATACATCATCAGATACATCTTCAGATACATCTTCAGATACATCTTCAGATACATCATCAGATACATCATCAGATACATCTTCATCTGATAGTGCTTCTGTCACATATAATGTTGTTGATATTGCTACAGCTACTGAAGATACTGATGTAACTGGTACTGAAGGCGCTGATGAGTTCCGTTATGAGTTTTCCGACAGCGGTACAAGCGCTACTTCATCTGAAGGTAATTTTAAAATCACAATTACTGACTTTGACTCATCTCAAGATAAAATTGTTCTTGTTAATGTAGGAGGTGATAATCTTACTGTAGATGAATTTAAAGGTTTAGGTGGTGTCGAGATTTCAGGGAATTCCTTTGATAATCAAACTAGAATTTTGTTTGATAAGGACTCATCTGGAGGAAGTGGTGAGTTAGCAGTTAATGGTATTTATGATTCTGATCTATCTACAATTACTATAGAAATATTGTCAGATACGAATTTAACAGCATCATCAAGTGGAGATTTTGGTTAATTTATTATTGAATTGCCTTATTTCTAACATTTTTGTTAGTTATTAGGTAAAAATTATTTAAAAAAGGTGTTTACATTAATAAAATTTTGTTACATTCTGTTACAAATAAATTAAAAACTGAATTGACCTTAATAGGGAAAATAGTTTAATTTTTAGCAAGTGATTCGATATGGATTACTTTTGTTAGTTACATAAGGAGAGAGAAAAATGGCTACAATTAATGCATCGTCCTCAGCGGATATTATCGTTCCATCAAATGGAGGTACTACCTATCGTGGTTTAGGTGGTGACGATACTTATATAATTTCAAATGCTGCAAGCGGCAATATTACTATCGTTGATACTAATGGATCTAATACGATTCAATTAGTAGATGGTTTATCAATTGCTTCATCTAAATTTGCGGCAGATTCTGTTCAATTAACGCTTTCAAGCGGCGCAGTTATTACTGTGAATGGTGCTGACAAGTTTACTTTCGAAGTAGGTGGAAATGAAACATCTGGTGTTACCGGATCAGACAAAACATATGCAGCTCTTGCAGCTGATATGGGTGTTGCTTCATTACCAACTGGTTCTACTATTTCAGATGGTTCAGGTGGAACAATTTCTGGAACAGGTATTGCTTCAGGTGCTACTGGATACTCTCTCTCAGCTAGCGCAACAAGCGTAGCCGAAGGTAGTGCAATCACATATACTGTAACAGCAAATGCTGCAGTTACAGCTGATACAACACTAACATATAATGTTATTGGTAATGATAATGACGGTACTGTTGATAAAGCATCAGGTTCTGATGTAGATTCACAGTCAGGTTCAGTAACAATAGCAAGCGGTGAAACTACTGCAACATTTACTATCACTGCTGAAGCAGACAATACTGCAGAAGGCCTTGAAGGTATTTCAGTGTCAGTATTTGATCCTGATTTAAATGTTATAGGAACTCAAAAAGCTCTTATCTCTAATAATGCTGATCTTGAAACAACAGTTCAAAATCTAACTACTGGAACTGATGAAGCTCAAGGTGGTGGTGGAAAAGATACCATTGGTGCAGCTATTGGTACTAACCAATTAGTTGCAAACGGAACAACATTTAACCCAGGTGATGTTGTTGACGGTAAAAGTGGTTCAGATACATTAAAATTATCAATTGCAGGTACACATACTGCTTCTGATAAATCACATACAGGTGTGACTGTTAATAATGTTGAAACAATTGAAGTTAATAACTTCGAAACTTCTGCTAATAATGACATTATCAATATGTCATTAATGACAGGTGTTACATCTTTAGGAATAGCATCATCAAGTGCAACAGGTGATGTAGTATTTACAGGTGTAAATGCGATTGCCGATGCATTCGTTAAGAATGGTTCTGCTGATATGACAGTGACATATGCAGCGGCTGCAAGTGCAGGTCTTGCTGATGTTCAAAACTTAACAGTAAGTGGTACAACTGCTGGTACAGTTACTATTGCTGGTGTTGAAACACTTAATTTAATTGCAGGTGCAGTAAAAGGTACTCTTCTTGATGTTGTAACAACAAGTGCTACTGCTGCTACAATTTCAGGCGGAACATTATTAACTGTTACTAATGCACTTGAAAATACATTACTTACTATTGATGGTTCTGCATCAACAGGCGGTTTTGACATCCAGGTTGCTCCTGCTTCTACTTTAACAGTAACAGGTGGTTCAGGTAATGACACGGTTAATGTTGCTGGTAACTTAACTGCATTAATCACACTAGACGGTGGCGATGGTACAGATAGACTTGAAATAAGTGATGCAAGTGACATAACAGTTACTAATGTTGCTGGAATTTCTAATTTTGAAACACTAGCTGCTATCGGTAACGATACTGATGATTATGATGCTGATTTAATTTCAGGTATTACTAAGCTAGTTGCTGCTTCAGCTTCTGGTGCTAATGATGTGACATTTAAAAATGTAACGGCTGCTAATTCTAATGTATTAGTCACAGGAACAGAAGGTGTTATTCTTACATTAAAAGTAGATGGTGCTGCTGACTCAGTTGATATAGAATATAGATCTGCTTTAGGCGCTGGTTTAACTGTTGCTGGACAAACAAATGTTGCTCAGTATGAAACTGTAAATATTACAAATGGTAGCCCGATTGCTGCTATTAATACTGGTGCAGTAACAAATACTTCTACAACATCAATGACATTTAAAGGTTCACAAGGTATTACACTAGGTACAAGTTCAAGTACTATATTAATGTCAGTGGATGCTTCTGCTATGACTGGTACAACTGGTCTAACAATGTCATCTAACTCAGGTACTGCATTATACCCATCAACAATTATTGGTTCACCAAATGGTACTGATACATTGATTGGTGGTTCTGCTGCTGATACAATTTCTGGCGGCGGCGGTATTGATACAATTTCTGGTGCTGCTGGTGCTGATATCATTAAAGGTGAAGCTGGAAATGATATTATTGATGGTGGTTCTGGTGTTGATAATATTGATGGTGGTGCAGGAAACGATCAAATCAATGTTTCTAATGATACTGACTTTATTTCATTAGCGTCTCCAGAAACTGTTGATGGTGGTGCTGGAACAGATACACTTTCATTTACAGAAGATGCGACCATTACAATATCAAATACAGATCTACATAATATTAAGAATATTGAGATTATTGAATTTGATGGAAATAATACTGCAAATATTACGCTTGATGACACATTCTTTACAAGCAATGGATCAACATCCATTAAAATTAAAGATATGGAAACATCACAAACATTAACTGTTAGTGCTGCTACAGTAACTTCTGCAAATAGTATTGATGTTACTGCAAATAGTGCATCCTCTATCAATGATAGTATAACAGGTGGTGCTGGTGATGATATCATTAGATTCTCAACATTAGGTGCTGCTGATGCTCTTGATGCAAGTGATACTGTTAATGGTGGTGCTGGTACAGATACTTTAGCAATTACAGCTGCCACAAATAATTTGACAGCTGCTACATTAACATTAGTAACTAATGTAGAAAAAATTACTGTAACTGCTCTTGGAACAGAAACAGCTGGTATTACAATTGCTGATGGAACATTTGTCACAACAGCAACTGCAGTTGTAAACGGTGTATTTGATGCTTCTTCATCTACTGGTACAGGTGCTATTACCTTTAACGGTGCTGCTGAGGATGACTCAACAATGACAATTACTGGTGGTAATGGTAATGACATTCTAACAGGT
>MDSW01120429.1_pt1 | contig 10537 bp, 7 predicted proteins | sample 811171 | NCBI WGS metagenome assembly MDSW01 (sample SAMN05326641, study PRJNA326480) | marine metagenome | isolation source: seawater | place: Atlantic Ocean: North West | collected 2012 | reverse complement strand
TGTTCGCGAGCCTGTTTCCTCTTTCTCTTCAAACGTTTCCTTCAGTAGAGCTCCAACTACAAATCGCTGAGCAAGCTCATGTAATGAATGAATATCGACCACCGTAACCGTTGCGAGGTCTCTATCCACGCTCATCTTGGCACCAGCTCGAACTAATTGACCAAGCCGATTGATTCGAGAAGCCGCCTCTAATCTCCTAATGAAAGCCAATATCGTGCCGCGTTCAATACTACCTACCCAATCGGGATGAGGCTCAATCTCATCAGGATCAATGAAGTATCTAATAGCGTCCTTAAGAGTCTCAAGTGAATTGACCGTAATCTCGCCTGATCGAGGTGCAACGGCAACTCGCCTTCCTTCGGCAAACTCTTGCTCGCTAGGGTGCCGTAGTACAACGGCACCGGTCGCATCGACTAAATCAACAGCCCAACGTTGCAGCTGCGATTGAATCCGCTCTAGTAAGAACTGAAGCTGATTGCGAGAATCCGAAGCATCCGTAAAGACATATGACAACAAACCCGAGTCAATGAATTCACGTGGTGTCCAATAAAATGGGGATACACCAGTTCGATCGGCTTGCGGAAGTACGAGATCGTCGGGAGCACCTTCCTGAGGTGGTGACCAAAATGAGACTGTCGGAATTCCTGGTTGCAAATCCGATATCGAAACGTCTCGGGTCACCAATTGAAAAGGAGTTGGTGCAATTCCCAAAGTGGTCCACCCCTCCTCATCGATATTTGTGAAATCTGCATTGTGTGTATCCAACCACAATAAATCCTGTCCCTTTACGTTGAATACGAGAACTCGCGTGTTGTGGAGTGAATCGCCAACCACATCATAATTTTCAGTGCTCTCTCTCAGGTGTCTAGCGCCGGTCAGCATCCGGATGAAAAAGAAAGCATAGGTGGTCTTGGTTGCGACACCTGACACGCCACTAATCGACATGTGCCCCCCCTTCGTACCATCGAAGAAGTCAAGGTCTAAAAATATAGGAGACCCATCTGGAGCTAAGCCAACAGGCATTTTTCTTCCCATATCATCCACATACAAGGCTAAATCTCGCTCCACTCCTGTTGCACGATGGACTATCTGTCCGGCCAGTGGGGCAGTCCAGATTTCAGGAATCATTCTTGTGATCGCGACTGTTGCAGTTCGAATCAATTCTGCAGGCAATACTCCTGAATCCGCAATTCGACGTACATCTGTCTCATAAGTGACGCCTTCATAAGTCGACTCGCTCTCAATCACCACTCCATAAGTTCCAAGTGGCTCAGTTAAGCCCGGGATGTTCGAAATTACGACAACTAAATCATCCACCGCGAGATATGAAGTGTCATCCAGAATTATCCTGAATTCTCGGGTATTAGTCCGAGCATCTCCTACGATTCGTCCAACACGCTCTAGTGCTTCTGACCTTTGATTCATGAAATCACCTCACGCTTCATGCACTGCAACCTTAAGTTTTCTATTCAATAATTCTGGATTGCCTAGACCTCTCCTTAGCTCTCTCTCCAACGCTGCTATGGGTACTAGATTTTGTGGTGCACGTGGATCCATATAGAGTGGCGGCGCTGCAATCGGGATGGCGATCGCTGAAATATTAGCAAGTTCTGCTGCTCGCTTCGCATCAATTTCCGCTGATACTTCGAGTCGCGCAATGCCTTGCCACTTATTCCCCCTAGGTACATATCCAACTCTGATATACCAAGAATAACGAGGATATTGTCCATCAATCAGAAATAAAGGAGTCCGTTGCTCAATATCTAAATTTGGAACAGTCTCGGCCGGTCTCCCACTCAGATAGCTCCGTTCATGGCTTTTCACGTAACCCAACGTGCCTGGCGGATGCTTAGGTCTAACCCGACCGTCAGCTATCACCACGTTGCTCGAAAAATCAGCTATCGCGCGAACAATTTCATATTCCAGTCGCGCCATTTGCACGTGTACTTCGTTTTGAAGATCAGAAAATTCACTGCCCCCAGCGTGACAAATATCAAAATCGATGTCTGCCTTTCTTAAGCGGTCAATATGGCTAATATCGATACCTTTTGGAAGGATAACTACCCGTCTATGAGTGAGATTCATAAATTCTGACGCATGCTCTTTTCGATTCCAACGGACTGCTCCGGCACCGATAGCGGCCCATAAAGCCGATTGCGGTACCACAAAATTCGCCGGATAGATTTCAAGCCTCGCCTCAACACGTTGAATACCATCCACAAATAATATGTTCTGTGGCGCGGCTGCTATATCACCATACAAAGGCTTCCAATCGAGAGAGTTCATCTCGACTGAGTCATCAATAATTTGTTGATCCGATTGGTCTAATTCGCGAAAGTCTACAGCAGATCCATATGCAGGATCCCAAGAGGCAATAGATAAACTCAAATCCGAAAGATCAGGTTCCATGCGGTTATTCTACTAGACTGTCTCAAGCGCCCAACACCATAGAGATCAAAAGCTTGATCGAATTAAAAGTACTAAGTAAACGTTATTTACTCCGGTGGTCGATTAACAATTACTCCTTGAGCATATAATTCCGATATCTCACGTTCCGAATATCCTAGCTTTTCAAGCACCTCCTCATTGGCGCCTCCCAAAGCGGGAGGTCCAGACCACCAGGAATATCTCCGTGTGCCATCATATTTAACGGGTAAACCATCACTTTGAGGTTTCTCTCCAGTCGACCACTCCGTATACGAGAAATACTCTTCTTCCACTAGATGTGGATCTTGAAGGTATTCTGGTGCCGACAAAACTGCCCCCGCTGGAACACCAGCATCTTGCAGAAGCATCATCAGTTCATTCTTGTCATACTTACCGGTCCACTCGTTTATTCTTTCGACCAGAATTTGCCTATTCACCCGACGTGTTACTACGTCAGAAAATAATGGATCTAATTGCCATGACTCACCCGCAAACTCTGCAAAAATCAACCACTCATACTCTGTCTGACATGAAATCACGATCCATTCATCATCACGATTACTCGTGGTTGGTTGATCCGAAAGTCGCTCTGACGATGCCTTTTGACTATTAAATTTATTTGTCTGCAGCGCTTGACACTTAAACACACCCTGAAACGCGAAATCCAAATTATCGTTCCCATGTTGACCAGGAGGAGAACCTTCGATTTGAGTTTGCAAATAAAACTCTCCAATATAGCAACCCATCGCCTCTGATTGAGAAAGATCAACAAGACTCCCTTCGCCCGTATCCCTTCTATGCTTCAAGGCTGCGAGAACAGAAGTTGCCGCAGTTATTCCGGCTGCCGCATCTGTTATAGCCTGAGAGGTCACTCGTGGTTCCTCATGGCTATATCCCATTATTTCCGGTAAACCCGAGAGAGGTTCAATACTAGGACCCAATCCTACATAGTCCTTGTAAGGTCCTTCACGGCCTAGGGCTGGCATCGCGATGTATATCAATCTTGGATTCACTTGGTGTAACGTTTCATAATCCAAACCTAGCGACGGCATGGCTCTAACGCTGAAGTTTTCAATGAGGACATCGCTTTCGGCGACAATTTTTAAGAATATCTCCCGACCTGCTTCAGACTTTAAATCAAGAGAAACCGATCGTTTATTCCTATTCAGTTTGTTATTCAAACCATGTCGATTCCAAAGTTGCTCAAAACTTTCCCCCTCTTTAAGGCCACTAAACATTGCAGGAGCCGAGCTGGGACCCCGTCCCATCGGCGCCTCGATTTTCAGTACGTCAGCACCAAGATCCCCCAACAACCTCGAGCAAAGCGGTCCTGACCAGATACGAGTCATATCTGCAATCTTCAATCCATCTAACGGACGATCGGTTGAATTACTCCCCGACTGAGGTAGATCTGCAGAATTCGTCTTTAGGTCCTGAATCTGTATAGCGCCCGAAGGATCGGGCAGTAACTCGGGTCTCGGTATCACACCAGAAATCGTATAAGGTGATCCCGGTGTCAATAAGCCACGTGTGTCACCCTTAATTTCTTTGAAATATCCTCGTGAAACCAATTGCATATCATCAAAAATTTGGTCTAACGGTACGGTTATTCCAATCGGAACTCGCCATGTCTCCTGCCCATCTTTCAAAATATCCCGTACCTTTTTATCACGCAAAAATTCTCGAATCAGGTCCTCAATTTCATCCTCTCGAGCCATTCTGTCGGAATTAAGAAAAATATCCTCGCGATCGGCTAAGTCTGATCCACCAATCCATAAAGCAAAAGGCGCCCAAAAATTAGGCAAGATATTCATTCCAACCCAACCATCACTTGCAGGAAGTAACGTGGTAGGACAGAGTGTCTGAAATCGATTGCCATGCCTCGTTCTAACTATTTTTTCAAAAATCCACATCACGTCGGTGAATTGATGCAATGAAACAAGAGTCTCTAGGACTGATATGTCGACCGTGATGAGATTACTCGCATACAACCACTGTGACATTGCATGTACATATGCAAGACTGCCTGCCTGGTAATAGCAATACTGACCCGGAAGTGTCAAAGGCTCGCGTTCTGGATCTCCCGAGAGCCATGTAGATCCCCCGAGTGCATTTAAGGTCGCTGAGGTCGCCTTGAAATCTTTATAAGGACCGCTGCGCCCAAATGGCGTGATGAAAATTCTTGCTCGTGTCCGATCTCCACCTATTTCAGATAAACCAAAATCATCAATTTCTCTCGGGGACAGATCAGATAGGATGATGTCACTGGTCTCTGCAATAGTGCTAAGCTCCTCAAGATTTTGCGAGTTTGCAAAATCTATCGCTATTCGAGATTTTCCACCGTTTACATAGATATCTCCGTGGAGAGTAGCCTTTACTCTTTCATGTGACTCAATTCGAATGACTTCGGCACCCCAGCGATGAAATAATTTACCAGCGAATGCCGCAGCGCCCTCGGAGTTACTTATCTCTAAAACTCGCATACGAAGTATCTCCTCTGATCCACAGATTTATTCGTTTTGCTCCAAGCAAACATACTGGAATTCTAGTCAATTGCTTCGCCTATGTCCTCATGTTTAGCTATACTTCGGGAAAATAACTAATGTGGAGGGAATAATAATGACTGACATTAAAGCCGAATGGCCAGGAGTAGTTTCAGAAATCAAAGTTAACGTGGGAGATACGGTTACCGCGGATCAAGAAATAATCATCCTAGAGTCCATGAAGATGCTCACGCCTATCTTATCTCCCGCCGATGGCACGGTATCTGAAATAGCTGTCGAGCAAGGTCAATATGTTGACGAGGGTACTACTCTTGCAAAGTTAGATTGAGTCGTCTCGACGACAAAAGAATCACTAGTAGAAGGAGTTCCTACCATGGTTTGGCAGCCTGAAATTGATGAGTTAAACGAGCGAAAAGAGCTTGCCTACAACCTCGGAGGTGAGGAGCGCGTTCAGAAACATATTGATAACGGGAAACTTACCGTTCGTGACAGGATAGCGACCATAGCTGACGAAAATTCTTTTCAAGAACGAGGAGTCCTAGCTGGAAAGGCAACCTACGAAGAGAACGAGCTCATCGACTTTCGCCCGTCCAACTATGTGATGGGGCTAGCAAAAATCGATGGCCGGCGCGTGAGCATCGGTGGCGACGACTTTACTGTGCGCGGCGGAGCGGCCGATGGTGCGGTTGGTGATAAAAAAACTCATCAAGAGCGCATGGCACTTGAACTGAGAATCCCGATAGTTCGACTTGTGGACGGAACTGGTGGTGGTGGATCAGTTAAAACGATCGAAGATATTGGACGTACGTATCTTCCTGGCGGACCAGGTTTTTGGGAAACTGCCAATGACGCTATGGAACAAGTCCCCGTAGTTGCAGCCGCGATGGGTTCGGTTGCGGGAATAGGTGCCGCCCGAGTCGCAGTATCGCACTTTTCAGTGATTGTTAAGGGTACCGGACAAGTATTCACTGCGGGACCACCTGTAGTTGAGCGCGGGCTTGGTATGTGGGTGGACAAAGAGGACTTAGGCGGTGCCGAAATCCATGCTCACGGTTCCGGAGTATGTGACAACGAGGCGGTGGATGAACTAGACGCGTTCGAACAAATGAAGAGATTTTTATCCTACCTCCCTTCGAGCAGCTGGGAAATTCCACCTCACGAAACCACTGACGATTCTCCCATCAGACGTGATGAGGAATTATTGTCAATTATTCCTCGTGAACGACGGCAGCCACATATTATTCGAAAGTTAATCACACATGTTATCGATCATGATTCCTTCTTTGAAATAGGTAAATTCTTCGGTCGATCAGTCGTTACTTGTCTCGGCCGAATTGATGGATTTCCCGTAGCGATTATTGCCAACGACCCGATGGCTGTCGGTGGCTCTCTAGATACTCCAGGTTCAGAAAAAATGCTTAAATTCATAGACCTCGCTGATACATTCAATCTTCCAATAATAAATCTTGTAGATCAGCCGGGCTTCATGATTGGTGTAGAGGCTGAAAAGGCTGGTGTGATCAAAGCAGGTGTTCGAGCACTACAAGCTATCTATCAATGCAGTGTGCCTTGGGCGACCGTAGTCGTACGCAGAGCATACGGTGTAGCAGGAGCTGCCCATCAAAATCATTCAAATTCGAGATGGCCCTACAGAATATCTTGGCCATCCGGAGATTGGGGTTCCCTTCCAATTGAGGGTGGTGTAATGGCTGCCTATCGACGCGACATCGAGGCCGCGGACGATCCTGAAAGCCACAGACAGGAAATTGAAGATAGACTTAATCTCCTGAGATCTCCATTTCGAACCGCTGAATCCTTCAATATTGAAGATATCGTTGATCCGCGTGATACAAGACCACTACTAGTCGAATGGATTCACGATGCATACCGAGTACTCAGCACTAGTACTCTCGGCCCTAAAGGGCGCGGAATGCGAGCTTGAATTAAAGTCCAAACCATTGACTAACTCAAGTAAGTCAAGAACAATCAATATCCAGCTTGCTTGTCATACACGCCCAAGAGCGGTTCACCCGCCTGCCATCGGCCAATATTCTCAATAAATCGATTGATATTACGACCAGATCTTAATTGCGAAGCCCCAGCTGTATGCGGAGTCATAACGACATTCTCATAATTCCAAAAAGGATGATCCGTTGGCATCGGTTCTACTGTATGCACATCCAAACCAGCACCCCGAACATGTCCCGAGTCGAGAGCCCGTTGTAATGCCTGATCGTCCACGATCTCCCCGCGGGTGACATTAATCAGGAAAGAACCCTTTCGCATTTGTTGAAACACCTCATCATTGAAGAAACCCTGTGTCTCAGACGTGAGCGGTAAGCAGATAGCAACCACATCAGAAAGACTGAGAAGTTCAGGAATAGAGTCAAGGCCCCATACTTCCGCTACATCGTGATTCCCGTCGATCTGATTATTGTCAACGGCCAAACAATTCATCCCAAAAGCACTGCCGCGTTTTGCCATCGCCTGACCAGTTCCACCAAATCCCAAGATTCCGAGAGTCAATCCATCAAGTTCAATCTCTTCAGCTCTTAACTGAGGTCGATTATTCCAACCCTCAGGACCAAATTTAATGGCACGCTGCAGGTTTCGAGTCATAGCCAATAGCAATGCAAACCCGTGATCAGCTAAATGCCCCCCCACCAGACCTTTCTCTCCCGTCAAAACTATCTCACTGTCTCGAAATTCCGGATACGCATATATATCAACGCCAGAAGAGGCTGAGTGCACCCACTTTAATTTTGGAGCTTGCTGCATCAATGGCAAAGGTACATGGCCTAGAATAACCTCAGATTCTTGAGCTAACTCCATTGCCTCCCCGATGCTGGACGCTACCGTAACGATACCGTTAGGACCAGCAGCAATCCTAATGTTTTCAACCTCGCTATCTGAAATTGAAGGCATTGTGAGGCCTAAAATGACTAATATATTCATTTATTATCTCCACGCACTCTAATGAGCCCTAACAGCAAGTTGCTAGCCAATCCCGTATGTTGATTCAACGGTGTCGAGTACCTGATCCAAAGAATCAACTATTTCGTCAGCTTCCTCACGATTAGTAATTAACGGAGGGGCAATCTGTATGCTTGCACCACCCCTAGACAGGAGTCCATTGTCCCGCATTGCTTGACTAACAACTTTACCGACTTCGTCATCGGTCCTAAATTCTTCTCCGGCCTCCACGTTGCGCTTTAGGTCCACAATTTGCATGAGTCCAATTCCACGTGTATCCGAGACTATTTTGGAGTGCCGTTTCTGTAATTCTTCCAGTTGCGAGGCAATGTATGCGCCGGTGCGTTCAGAATTTTCCACCAAACCCTCGTCCGCAATAATATTTAGATTTGCCAATGCAACAGCACAAGAAACAGGATGAGCTCCCCACGTACTTCCACCCACTAATGCCTTCGAGGCGTCTCCTCTAAAGCCGTCAGAAATCTTCTCGCTTGCCAATGCAGCGGCAATTGGAGCGTAACCGGAAGACAATTGTTTTGCGACAGTCATAATGTCTGGACTAACCCCAAAATGCTCCATCGCAAACCATTTACCCGTGCGACCAAATCCGTTAATAACCTCATCTGCAATTAAGACAATATTGTGCTCATCGCACAATTCTCGCAAACGTTGCCAATAAGACGGATCTGGCACATGAGATCCATTAGCTGTTGAGATAGGTTCAGCGATGAATGCCGCTATTGTTTCAGGTTTCTCATCCTTAATAACTTGTTCAATAAAACTCGCATCTAGAACACTGGGCACTTTGATTGCACCAGGCATCATTGGTTCAAAGGGAGCTTTATTCATATATGAGGAATGATTGACTGACATAGCTGCATATGTTGTTCCATGATAGGAACCAACACGAGAAAGCACTTTATACTTTTTACTATCACCCCGATTGTGATGCCACTGCTTAGCCATTCGTAGAGCCGCTTCAACTGCCTCCGAGCCGGAATTAACGAAAAAAGCACGCTCAATACCCTCCGGCGTAATTTCTGCTAGTCGAGTAGCCAAATCAATTGCAGGCTCTGTCGCGTATGAAAATGGGTTAGCAAAAGACATCTTTGACATCTGCTCAGATGCCACGTCTGCCAGTCTTTGGCGCCCATGTCCCACAGCAACCACCCACAAGCCAGACATTAAATCAATATACTGTCGATCTTTGGAATCCGTCAGATATATTCCCTCACCCGATTTAATCACGAGTAAAGCATCATCCTGGTTTAATTCATCCTGCTGAATCGTGTGAATCCAAAGGTGCTGAAGAGATCTATCAATATAATCCTTAACGCCGTCAGCGAATTCTGTTGCCATTCTAATATCCCTTCATTTCGCACGAGCTCTTAAGCGCTCGTATTTCTTTCTTCCTGGGTCGCTCTACGATTCTGATAAGCCGGAGTCGCCCGTCCGTCTCCAAACTTAGTATCGCGCCATTCTAACGCGGCCTTCAATCCCTGCCCTCTTGCAATTTCACCATAATCGCTAACTGCAGTAGCAAGGTGTGCACGAGCATCCATTTCACTTGAAAGCCTTTGCATAGTTCGTGCCCCCATTAGCTCGAGGCCCAGATTAACAGTTCGCTTCGAGGCTGACAGCAGATCTGCGTCAATCATCGCCATTCGATCTGCTAAATACTCGACCGCTTCATCCAACTGATCATATGGAACTGCTTGAAGCACTAGCCCTATTTCAGCTGCATCTGCACCTGAAATGCTATCGCCTGTCAGTAGTAGTCTCTTAGCCCACTGAGGTCCGACATGATAAAGCCACATATGAGCTGGAGGTACTCCCATTGCCCGTACTGGCGGGAATCCAATTATTGCATCATCGGCGGCAACGATAATATCAGCCAGCAACACGAGATCAGTTCCGCCAGCTATGCAGTAACCATGTACTTTACCTATTACCGGTTTGTGCATGTCAAAAATAGCCATCCGGAGTCTCTGTTGCAGCTCCATACCCCAAGTATCGTCATCTATTCCACCACCGGAACCGCTGGGACGTCCAAACTCGCCTGGGTCGATTTTCGGAGCAGTGAGGTCATATCCAGCACAGAACGCACGCCCGTTTCCACTGAGAACTACACAGTGAACTCTCTTGTCGTTATCAGCGGCCCACATTGCATCGTGAATATCCTGTTGAAGTTCCCTAGACAGCGCATTTAGCTTTTCCGGGCGATTAAGAGTGACATAAGCCTTGCCATCACGGACCTCATAAATTAAATTTTCAAAATTGGCATCTGCCATAACATCTCTCCTCTCGGTACATCGGCAGTGTAGCGGGTTGATGGAGCTTGGCACAGGAGTACCATGAAGATTCCAGAACTTGCTAAATCTTAAAATCGGACTATCTAATAAGTTCTCGGGTTTTCAAGCCCCACTTAGGTTGCATCATTATCTGGACTTGAATTGGCGAGGGCTCTTATTTGTTTGAAATCCAAGCAAGTTTAGGGTTAGGACCCGTCATCATACGTCGCTAACAAAGCCTTGTAATGACTGATAAATGGGACTGGTGCGAATAGTTCAAAACCACTAGGCAAAACTCTTAATTAAGCCTTTAATTCAACGATCTGATCTTGGCCGGATTCA
>MDSW01056459.1_pt1 | contig 10537 bp, 11 predicted proteins | sample 811171 | NCBI WGS metagenome assembly MDSW01 (sample SAMN05326641, study PRJNA326480) | marine metagenome | isolation source: seawater | place: Atlantic Ocean: North West | collected 2012 | reverse complement strand
ATAAAACCTTTAATAAAAGAAAAGTTGAAAATTTCATAAAATTTCACTCTAAACAGTTAAATAAAGCATAAATTTTTGATACATTAGAATGTAATGAACAGTTCGATTCGAAATATTCAGCTAGTTGCAGTTATTGTTGTGCTCGTCTCAACTATAATAGCTTTCTTTCTTGAAATGAAAGAGATGTATGAAAATAAGGATATAACGCTAGCTGATTTGCTTTTAATGTTCATATACATTGAGGTTATTGGTTTGGTTCGGTCGTATTGGGAGACTCAGTCAGTAAGAATAACTTATCCTTTAATAATCGCAATTACTGCATTGGCTCGATTTATAATCTTGCAAGATAAAGAAAGTGATCCTGCTAATCTAATTTATATTTCACTTGCTATTTTAATAGTAGCTATAGCAACGGTTATAATAAGATTTAGAAATAGTAAATACTTAAAAATTGACAGCACTAGGTCAAGCGAGCTTTAAAACACTTCAAGGTATTTTTTAACAAACACGCTATAGTCATCGGACCTACTCCTCCAGGCACTGGGGTTATAGCTTTGACATTATTTTTTATGTCATCAAAATTAACATCTCCTATTATTTTTCCTCCCACTTTATTAATTCCAACATCTATAACAATTGCATCTTTTTTTACCCAATCTTTTTTAATAAGATTAGGAACACCGACTGCTGCAACTAAAATATCTGCTTTGAGGCACTCATTTTGTAGATTAATTGTTTTCGAATGAACTACGGTTACTGTACAGTTTTCCATTAATAATAATTGAGCCATTGGCTTACCGTTTAAATTTGATCTTCCTACTATAACAGCGTGCTTGCCCGATAAGTTTGGTTCTATTTTCTTAATTAAAAACAAACATCCTAATGGAGTACAAGGAACAATCGATTGGTAACCAGAAGAAAGATTACCTACATTTATAGGATTAAAACCATCTACATCTTTAGATGGATGAATAGCGTTTATGATCTTTTCCTTGCTAATTTGCTTAGGCAACGGGAGCTGGACCAATATACCTGAAACCTTTTCATCCTTATTTAATTGGTCAATTTTTTTTAAAACTTCTTTTTCACTAACTTCTTTTGGGTATTTTATAATTTCAGAGTTGATTCCAACTTCTTTCGCGCTTTTAGCTTTATTTTTTACGTAAATTTGACTCGGAGTAAAATCTCCAATTAAAATAACAGTCAATGTTGGTGTTTTGTCTGTTTTTAACTTCAAGGCTGAAATTTCATTTTTTATTTCAGCTCGTATCATCTCCGCCTCTTTTTTCCCATCTATAATCATCTCAAAAATAATCCTGGTGCGAACATTTCGAAAACCAAATTTCTTAAAAATAATAAGCTTAAAATTAGCAATACAGGTGAAATATCTATAGAGCCTAAATTTGGTAAAAACTTTCTTATGAAGTTTAGTGGTGGTGCAGTTAATTTATATGAGATATCTAAAACTGAATATACAAATCTATTGTTGGTGTTCAAAACATTAAAAGCTACGAGCCAACTAAATATTACATGAATTATTAATACCCAAATATAAAGGCTAATGATATTGTCGAAAAGAATAAACAAAGACTTCACTAATTTTTCTCCACATAAATTGAGGTGCTTGGAAAAGCAAAAGAGGCTTTATTTTTTTCTACAATACTTTTAATTTCGATTGCTAGAATATCTTTTACTTTCATCCATTCTAAATATTGTTTAGTTTTTGTGAAGCAAATCAATTTTATATCTATGGAGCTTGCCGCAAACTGGTCTATCTTCACTGATAAAATTGTGTCATCTGAAGTTGAAAAAAGCTCACTATTTTTTATATAATTTTCGATTTCTTTTTTTATATCGGTTAGTTGTTTGCTTGTAGTTTTATATTCTAGACCTATAATCCAATTAATTCTTCTATTTGTAATCTGAGAGTTATTGATAACTGCTTTTTCAGCAAATTGAAAATTAGGTATCGTAGCAAGTGATTTATCAAATCTTCTTACTACAGTTGATCTAAAACCTATTGATTTAACTGTTCCTTCAATTACTCCCTCGACGTATATCCAGTCACCTACTTGAAATCTTCTTTCGACAAGCACTAAAATTCCAGAAATTAAATTTTTAAATAGATCTTGCGCTCCAAGAGCAACTGCTACACCAAACAAACCTAAACCAGCAATTATTGGGCCAATTTTTATTCCCCAAAGTTCTAAAACCGCTGCAACCCCTAATATTAATATTAAGACTTTAATTGCTTTGATGATCCAGTTTATCAGATCCCGAGAAATTAATTCTCCAACCGACTTTATAACGACTGAAAGCGGTCCTATGATTTGATGAAACGTCCAAAAAATTAAAATTGTAATCAGAGATCGGTTTACATTTTCTAAAAAATCTGCAGCTTTAGTATCAATTGTTAAATAACTTGTAGATACAAAAAAACCTAAAACTATTGGAAAAAATTTTGCGGGTCCTTCCATTGAAAAAACCAGTGAGTTATCAAAATTATTTGTGGTTTTTGAAACGTATTTTTCTAATCTTTTAACAACAAATTTTGCGAAGATACCTCTTAAGAATAAAAATAAGAAAAAAATAGTTAAAGCGATTAATATCTCAGTAATGTTTACTCCTGAGATGCCGTCGCTCCAGACATCAAGAAATAGATCTTTAAAATTTTCTAATACATTCATTTTTTTCTTTCAATCTCAAATAATTCATTTCCTGGGCTAAAAATTCCAACTTTTTTCCAGCCAGATTTTAAAAAATAATCATTAATTTTTTTACTTATACACATTACATGTGATTGTGTCATCATCGGTGCTAAAGAAAAATTATTAATAATGCTTATAAAACTTTCGGCGCTCCTCATCGAATAGACGAAAATAATGTCTGGGGGGAATTTTTTTATTAATTCTATGTTTTTTTCATTAATTATGTCAATTTTGCTTGATGAATAATTAATTATTTTTTTTACTCTAAATCCCTCTGCAACCAATTCCTTCTCAAGATCTAATGTAATTTGATCACCACAAACATATGCAAGTTTCGAGTCTTTTTCTAAATACTCTGAATTTGAAATTAAATTTTTCAAAGCATGAACGGTTCCTTCTGCTGAGATTGTATTTATAAAACCTTTCCCTCTTGCTATCTTTTCTGTAATAGACCCCACACAAAAACATAAAATATCAGACTTGCTACTTAAAATGTTCAGATTTCGAACTGAGTTAGCACTTGTAAAAATAAGAGCTTTAAACTGACTAAGGTCTATTGGTTTCATATTTAAAGACGTTATTTTGAGTGTTGGAATATGAATTATATTATGACCTAATTTTAATAATTCAGTCATTAAATTCTCGGTATCAATAAGCGGCCTCGTCAATATAATATTCATTTTAATATAAAAAGTTCTTTGAAGATTTTAAGAGTCTTTTTCCAAGACTCAAACTTAATCTCTTGAAATCTTTAACTTCAGCTTTGTCTTTCAAAAAAACGGAGTGCTTACCATCTTGAGAAAAAAGTCTTACTGTCAATTTAATTTTACCGCCAATAATCTTTGCGAATACTCCAACGGCAGTATGACAATCACCGTTAATATATTTTAAAATACCTCTTTCAGCTAAAGCACATATTTTAGTTTTATTGTCATTTATTTTATCTAATAATTTAATTATATCTTTATCTTTTTTTCTACATTGCGCTGCAATAATACCCTGCCCCGCGGCAGGAATAATATTTTTCACATTGAATATTCTGCTAATGTTTTTTTCTAATTTTAAAGTTTTAATGCCTGCCATAGCTAAGATAGTGCCGTCAAAATTACCTTCTTTTATTTTGTTAACTCTGGTGTCCACATTTCCTCTAATTTTTTTAAAAGTAACATTTTTGTGGAGATTTTTAATCTGAAATTCTCTTCTTTTAGAACTTGAACCTAGAATAATTTGATTTTTATCAAGTCTTTTTTTTTTTTTATTTAAAATTAAAACATCTCTAGGATCATTTCTTTTTATATAAGCTCCAATTATTAACTTTTTTCTCTCAGAACTATCCATATCCTTTAATGAGTGAATTGCTATATCTATCTTTTTTTTCGATAACTGTTCCTCTAATTCTTTACAAAAAACATTTTTACCACCAATTTCTGATATTGTCCTTTTGTTAAAAATGTCTCCTTTAGTTTTAATTTTTTTAATAAAGATCCTGCCAACTTTACTTTTTCTAGTTTTCAATAGTAGTTTTCTTACTTTTTCTGCATAAGCCAAGGAGAGCTTACTACCTCTGGTACCAATTTTTATATTTTTATTCATTTATGTATATAAAATATAATTTATAATAAATTCAATCATGAAAAAAAATATGACTTTTTTAGGTATTGAGACCAGTTGCGATGAAACAGCTGCCTCAGTTGTTAAAGAAAATGAGGATGGTACTGCAAATATCTTATCATCTATTGTTTCAAGCCAAATAAAAAGACATCAGAGGTATGGAGGGGTTGTCCCAGAACTTGCGGCTCGAGCTCACGTGGAGAATATAGACTATGTGGTAAACTTAGCATTAAAAAAAAGTAGAAAGACCATAGAAGATATAGATGGTATAGCAACTACAGCTGGGCCAGGCTTAATAGTTTGTTTAAGTGTTGGAGTAAATATTGCAAAAATAATTGCAGCTTTGAGCAATAAGCCTTTAATACCAGTTAATCATTTAGAAGGTCACGCTTTAAGTCCAAGCCTAACAAGAAAAATTAATTTTCCTTATCTGCTACTTTTAATTTCAGGAGGACACTCACAATTTTTAATAGTTAATGATGTTAATAAATTTATTCAGCTAGGAACGACTATTGATGATGCTTTAGGTGAAGCTTTTGATAAAACTTCCAAAATGTTAGGATTTGGATATCCTGGAGGTCCACAGATTGAGAGGTTGGCAAAAAAAGGTAATCCGATGCGTTTTAAATTACCTCAACCAATAATTAATAAAGCTGGTTGTAATCTTTCTTTCGCAGGATTGAAAACAGCGGTGCTTAGAGAGACGAAAAAAATTAAAACAACACAGGAAAAATACGATCTTGCTGCATCATTTCAGGAAACCATAAATAAAATTTTAGAAAAAAAAACAAAAATTGCAATTAAAGAGTTCAAAGAAAAAACGAAAAAAAAATTTGGTGTTTTTGTTATAGCAGGTGGAGTCGCAGCAAATCTCTCGATTAGGAAAAATTTGATGGAAATTGCAAAGTCTTCGAATCTTAATCCAATTTTTCCAAGTTTAGAGTATTGTGGAGATAATGCTGCTATGATTGCTTGGGCCGGTATAAAAAGATTTAGAAAAAAACTTTTTCTTAAAAAAGACTTCGAGCCACAATCTAGGTGGCCTTTAGATATTAAAGCTCCATTTATGAAAGGACCGGGCTTAAAATTGTGAAAAATTATTGGCTATTAAAATCAGAACCAGATGTTTGGTCATTTAGTCAACAAATGAAGGCTGGAGCAAAAGGTGCAACGTGGGATGGTGTTAGAAATTTTCAAGCAGCTAATAATTTGAGAATGATGAAAAAAGGAGATTTATGTTTTTTTTTATCATTCAAATATAGGAAAAGAAATCATTGGAATAGTAGAAGTCATTAAAAACGCTTTTCCAGATAAAACCGATAAAAAGAATTTATTTGTAGCTGTTCAAGTTAGGTTCAAGGAGAAATTTAAAAGCCCAGTTACATTAGAATTTATCAAAAAAAATAAGCAATTATCTCATTTACAGCTATTAAAACAAAGCAGATTGTCTGTGAGTGCGATCGATTTTAAAAGCTGGAAAATAATTTATAAGATGGGTAATATATAGCTTAAAAAGGTGGTTTTGTGAGCAAAAGATCGAAAAAAAGAAAAAAGAAGACTAAAAATTACAATAATAGAAAAAAAAAGTTTTCTAAAAGAAAGAAAAAAAATAAAAAAAGACTAAAGCTTAGAAAAAACTTTAAAACATCTAAGTCAACTATTTCAAAAGATGATGACGGAAACACTTTAATAAAAGTCTCAGAAGCTTGGTCTAAACAAGCTCATGTAAATAGCTCAAGTTATAAAAAGAAGTATAATCTTTCTGTAAAAGACAATGATAAGTTCTGGAAAAAGGAGGGAAAACGAATAACTTGGATTAAACCTTACACTAAAATTAAAGACATAAAATATAGTAAAGATGAAGTTCGAATAAAATGGTTTTATGACGGAACTTTAAATGCTTCAGCAAACTGTATTGATAGACATTTAAAAAAGAATGGAAAAAAAACTGCGATTATTTGGGTAGGCGATGATCCTGCTGACACAAAGAAAATTACTTACAAAGAGTTACATAAAAATGTTTGTAAAACAGCAAATGCACTAAAAAGTTTAGGCATTCAGAGGGGTGACCGGGTAACAATTTATTTAACGATGATACCAGAGCTAGCATACACTATGCTTGCTTGTGCTCGAATAGGAGCGGTTCATTCAATAATATTTGGAGGTTTTTCACCAGACTCTATTGCAACAAGAATTAATGATTGTGAGTCAGATTATCTAATTACAGCCGATGAGGGCGTTAGAGGTGGAAAAATTATTCCCCTTAAAAAGATTGCAGATGAGGCATTAACACAATGTCCTGATGTTAAAAAGTGCATTGTAGTCAAAAGAACCGGCAATCAAGTAAATTGGGATAATGAAAGAGATGTTTCTTTCGAAGAATTAGTATCAAAGGCTTCATCAAAATTCGAACCTGAGGAAATGTCTGCAGAAGATCCGTTATTTATATTATACACCTCTGGTTCGACAGGTAAGCCTAAGGGAGTATTGCACACCACGGGAGGATATTTAGTTTATGCTTCTATGACACATCAGTATATTTTTGATTACAAACCAAAAGACATTTACTGGTGTACTGCTGATATTGGATGGGTAACTGGCCATAGTTATATAATTTATGGGCCATTAGCTAACGGAGCCACTACCATTATGTTTGAGGGAGTCCCTAATTATCCAGATAGTTCGAGATGGTGGCAAATAGTAGATAAATATAAAGTAAATATTTTTTATACTGCTCCAACAGCGATAAGAGCTCTGATGAAAGAAGGTGACGGGCCTGTAAATAAGACTAGCAGAAAATCTTTAAAATTATTAGGAACAGTTGGTGAACCAATAAATCCTGAGGCTTGGATGTGGTATTATAGAGTTGTAGGTGGCGCAAAGTGCCCGATAGTAGACACGTGGTGGCAAACAGAAACAGGAGGAATTCTTATTGCTCCTCAACCTGGTGCCATAGACTTAAAGCCTGGTTCAGCGACAAAACCTTTTTATGGTATTAAACCAGCCGTTGTTGATGAGGCCGGAAAAATTCTTAAAGGCGCGTGTAAAGGTAGACTATGTTTGACCACTTCATGGCCAGGACAAATGAGAACGGTCTATGGAGATCATAAAAGAATTATAGAAACATATTTTTCTCAGTTTGATGGAAAGTATTTTACTGGTGATGGTTGCAGAAGAGATAAAGACGGATATTATTGGATAACTGGAAGAGTAGATGATGTAATAATAGTTTCAGGCCATAACCTTGGCACAGCTGAAATAGAAAGTGCATTTGTGGCTCATCCAAAAGTTGCGGAAGCGGCTGTAGTTGGTTACCCTCATGACATAAAAGGAAACGGACTATACTGTTATGTCACTCTTAACTCAGGAGAGCAGCCGAACGGAGATCTTGAAAGAGAGTTAAAGCTTTGGGTAAGAAAACAAATAGGCCCGATAGCCACGCCAGATCTGATTCAATTTGCGCCTGGGTTGCCCAAAACTAGATCTGGTAAAATTATGAGAAGAATTTTAAGAAAAATTGCTGCAAATGAACATCACGAGTTAGGTGATACAACTACGCTAGCAGACCCGAGTGTTGTCGAATCTTTAATTGAAAACAGGCAAAACCAAAATTAAATTAATTAAAATTTTTTGACAAATTTATAAAATCCTTTTCAACAAGAGACCATTTATTTTTAATTGAGTTTAAAACAATTTCTTTATCTAAAACTTTTAATTCATCAGCAACAGGAGCCCAGTGATATAATGCTTCACCACTGTTTTTAAAAGGTTCGATTTCAAAATAATTTGATACATTGACGAGTTTAATTCTCTCCTCAAATTTATTTTTAGATTCCTCTAATATATTTTCAGGTAAATTGTTTGCCCTCTCACTATTGAGAATATCATAATAAATATTTTGGATTATTTCTTTATTAAATTTGTTAGTGTTAAATAAATAAGAACAAGTAAATAAAGTTAAGTCGCCAACCGCCTCAGAATAAATTCTCCACTTTGATTTGTTTACAGAGTCTAAAAAAATATCATCAGTAAACATCATCGTATATTTTAAACCCATTCTAGTTTTTAAGTAACCATAAAGTGTTGTTTGTGTAACTAGAGAAGATCTTTCTTTAATAAATTTTTTTAAATCATCAATATTATTTATTGGATTGATCTTATTCCTAATTTTTTCGTAAGGAAGGATGTATTCGCGTACAGCGTTGAAGACTTCGATTATTGCTTTTAAATTCAATTTCAAGTTGTATGTTTTTTAACGCACCTTTTTTTCCTTATTTTAAAGGCTTTATAGCACTTCAATTTAGGTTTTTTAACTTTTAATTAACGCTCAGATGGGTAGTATCCACTTAATTAAATTACGTTAACGTAAAAATAGGGGGAAATATGTCAAATAAAGAAAAACACTGGGAGAAAACAAGGACCCACATGTTTATAACATTGGCTCTTTGGGCATTCTTCTCAATGGTAATTTTCCTTTTTGGATATGAAATCAACTCCGCTAGTTTTCTTGGTTACCCGCTAGCATATTATATGACGGCTCAAGGATCACTCCTTGCTTTCGTTATTATAATTTTCTGGTTTGCTAATAGGCAAGAGAAAATTGACGAAGAGTTTGGCTTCGGAGAAAAGGAGGATGACTAATGTTTAAAGGTGGATTTATACAAAACCTTCCTAAGATTTATGGTGTCTATACCGGCGGCTTCATAATTTTCATAATTATGATGGCAATAGCTGAACAAGCTGGTGTGACTGCGAGAACAATTGGTATCTTGTTTGTTGCATTTACCGTAGCGATATATGCCTTGATTGGTTATCTATCGAGAACGGTTCAGGTAGACGCATATTATCTTGCAGGAAGACAAGTCCCAACTGTCTTTAATGGAATGGCGACAGCTGCTGACTGGATGTCAGGAGCTTCGTTCGTAGCATTAGCAGGTGGTGTATACTTTGGAGGTTATAGTTATATGGCTTTCTTAGTAGGTTGGACAGGCGGATATGTGCTTGTATCAACTTTATTAGCACCATACTTAAGAAAATTTGGATGTTATACAGTGCCAGATTTTATTGGAACAAGATACGGTGGAAACGGAGTTCGTTTCTGTGCAGTATTAGTTCTAGTACTAGCTTCTTTCACTTACGTGACAGCTCAAATAAATGCTACAGGAACTATTGCTGCTAGAGCACTAGGAATTCCTTTTGAAGCAGGTGTATGGGTTGGTTTAGTTAGTATTTTGCTATGTTCAATGTTAGGCGGAATGAGAGCTGTAACATGGACTCAGGTAGCACAATACATAGTGCTAATCATTGCTTACTTAATTCCAGTTTTCTGGATAAGTAACAAGATAGGTGCAGGAGTATTCCCACACCTAATGTTAGGTGATGAAGTAGCGAGAATAACTGAACTTGAAGGTCAATTCGGTTTAACAAAAAACAGTGCAGCTGACGTTAAAGCAGCAGGTGTACCAGGTGGATTAAAATCTATCGCAGTGGCACATGCTGGAGTAGGTGCAGGTGGAATGGCAGTATGGAAATACATATCGCTTGCTATCTGTATGATGGTTGGAACTGCGTCGTTACCTCATATATTAATGAGATACTTCACAACTCCATCTGTAAAATCAGCTAGAAAATCAGTAGCTTGGTCGCTATTCTTTATTTTCTTGCTTTACTCATCGGCTCCAATGCTTGCAACATTATCTAAAATTTCATTGATGGATCCAAACTTACCAACGGGTATTATTGGAAAATCTATTTCTGAAGTTAATAGTATCGAGTGGGTCAAACAATGGTCTTCTCAGAAGCAAGTATTTATTGCTGACTTTAATGGTGACGGAATACTGCAGTTAAACGAATGGTTCATGAGAACAGGTGTAGTAGTTCTTGCAACTCCAGAAGTTGCTGGATTACCGTACGTGATTTCAGGACTTGTTGCTGCCGGTGGTATGGCCGCAGCTATGTCAACTGCCGATGGATTAATTCTTGCAATAGCGAACGCGTTATCACACGACGTTTACTACAACATGATAGATCCAAAAGCGGATGTTAGAAAAAGATTAATTGTAGCGCGAGTATTATTAATCGTGATTGGTGCTGCTGGTGCATATATTGCATCTATGCGTATCACTAGTATCCTAGGAGCAGTTGCTTGGGCGTTTGACTTTGCGATGTCAGGCTTATTCTTCCCACTTGTACTTGGTGTATGGTGGAAGAGAGCTACT
>MDSW01004392.1_pt1 | contig 10537 bp, 5 predicted proteins | sample 811171 | NCBI WGS metagenome assembly MDSW01 (sample SAMN05326641, study PRJNA326480) | marine metagenome | isolation source: seawater | place: Atlantic Ocean: North West | collected 2012 | reverse complement strand
TCTAGTGACTTGAAATTTTTCTGCAACATTTTCAGCGGTTATACCCATGTGGTAACCATGAAAAGCATCCCATAATCCATCTTTGATCATAGTGTCTATTAGATCTGTATCCCCTAATTTTTTTCCATCTCTTAAATGTATCGCATGAGGTGCTAAAGACATACTTTCTTGCCCCCCAGCAACGACTATTTTACTATCTCCAGAATTTATACTTTGAAAACCAGAGGATATAGATCTAATGCCTGATCCACATACTTGATTAACTATATATGCGGGAACCTCTTTTGGTATACCCGATTTTATCGCTGCCTGCCTGGCAGGATTTTGTCCTGTACCACCTGTTAGAACTTGTCCTAAAATAATTTCATCTACATCATTTTTTTTTATACCTGATTTAGATAAAACGTTTTCTATTACACAAGCTCCAAGATCGTCAGCTGGAACATTTTTCAAAGTTTTACCTATTGATGCAACAGCTGTCCTTAGCGCAGAGGTTATATAGACATTACTTTTTTTCATAATCAACTTTTTTTTTACCAGATTCTATTAACCCTACAATAAAAGCTAAAATAATAAATAGAAAATTTCCAGTCAGAGTAGTAAAAAAACTGCCAGTAGTTTTCAAGGGGAAGATTTCTAAAACAAAAACAATAAAAAATGGGATAAATATTTTTTGCATTTGAGGTTCAGTGTTCGAAAAATTAGTAAAAATTAAAGATCTAATTAAAATCATCAAAAAAATTATTGTCAATAGAAACAAACCTACAATCCCTAAAGAAGCAGCAATTTCTAAATAGTAGTTGTGGGGATGTGAATTGCAGCTTCCAATATATTTAGTCATAATTTTTTTATCAATGCTACTACAGTTAAAATAAAATGATTTTAAACCTCCTCCAAAAGTTTTGTTTTGTTGCCAAGTAAAAATACCAGACTCAAACTCTTTTATGTATACATTTTTAACAGATATATTTCCGGAAGCAAAAAATCTTTCTTGAAAATAATTTATAAATTCGGAGCCTTTATTTTGAAAATCATGAAAATGATTGTAAGTCTCGTCATTCGTTTTTAATAGAAATAAAAAACTAATTAAGAATATAATGAAGACACTGCCAATTAATTTTCTTAATTTTTTTTCAAAGACAAATATTAATGACAAAGCAAAAATTGAGAAAAATAAAGGCATTCTGTTACCAGAGACTAATATCCCAAAAAGAGTTATTGCTAGAATTAATAAAAGTACGAATTGTAAATAAAATCTACTCTTTATTCCTGAGAAAAGTAAAATCGCATAAGGTAAAAATATGAAGAATTTTTGAATATATCCGCCAGCAATATATTCATCTCCAAATAATCCAGATAATCTTCTACCTTCTCCCTCCATTCCTAATAAGTTTTTTCCAAACATATATTGAACAATCAAGTCAAAGCTAATAAAGAGAGAACAAAAACCGTAAACGAAAAATAATAATTTATAATTAATTATTTTTTTACAAACTAAAAATTTCACTACAAAATATAAAATTAAAAATCTTAAGAATAACAAAGATTTGATAATTACAATATGTTGATCAGGAGCATTTGGAAATTTAAAATTAAATAGATTATTTAAAATCCCATTAAAAAGAATATAGAGAAAGAAAATGATAATTAATTTGTCAATTATGCTATATTTTATTTGAAAAATTTCTTCTCTGAAGAATAAAAATGCAAAAAAAATTAAAAGAAATATATTGAAATTTAAAAGTAGATTGCCCGCAATATAGGTTATTGGTATAAATAAGATTAAATAGTTAATAATTAAATTTTTTGGTAAAATTTTTGGAAAGGACATTAAATACTATAAAATTTATAGAAAAAATGATCAATAAAAATTATTTTCATTAGAAAATTCTTTAAAAATGCGCCTGTAGCTCAACTGGATAGAGCACTTGGCTACGGACCAGGAGGTTCTGGGTTCAAATCCTAGCGGGCGCACCAATTTTTATTGATATTTATCAAATTTATTATTAAAAACTAACATGCAATTCTTTAAAAACATATCTTTGCAAAACGCAGTAATTATCTTTTTTATCTTAGTTTTTTTAATTTTATTGTTGTTCACTTTTTTATTGTAGATAAGCAATATATAGAAGCATTAATCCCAAAACAATTCTGTATAAAACGATTAAGTTTAAATTAAATTTTTGAATATATTTTAAAAAAAACCTTATTGTTAATAATGAAAATACAAAAGACAAAACAATAGAAGTAGAATTTATTAATGAAAAGCTCAAGTCTTCTCTTATGATGATATTTCTTAACCCGTATATAGATATAGCTGCTAAAGTTGGTATTGAAAGCAAAAAGGAAATTTTAGCTGAGTCAAATCTTTTAAAATTAAGTAATCTTGCAGCTGTAATTGTAATACCAGACCTGCTTACACCAGGTATAAGAGAAATTGCCTGAAAAAAACCAATTATTATGGCCGTTTTAAAATTGAAATCGTTCTCTATTTTTTTTTCTACTTTAAATCTATCGCTAATATATAATAAAATTCCAAAAATTATAGTCATCCATGCGATAATTTTTATATTTCTTAAATTTTCTATGAAATTAGTTTGAATTAAAACATATCCAATTAATAATACAGGTATTGAAGATATTATTATTTTTATAAACAGTTTTCTGTTTTCAAAAAAGTTTAATATATCTTTAAAAAAATATGTAAAAACAGCAATGAAAGAACCTATGTGCAAACTTACATCAATAGATAAACTTTGGTTCTCAAAATCGGTTAATTTTGAAATCATGATTAAGTGAGAAGAAGAACTAACTGGTAAGAATTCAGTAATTCCTTGAACTAAAGAAAGAATCAATATTTCAATCATTTTTAAAAAACTAAAACTGAAGGATGTTTTTTTAATGTCATTTCAAAACGCATAACAGGTATGCAAAAAAATGTTTATAAAATAGTGGTTTTTTCAAAATTTAGGTAATTGATATTGACCTTTTATTTGTGTAAATTTTATTAATATTTAACTATTTTGCGTGCTTATGAAAAAAAAAATGTTGAGATTTGTTGACGTCAAACAAGAGACCCCTACCAAGAGAGGCACCTATACCAGAAAAGAAGATTTTAATGAAATTTATGATGAATTCATTACTGATAAGGCAAAAGAACAATCAAGTAGATGCTCTCAGTGTGGAGTTCCTTTTTGTCAAATTCATTGTCCGTTAAGTAACAACATTCCTGATTGGTTAAAACTGACAGCTGAGGGTAGATTAAAAGAGGCATATGAAATTTCCCAAAGTACGAACAACATGCCAGAAGTGTGTGGTAGAATTTGTCCTCAAGATAGACTTTGTGAGGGAAATTGCGTTATCGAGCAATCTGGACATGGAACAGTAACAATTGGTTCGGTAGAAAAGTATATAAGTGATACAGCTTGGGAAAAAGGATGGGTCAAACCAATTAACGTTCAAAAAGAACTAAAACAATCAGTTGGTATTATCGGAGCTGGTCCAGCGGGCATGGCTTGCGCTGAAGAACTTCGAAAATCAGGCTATCAAGTTACAATTTATGATAGGTATGATAGACCTGGAGGACTATTAATTTATGGAATTCCTAATTTTAAACTTGAAAAGTTTGTCGTTGAAAGAAGAACAAAACTTCTAAAAGATAGTGGGATAAAATTTATTCAAAACTTCGAAGTTGGAAAAGATAAATCTTTATATGAATTAAAAAATAGTCATGATGCGATTTTAATTGCGACAGGTGTTTACAAAGCCAGAGAAATAGATATTCCAGGACACAACCTTAAAAACATATTTCCAGCTATGCAATTTCTAACTGCTTCAAACAAAAAAGGATTAGGAGATAAAGTAAAACTTTTTGATGATGGTACATTAAATGCTGAAGGTAAGGATGTCGTAGTGATCGGAGGCGGAGATACTGCGATGGACTGTGTAAGAACGTCGATAAGACAAAAGGCAAAGTCAGTGAAGTGCTTGTATCGTAGAGATAGAGAAAACATGCCTGGTTCTGCTAGAGAAGTTGGCAATGCAATAGAAGAGGGTGTTAAATTTATTTGGCTCACAAGCCCGAAAAGCTTCATAGGAGATACAAAAGTGGAAGCAGTAGAGGTAAATAAAATGAAATTAGGAGACCCTGACTCCTCAGGGCGAAGACGTCCCGAAATTGAGAATGGATCAGAATACAAGATAAAAGCGGATTTAGTAATTAAGTCATTGGGATTTGATCCGGAAAATTTACCAAAATTATTTGGTGCGAGTGAATTAGCAGTTTCCCAGTGGGGTACAATAAAAATTAATTTAAAGTCTATGCAAACAAACTTAGATGGAGTTTTTGCTGCAGGTGATATTGTAAGAGGAGCCTCTTTAGTCGTATGGGCAATTAGAGATGGAAGAGATGCTGCAGTTGAAATTGAAAAATATTTACAATCAAAATCTAATAAAAATAAATCTGAAGAAGCAGCATAAAATGATTAATTATAAAAAAAATAAATCTCTTTTAGAAAAAACTCATAATTACAAGCCTGACATGGAACACGACGCGTGTGGTGTTGGATTAATAGCTTCAACAAATGGTAAAAAAACAAGAAAAGTAGTTGAATATGGAATTGAGGCCCTCAAAGCCATTTGGCATCGTGGAGCCGTTGATGCAGATGGTAAATCTGGGGATGGAGCGGGAATACAAATTGAAATAGCACCTAACTTTTTTAAAGAAAAAATCTTGTCAACTGGTCATACACCAGACGAAAATAAAAGGATCTGTGTAGGAATGATATTTCTACCTAGAACGGATTATTCAGAGCAGGAAAAGTGTAGGGAAATTATAGAGTCTGCTCTTTTAGATGGAAATTATTATATTTATGGTTGGAGACAAGTTCCAATAAATCCTAGCGTTCTTGGAAAGACAGCTGATCAAAGTCGTCCAGAAATAGCTCAAGTAATGTTTAAAAAGAATGAAAATTTAGAAACAAACGATCTTGAGAGAGATCTTTTTGAAACTAGAAAAAAAATTGAAAAAACTGCAAGAGAAAGTCAGTTGAAAGATTTTTATATTTGTTCATTTAGCTCAAGATCAATTGTTTATAAAGGAATGTTTTTAGCTGAAATGTTATCAGAATTTTACCCTGATCTAAATGATGAAAAGCTTACCTCAAGGTTTGCAGTATTTCATCAAAGATATTCTACAAATACTTTTCCAAGTTGGGATCTAGCGCAACCCTTCAGAACACTAGCACATAATGGTGAAATAAATACTCTTAAAGGTAATATTAATTGGATGAAAATTCACGAGCAGGATATGTCTAGCCCTCTATTTAAAAATGTTAAAGATCTAAAGCCAGTAATCAGAAGTTCATCCGATTCTGGTGCACTCGATAATGTATTTGAATTATTAGTACACTCGGGAAAACTGGCTCCTTTAATTAAATTAATGATGATACCAGACGCATGGTCTAAAAGGAGCAAAACTGTTCCAAAAAACCATCAAGATCTTTTTAATTTTTTAAATAGCACTATTGAACCTTGGGACGGCCCAGCAGCTATTTGTGCAACAGATGCCAAATGGGTTTTAGCATCATCAGATAGAAACGGTCTTAGACCATTAAGATATACCGTTACCTCAGATGATTTATTTTTTGCTGGTTCTGAAACCGGTATGATAAAAATTCCTGAGGAAAATATTATTGAAAAAGGGAAATTAGGCCCAGGCCAAATAATTGCCATAGATTTAAAAAAAGGCAAATTATTTAAAGATAAAGAAATTAAAGATTTACTAGCGAAAGATTATAAAAAATATAATAAACAAATTATTGATTTAGAAAAGAAAATTTCTAATGAAAATGAAAAACCAAACTTTGTAGGTGAGGATTTAAGAAAGAGACAGTATTTATCAGGTTTAAGTGTAGAAGATTTAGAATTGATACTGCACCCAATGGCCGAGGAAGGCAAAGAAGCATCAGGTTCAATGGGAGACGATACGCCTGTAGCGGTTCTTTCAAGTCACTTCAGACCTGTTTCACACTATTTTAGACAAAACTTTAGTCAAGTAACCAATCCCCCAATCGACTCACTAAGAGAAAATAAAGTAATGAGCTTGAAGACAAGATTTGGAAATCTAGGAAATATTTTAGACTTCGATAATTTAACTGAAGAAAATATTTATGTTTTAGACAGTCCAATTCTTACAAACTCACAATTTAAAAAATTTAAAAAATTTTTTTCAAAAAAAACAAAAATATTAGATTGCACATTTGATATTAACTTATCTTTAAAAGAAAGAATTGAGGCAATAAGAGAAGAGGCTGAAGTTTCAGTGAGAGAGGGAAGCACATGCTTAATTTTATCTGATAAAAATATTACTAATCAAAAAGCAAGTATACCTAGCATATTGACGGTTGGAGCTGTTCACTCCCACTTGGTCAAACTTGGATTGAGAGGATACTGTTCATTAAATGTAGAATGCTCTGACGCATTGGACACACACTCTTTCGCAGTTTTAATTGGTGTCGGTGCAACAACAGTAAATCCTTATCTTTCAATTGATAGTGTTTATCAAAGATTTGAAAAAAAATTATTTGGTAAATCGGACTTTGAAAGCTGTATTGTAAAGTTTAAAAAATCAATAGATGCTGGATTATTAAAGATAATGTCTAAGATGGGAATATCTGTAATCAGTTCTTACAGAGGAGGATGTAATTTCGAAGCTGTAGGTCTCAGCAGAGCTATTGTATCCGATTATTTTCCTGGAATGTCCTCAAGAATTTCAGGAATAGGGATTATTGGATTTGAGAAAAAAATTAAAGAACTTCATACAAAATTTAATTCAAAAAATGTTTTTACCTTACCAATTGGAGGACTTTATAGATATAGGAAAAGTGGTGAAGACCATCAATACCAAGGAAGGCTAATTCATTTGCTTCAAAGTGCTGTTGGGAATGGATCTTATGAACAATATAAAAAGTATTCCTCAGGTATACACAATCTACCCCCTATTAATATTAGAGATCTATTAGAATTTAAAAAAACTAATAAGGAAATAGACATTGATGAAGTAGAACCTTTAGAGAATATTCTAAAAAGATTTGGAAGCGGAAGCATGTCGCATGGAGCTTTATCAGCAGAAGCACACGAAACTTTAGCAATGGGGATGAATAGAATTAAAGGAGCTTCATGTAGTGGTGAAGGAGGTGAGGATGCTAAAAGATTCAAAGTTCTTTCTAATGGCGACAGTGCAAATTCGAGAGTAAAACAGATTGCCTCAGCAAGATTTGGCGTTACAGTAGATTATCTTAATAACGCAAATGAAATAGAGATAAAAATAGCTCAAGGTGCAAAACCAGGCGAGGGCGGTCAGCTACCGGGCTTTAAAGTAACTGATGAAATAGCTAGACTCAGACACTCTACTCCAGGTGTTACTTTAATTTCTCCTCCACCCCATCATGATATTTATTCAATTGAAGATTTGGCTCAATTAATTTATGACTTAAAACAAATTAATCCTAAAGCACGTGTTGGTGTAAAACTTGTTGCATCGACTGGCATAGGAACTATTGCAGCAGGAGTCGCAAAAGCAAAAGCAGATATAATTTTAATTTCTGGCCATTCAGGTGGGACAGGTGCTAGTCCTCAAACTAGTATCAAGTATGCTGGAATACCTTGGGAAATGGGGTTGACAGAAGCAAATCAAATTTTGACACTAAATAATTTAAGACATAACGTAACGCTTAGAACTGACGGAGGATTGAAAACCGGTAGAGATGTAGTGATCGCTGCAATGATGGGTGCTGAAGAATACGGGATGGGAACATCATCTTTGGTTGCAATGGGATGTATAATGGTAAGACAATGTCATTCTAATACATGCCCTGTTGGAGTATGTAGTCAAGATGCTTCATTAAGAGAAAAGTTTACTGGTACACCTGAAAAAGTAGTAAACTTATTTAAATTTGTAGCAACCGAAGTAAGAGAAATTTTAGCCTCATTAGGATTTAAGTCTATTAATGAAATAATTGGAAGAACAGATTTGCTATCTCAAGTAAATAAAGGCGCATCCAACTTAGATGACTTAGATTTAAATCCTCTATTAGTTCAAGCAGATCCAGGTGAAAATTTAAGATATTGTAAAGAAAATCACATCAATAAAGTTCCTGAAACTTTGGACGAAAAAATATGGTCTGATATAAGAGATAAGATTAATCCATCACAAAAAAATAATTTTGAATATGAAATTGAAAACACTTCAAGATCAGTTGGAACAAGGCTTTCTCATCATATTTATAAAAAATATGGTAACGAAAAACTGAATGATGAGACTATAAATATTAAACTAAAAGGCTCTGCTGGCCAGTCTTTGGGAGCATTTTTGACCAAAGGGATAAGCCTTACTGTAGAGGGTGACTGTAATGACTATGTCGGTAAGGGGTTGTCGGGTGGTAAAATAATTGTAAGGACTTCTAAGAAAAGCAAATTAATAGCAGAACAAAACACAATTATTGGCAATACGGTTTTATACGGAGCTACCTCGGGAAAACTTTATGCCTCTGGGCAAGCTGGTGAAAGATTTGCGGTAAGAAACTCTGGAAGTTTTGCTATCGTGGAAGGGTGCGGTGCTCATGGTTGTGAATATATGACTGGTGGAAATGCAATCATATTGGGATCAGTGGGAGATAATTTTGGAGCCGGAATGACTGGTGGAATGGCTTTTATTTATGATGAAAAAAATGAATTCGAAAACTTTGCTAATCCCGGCTCAATAGTATGGCAACCAGTCGAAACGGAGTATTGGAAAAAATTCTTAAAAGAAAGCATGAAAGAATTTGAGACTGTCACTTTTTCACAAAAAGCTAATAAGATATTGAAAAACTTTGAAGAAGAATTAAAAAATTTTAAACAAGTTTGTCCGATTGAGATGCTTGATAAATTGGATAACCCAATTAGTTTAAAGGCTCACATTAAGAAAGCAGGCTAATGAGTAAAATTAAAATTTTCTGCTTTGGTTTTGGCCAGGTCGCAGAATGTTTTATAAATAAATTAATTAAAGAAAAGAAAGATTTAGATTTAACTGTTACTTCAAGAGATCAAACTCACCAGATAGAATATAACAATTTAAAAATAACATCGTTTTTCTTTAAAGATGATAAGTTTGATGAGTCATTAAAATTAAAATTAGAAGATGCAAATTATATTTTGATCTCTATTCCACCTATTGATGGCAAAGACATTGTTGCAAATTATCTAGATACCAATTTTAAAAATTTAAGAAATTGCAGATGGATTACCTATTTATCAGCAACTAGTGTTTACGGAGACCACAAAGGTAATTGGGTTAACGAGGAAAGTATCACTAAGCCTACTTCACCAAGTGGTATAAATAGACTTAAAGCAGAAAATTCTTGGACGAGTTTATCAAAAAAAATTAACTTACCGCTACAAATTTTTAGATTAGCAGGGATATATTCTAAAAAGTTTAATATATTAAGTAGGTTAAAAATTGGCAAAGCTCAAATAATTGATAAAAAAGATCATTTTTTTTCAAGAATCCATATTGAGGACATAGCTAATATTTTATTCAAGTCCCTTGATAATTTTAAAAATAATCAAATTTATAACATCTGTGACGACAAACCGTCTTCACAAAGGGAAGTGGTAGCTTTTGGCGCTAAATTATTAAAGATAAAACAACCAAGCCCTATAAAACTTGAAGAGATTGAGAGTGAGATGTTACTAAATTTTTATAAAGACTCAAAAAAAGTCGATAACAAAAAGATGAAAAATTTTTTTAAATACAATTTAGAATATCCTACTTATAAAGAGGGCTTAAATTACATTTTTAACAATAACATCTAATTCCTTCAATATTTTTTTTAGAGGCTTTTGATCAGATAGACTATGATCGCCATTTTTAATAATTAAAATTTTCTTTTTAGCCTTATTAAATAACTTTAACACATATCTAGAGAAGACAACTGGTACTACCTCATCATTTTGTCCGTGTATCATTGTAATATTTATACTAGAATTTATTCTTTTGTTTAAAACTTTATTTTTCTTTTCATCTTGAATTAATTGCAATGTTATTGGGTACTCGTATCCACCACTTTTTACCAGTGTTTTACCTGTTTTAAATATTTCCTTTTTAATTTTTTTTGGAAATTTATTCCAGATTAATCTAGATAAAAACTCAGGTGCAGCGCCTATTCCAATAAAACCTTTTATTTGTGGCTTGAAATATTTAAACTGGTTAATTGCAATCCAAGCACCCATACTAGAACCAATTAAAATAAAATTTTTTTTTCCAACAATTTTTTTTATTACTCTTTTGGCGTCATTAGTCCAAATACTAATATTTCCTTTTGTAAAAATTCCAGAAGACTTACCATGACCTGAGTATTCTAATGCTAAAAAGCCTAATTTATTCTTTTTTGCAAACCTTAAAAGAGTTTGTGGTTTTTTTCCCTCTATATCAGACATAAAACCAGGTAAAAAAATTAAATAAAGTTTTTCTTTTGAGTAATTATCGATATATCTA
>MDSW01136789.1_pt1 | contig 10538 bp, 11 predicted proteins | sample 811171 | NCBI WGS metagenome assembly MDSW01 (sample SAMN05326641, study PRJNA326480) | marine metagenome | isolation source: seawater | place: Atlantic Ocean: North West | collected 2012 | reverse complement strand
GGCAGCTGATGTAATGATTGTTAAAAATATTGCTACTGAATTTGGACATAAAAATATTAGAGCAAATTCAATAGCACCAGGCCTTATTAAGACAGATTTTGCTAAAGCTCTATGGGAGAATCCAGATATACTAAAAACTGTTTTGGGGACAACGCCTATGAAACGTATTGGTGAACCAGATGAGATAGCTGGTGTGGCTGTCATGCTTGCATCAGATGCTGGGAATTATATTAATGGCCAAACAATAGTTGTTGATGGTGGAACTACTATATCTTAATTGAGTTTTTTAGCTCACTTAAAAAATAATTTAAAATATGAGTTTCATTTATTTGTGGCACTTTAAAATAATCATATCTGAGATTATTAAGATCATTTAATAAATTTGATATTTTTAAATTATTAAATCTGCTTGAGTTGTATTTCATATAAACACCTGATAAATCTTCAGATAATAATTTTGACTTGAGAATAATTTTTAAAAATTCAATTAAATAATTTATTTTCATAATTAGACTAATATCTAAAATTGAAATTTCTTTTATAGATTTATTTATATCTTCTTTATTTTCAATAAAGTCTGAAATAATTTTGATGAAATTATTAAAATTCATATGCTTGTTATTTTCTATATCTTTATAAATTGATAATGGTGTTGAAAAACTAGGGAAATTTGTAGTGTTTATATCTGAAATACCTTTACTAATTAACCATTCGTTTAATTTGTTTGTTGATAATTGAGGAATGTTTATTACTTGGCATCTGCTATAGATGGTTTGGAGTAAAGATTTTGGTCTATTGGTTGTCAATATAATGAATGTATTAGGAGCGGGTTCTTCTAATGACTTTAGTAAAGCATTTTGGCTTTCATCATTCATAGTTTGTGCATTTAATATAACCGCTACTTTATTTTGTGCAATTGAAGGTGTTATTGATAAAAAATCATTAACATTCCTATAACCTTTTTCATCATCCCATTTGTTTTTTCTAAAAGTAATATGTCTTAGAAGTATTTTTTCTTTATTAATAAGAAATAAATCAGGATGATTTTCTGAATCTATTAAGTCTATATTTACTTCATTAGAATTTTTATTTAATAACAACTTTGTCGCTATTTCTTTTGCTAATAATTTTTTTCCTAAGCCCTCAGGTCCCGTAATAATTACACCATGTGGTAAGTTTTTTAGATTAATATTATTAAATATATCTTCTAGCCAGGTCAGGTCCTTAATTTTCATTATTTTAGATCTAAATTAATTAAAATTTCAGTGTGTATATTATCAATATCATCATCAGCATTGATGATAATAAACCTATCAGGATTTGATTTTGCAATTTTTAAATATCCATTTCTTACTTTATTAAAAAATTTATCCCCAGAAGATTCGATCCTATCTTTAGTATCATTAGTTTTTCTTGAAAAGCCTATATTTACTGGTATATCTAATAGAATGCTTTTGTGTGGAACTGGGCATTTTGTGAATGATATCAATTCATTTATAAAAGATAATGATAAATTTCTACCATATCCTTGGTATGCGATTGATGCATCATAGAATCTGTCTAATAATAAATAATCACATGATAAATTATTAATTTTATTGTTAATTAATTCAGAACGAGCAGCAAACATCAATAATAATTCAGATTCATTTGATAGATTATTATCACTATTTAAAAGTATATCTCTAATTCTCTCACCTGCAGGCGTTGATCCAGGCTCCCTTAAAACTTCAACATTAAAATGTTTTTTTTCTAAATATTTTTTAAGTAAATTTATTTGGGTTGACTTACCAACACCTTCAATTCCTTCAAAAGATAAAATCTTCATTTATTTAAACCGAGTTCCTTTATTTTATTTAAATGTTCATCGTAGCTTTTTGAAAAATAATGTGAATTAGGCGAATCTGCTACAAAAAATAAATATTCGCCAGGAGTTGCATTAACTGCAGCCAATATAGATGATTCAGATGATATAGCTATTGGAGTTGGTGGAAGGCCGTTAATCATATAGGTATTATATTTATTATTTGAATTAAGAATATCAGATTTTTTAATATCTCCATCAAAATAAGGCATTAATCCATATATAATTGTTGGGTCAGCTTGTAGTCTCATATTTATTGATAGTCTTTTAATAAATACACTTGCGATTAAGGGTTTTTCATAATCATTTCCAGCTTCTTTTTCAATTATTGATGCTAGTATTAATATATTGTTCTTATCAAGAATAGAATCTAAATTTTTATCTTTTAATATATCATCTAATAAATCATTCAATCTTTTATTACTCTTTTTTAATATAGTTGATGCATTCATTCCCTTCTTGTAAAAATAAGTATCCGGATATAATACGCCCTCTAAATAAGGGAAATAATTATCTAAACAATTTAAGTTCTCACAATCATTTACTAAATATGAATCATTAATAAGATCTTCGATTTCATAAATATTTGAACCCTCTTTAATTATAAATTTATGAGTAATAGTATCGCCTTCGCTCATTAAAAATATGATTTCCTTCATTGTCATTTGGTTAATATCATATTCACCAGATTTAAAATCAGATATATTTTCAATTTTTAAAAAAATCTTAATAAATAATTTGTTAATAAAATTGTGTGAAGAAAATTTGGAAATGACATTATTAATAGATTCTCCTGGATAGATATCTATTGTTTCTATTTCATAATTAGGAATATCATTTAAATATGCTTTATAGGCAGCAATAAATGAGAATGTTAAAAATGAGAATATTAAAAATATTAAAAGTAAAGATGATTTTATATAATTCATAACAAAGTATAGATAACCTTTGTTATTTTAAACAAATAAACCTATTTTTTAAAAATTATGAATTTGAGTTTATATAATCAACTGCTTCATTTACTGTAGAAATCTTCTCAGCATCTTCATCAGCAATTTCTAAATCAAATTCCTCTTCTAGCGCCATTACTAATTCAACAGTATCTAATGAATCAGCACCAAGATCTTCAACAAACGATGAATCATTATTGATCTCATCAATGTTTTTACCTAGTTGATCACTAACAATTTTCTTGACTCTATCTTCAACACTCATAATAACTCCATTACCCTATATTGAAATTTGACACATTTTACATCTAATAGTTCAAAGATGCACACATATTTAATACATTAATAATCCACCATCAACAGATATAATTTGACCAGTTATATATGAAGCATTATCTGATGCAAGAAACATTACTACCTTAGAAATATCGTCGACATGACCAAATCTACCCAAAGGAATATTCTTAATCACATCTAATCTAGCTTGAGAATCTAAAAATGAAGTCATGTCTGTATCTATAAAGCCAGGAGCAACAGAATTTACAGTTATATTCCTTGACCCAACCTCTTTAGCTAATGATTTAGTAAATCCATTTAGTCCAGACTTTGATGAAGCATAATTTACTTGACCAGGATTACCCATAAGACCAGAAACAGAAGAAATATTTATAATTCTTCCATTTCTATTTTTTACCATGTTTTTAATAAAAACTTTAGATAAGTTATAAGTACCTGTTAAATTTGTTTCTATTACATTATCCCAATCATCATCCTTCATCCTTAGAAAGATTTGGTCAGACGTAATACCAGCATTATTAATAAGGATATTAGGTAATAAATCCAATGATTTTAGCTTATTGAAACAATTTTTAATGTCATCTCTTGATGTAACATCTAGTTTAATTGGTATAAAGTTTTCAAGATCATCATCTAATTTAAACTCATTTCTTGATGTTCCAACTACTTTATAATTATTTTTAGCAAAGTGTATTGCAATGTTTTTACCAATACCCCTAGATGCACCTGATACAAAAACATTTCCTTTAATCATAATAGTTTCTGCATTTCATTAATAAAGTCTTTAGATGAACTGGAATAAATATTATCAATTGAGTTAGCTTTTGCCAATCCAGATAATACATTCTTTGGTCCACATTCAATGAAAATAGTATTATATTTTTTAATATATTCCATAGTTTTGACCCATTGAACTGGTTTAGTTAATTGTTTAATTAATTTATTTTTAATTTGAGAAGTATCAGTGGCTATATTTACATCAACATTATGAATAACTTCATAAGTCGGCATTTTAAAAGTTGTATTATTAATAACATCTTCAAAATGTTCAGCTGCTTTGATCATTAATTCGCAATGGGATGGGGTATTAACATTTAACTTAATACATTTTTTTGCACCGTTATCTTTTAAATATTTTACAGTTAACTCAACTGCTGCAATATCTCCAGATATAACAATTTGTTTAGGAGAATTTATATTTGCAGGGGAAACAATTAAACCTAGTTCTGAAGCTGCTATTGAGCAGTAGTTTGTTATTAAATCCAAAGGGGTATTCAAAATAGCATACATGCTACCCTCATTAGATCTTTCCATTAATTTTCCACGCTCATGAACTAATTTAAGTCCGTCAATAAGATCTATTGAACCAGATGCAACTAATGCCGAGTATTCACCCAATGAATGGCCACATAATAAATTTGGCCTGATTGGAATTGATTCTAATATAAGTTTAAATTCTAGATAGGATGTTAATAAAATTGCTGGTTGGGTTATAGATGATTTTTTTAATTCTTCTTCATTTTTACTAGCTTCAAACAAATTAAAAGATAATGCATTCAAGACATTCTCTTTGATTTCACCTAAAAAATTATCTGAAAAATGATCTAACATTCCAGGATATTGTGACCCTTGACCGGGAAATGCGATTGTTATATGCCTAGGCATAACTATGATGTTACTTCGTCAGACTCTTCTTTAATAGGTTTGCGGAGATCTTTTATCAATCTCCCTTTATAGAATCCATCTTTTGTCATTTGATGACGTAAATGTTTTTCACCAGAGACAGGGTCAATTGATAAAGTTTTAGCCTTTAATGAATCATGAGAACGCCTTTGCCCTCTTCTAGATCTTGTTACCTTACTTTTCTGAACTGCCATGTTGACCTCTTAAAAAACGCTATCCTATCAAAAATTAATTAATATTAACAGTTATTTCTATTGTAGCTCATTTATAAGTATTTGAAATTCTTCAGGCATCGGACTGTTAACTTCAATCACGTTCAACTTAAGATCTTTAAAAACAATTGATTTTGAGTGAAGAGCAATATTTTTACTAATACTAGTTTTAATAGATTTATTAAATTCATCATCGCCATACCTATTATCAAATAATACTGGATGATTTATTGATGATGAATGAATTCTAATTTGATGCGTTCTGCCTGTATATATTTGAACTTCTGCAAAAGTGCATTCTCTTAATATTTTTATGATTTTAAATTTTGAAAGTGATTTTTTGATGTTTTCTGGTTTGTTCTTATATATAGGTGTATTTATATTTATATCTTTATGTAAATTACCCTTAAGAATTACTTGATATATCTTAGTAACTTTTTTATCAAATAAAGCTTCATTAAAATGTTTAACAGCTTTTTTGTTTTTACCAAATACCAAGCAACCTGTTGTGTTCTTATCTAGGCGGTGACACAAATCAATATTATCACCATATCTTTCTCTTGCTATATCGATAAGACCAATCAAATTTTTTGACCCGCCATGAACAACAATGCCTCTTTTTTTATTAATAATTAAAAAATTTTGATCTTCATACAATATATCTGACATATGAATATCTACATCTTCATTTTTAATATTTTTTTTAATGTTTTTATTTAAATCAATTATTGGTGGAATCCTAACTAGGTCATTAATACGTAGTTTATAGTGAGGCTTAGTTCTTGATGAATTAACCCTAACCTCACCCTTTCTAATTATTTTATAAATTTTAGTCTTTGGAACATTCTTAAATAAAGACAATAAGAAATTATCCAACCTTCTACCCTCATTTTCATCATTAATTATTAATTTTTTGACAGACATACAGTAAATCTATAGGATATGTACCTAAATAACTAGGTAATCCTAGTATTAATTAAAGAAAGATAAATACAACAGTTAGATATTTCAACCCTTTATTGGGTTAATCAAACAAGCAAAGATGCGTAAGACTTGTTGATAGAAGCTTATAAAAGCATACTGCTGAATTATCTTCCTAATTTATAGGGAGAAAAAATGAAAAGAATTTTAATTAATTCATCTTACGGTGATGAACTCCGAGTTGCTCTTGTAGATGGAGCAAAGTTATATGATTTTGACACAGAATCCCCTGAAAAAACCTTATTAAAAGGAAGTATTTTTAAAGCTACTGTTTCAAGGATTGAATCGAGTTTAGATGCGGCATTCGTTAATTTTGGATCAGAAAGACATGGCTTCTTACCATTAAAGGACTTATCAAGTGAGTTTTACAAAAAGGACAAAAAAGGTAAGTTTGTATGCATATTAGAAGAAGGCCAGGAAATTATTGTTCAGGTTACAAAAGAAGAAAGAGGAACTAAAGGAGCTGCTCTAACAACCCAAATAGGTTTAGCAGGTAGATTCCTTGTATTAATCCCTAATTCATCAAGATCTGGTGGCATATCTAGACGGATTAGTGGGGACGAGCGAGATCAAATTAAAAACACTTTAGAAAAGTTAAATATACCTGAAAATATGAGCGCTATAGTCAGAACTAATGGTCTTGGCAGAACCGCTGAAGAACTAAGCTTAGATATGGCATATCTATTAGCACTCTGGGATGAAATTAATAATACAAGCCCTAATGCAACATCTCCGTCATTAATTTTTAGAGATGATAAGCTTATTGTGAGAGTTGTAAGAGATTACTTTAAAGATGATATTGAGGAAATTTTAATTGACGATAAAGATATTTTTTATGAAGCAAAAGAGTTCATAGAAGCAGTAATTCCAGATCATGCAGATAAAGTTAAATTTTATGAAGAAGAAATTCCTTTGTTTAATAGGTATCAAATTGAATCTCAAATTGAATTAGCTTTTCAAAGAGAAATATCTTTAGCTTCTGGTGGATCAATTGTAATAGATCCTACAGAGGCGATGACAGCTATAGATATTAACTCTGCAAGGTCTACTAAAGGTAAAGATATTGAAGAGACTGCTTTTAAGACTAATTTAGAAGCAGCTAAAGAAATCGCAAGACAACTTAGATTGCGCGATGTTGGTGGCTTAGTAGTAATTGATTTTATTGATATGGTTAATGAAGAAAATCAAAATAAGATTGAAACAGCATTTAGAAAAGCTGTTTATTCAGACAGAGCAAGAGTACAGATATCTAATATTTCTAGATTTGGACTTTTAGAAGTTTCTAGACAAAGATTACGACCTTCTCTCAATGAGTCTTATGATATTGAGCATGTATTAGTAAGAGGACCTAGATCCTTAGGCTTATCCATTCTTAGAATTGTTGGAGAAGACGCAGCAAAAGACAATACTGGAGAAATACATGTATATGTACCAGCTGATGTTGCAAGTTATCTATTAAATGAAAAAAGGTACGATATTATAAGTATTGAAAAGACTAATAATGTAAAAGTTCTTGTAATAGCTGACCCTTATAAATCACGTCCATATTACAAAGTTGTTAGAATTAAAGATGCTGATAAAAAAAATCAAGATTCTTACAATCTAACTCCAAACAGCCCTGAACCATCAACAGACTGGAGGGATAACAAGAATCAATCAAAATCGATGAAACCTCTTGTAAGTGGAGTAAAGCCTCCTAAAATGCCAAAAAGAAAACAAGATGGATTGATGAAGTGGTTAAAATCACTTACTGGCATAACTCAAGAAGATAAAAAAATAGATAAAAAACCTAGAAGAAAAAATAATAGAAAAAATTATAAAGGTAAAAATAAACCCCAAGTTAAAAAGAATTTTAAGAATACAAAAAAAATAAATTCTAAGGATTCTAATAAAAAAACTAATAAACCATCGAATAAGAATACAAATAAACCAAAAACAGTTAAGCCTTCTCAAAAAAATCATATAAATACTAAATCTAAAAAAATTGAAAAAAAATCAGATGAAAAGAAAGAATTTATAAAAAAAGAGTCCCCTATTAAAGAAATAGTAAAAGAAAAGAAAGTTAAAAAAGAGGTTCCAACTAGAGCTAAGAATGATCCTCGACAAAAGAACTAATTAATTTTCCTGAAAGACTGGTTTTTGGAGGAACGTAAGGTAAATTGTCCACGGTATACCAATTAGCCTCTACAATTTCATCTTCATCAATAACCAAATCACCTGACTCATAGTCACATTTATAACCAAGCATTAATTGGGATGGAAAAGGCCAAGGCTGACTACCAGCATATTGAATATTTTTTACTTTTAATCCTACCTCTTCCATAACTTCTCTTTCAACTGTTTCTTCAGCAGATTCTGACACTTCAACAAATCCGGCGAGAACACTGAACAAACCCTCTGGAAATAAATTATTTCGTGCAAGTAAGATTTCATTTCCTCTAGTAACCATAGCTAATACACAAGGAGATATCTGAGGGTATATCATTGATGAAGTTGAAGGACAATACAGAGCCTCTTCCTTAAGATTAAATTTATTTAATTCTCCTGAGTAACCAGAATATTTATTACTTTTTATCCAATGCAATAATTGATTTGCTCTACCCATAAGCACAATATCATTAGGATCCGATATTGCTAACAAATGTCTTAAATCATATTCTACGAGAGATTTATAGCCAATATTAATATCCTTTGTATTATTAGATATATCAACAGCATAAATATCATTTCCATCATTACCAATACCAACATATAAATGATCTTTAATTTGGATGTTTAAAAGATTTTCTTGTAATAAAAACGTTTTAAGATTAGGTTCATAAAGAATTTTATTATTATTAAAAATAATCAAAATATTATTATTGCTAGCTTTAATGTCTAAAAATCTTTTAAAATGCATATAAACTCAATTTAAATAAAAATGTTAAGAGAAATTCAAAAACTTTTTCTAGGTGATGCTCCTGGTTGGTATAAGTCTACCATAATAGGATTTCTCATATTCAATCCAATTTTATTATTCATACTGAATATATTTATACCTGAAAATGCTGGCTTTATTGTAGGCTGGATCTTACTACTTCAATTTATCTTTACTTTAGCTATGGCACTAAAATGCTATCCACTTCAACCTGGCGGCCTCCTAGCAATTGAAGGTCTTCTATTAGGCCTTACTTCAGCAGCTCATGTTTATGAAGAAATTCAAGGTAATTTAAAGGTAATTCTGTTATTAGTTTTTATGGTAGCTGGAATATATTTCATGAAAAACTTAATGCTGACTATATTTACCAAGTTGTTGTTAAGTGTAAGATCTAAAACATTATTGTCTCTTCTTTTTTGTGCATCTGCTGCAATCTTATCTGCATTTTTAGACGCTTTAACTGTTACAGCTGTTTTAATTGCTGTAATGATAGGTTTTTACAGGATCTATCATGCTGTTATTTCAGGTAATAACTTTACTAATCAAGATCATAATTTTAAAGACAATTCACAAATTAACACTCTAAATGAATATGAACTTGAAAACTTTAAAGGTTTTTTAAGAGATCTTGTAATGCATGGTGCTGTTGGTACAGCTTTAGGAGGGGTATGTACAACTGTAGGTGAGCCACAAAATTTACTAATTGCGAGTAAGGCTGGATGGGATTTCATGGAATTTTTTATCCAAATGGCACCTATAACAATGCCTATTTTATTTGCAGGATTGATTATGTGTGTTCTTATCGAAAAATTTTCAATTGCAGGGTTTGGTAATCAATTACCAACAAATGTTAGAGATATTTTTAATGATTACTCTAATTACAGGAAAGATAATATAACAATTAATGATAAAGCTGAGCTGTTAATAGAATCAATAGTATTAGTTTTCTTAGTTCTTGCTTTAGCTTTCAGTATTGCTGCTGTAGGTTTAATTGGGCTCAGTGTGATGGTATTTTTAACAGCTTTTAAAGGTATCACAAATGAACATCAATTAGGTGAAGCTTTTCATGAAGCACTTCCATTTACGGCGCTATTAGGCGTCTTCTTTGCAATTGTGGCAGTTATAGCTGATCAAGAGCTGTTTGTCCCTATTTTTGAATACGTATTTGATCAACCAGAAGACATGCGACCTATAATGTTCTACATTGCAAATGGCTTTTTATCAGCTGTTAGTGACAATGTTTTTGTTGCAACTGTCTATATTAATGGGCTTGTTGAAAAAATACCTGTTGTAAACGAAGAATTCAATAATCTTGCTATAGCAATTAATGTTGGTACAAATATACCGAGTATTGCTACTCCAAATGGGCAAGCTGCATTTTTATTTCTATTAACATCAGCTGTAGCACCTTTAATTAATTTATCATATTTAAGAATGGTATATATGGCACTGCCCTACACTATTGTTCTTTCAATAGTTGGTTATATAGCTATAAGTATCCATCTTTAATGGCAAAAGATTCAATACACAAATTTTGTATTGCTCCAATGATGCAATATACGGATATGCATGATAGATATTTATTAAGACTAATATCAAAGAAGGTTTTTCTTTACACAGAAATGATTGCAACG
>MDSW01055403.1_pt1 | contig 10538 bp, 10 predicted proteins | sample 811171 | NCBI WGS metagenome assembly MDSW01 (sample SAMN05326641, study PRJNA326480) | marine metagenome | isolation source: seawater | place: Atlantic Ocean: North West | collected 2012 | reverse complement strand
GAGTGGTATGACGGTTATTCTTTTCTTGGGAGGTTGGTTAGCACCAATATCTATTGCGCCTTTCACATGGATCCCTGGCCCTTTATGGTTTGGGATGAAAATGTGTATCTTCGTAGTACTTTTTATTTGGGCACGTGCAGCATTTCCAAGATATAGATATGACCAATTGATGCGATTAGGTTGGAAAATTTTCCTACCATTATCATTAGGTTATCTATTCCTTGTTGCAGGAATTTTAGTAAGTTTTGGTTGGTTACCTACTGAAACTGGTACTGCTATGACTTTATAAAATTAAAAATTAATAATGATATTAAGTATTACAAATTATTTAACAGTAGCCTCAATACTCTTTCTTACAGGTATTTCGGGTATCATTTTGAATAGAAAAAACATTATTATTATGTTAATGTCTGTTGAGTTAATGCTACTTTCAATCAATTTAAACTTCATAATATATTCAGCTTACCTTGATGATGTTATGGGACAAGTTTTTGCACTATTGATACTGACAGTAGCAGCAGCAGAGTCTGCAATAGGTTTAGCTATTCTAGTGGTATATTATCGTGTAAGAGGTAGTATTTCAGTTGAAAATATTCACTTGCTTCGAGGATAAATTTATTAATAAATACGCCTGATAGGACTCGAACCTATAACCTATGGAGCCGAAACCCATTGCTCTATCCAATTGAGCTACAAACGTTTTTTTATATACTATGATACAAACACAAACTAAATTAAAAGTAATAGATAACTCCGGAGCCAAATTAGGCCAATGCATAAAAGTATTAGGAGGTTACCGAAAAAAGAATGCTAAAGTAGGAGATACTATAGTACTTTCTGTAAAAAAAATAAAAACTGCTATAGGTGTAAACGCTAAAGCTAAAATTAAGAAAGGTAGTGTAAATAAAGCCGTAATTTTACGTACAAAAAAACCTACTTTAAGAAAAGACGGAAGTTCTATTCGTTTCATGGAAAATGCCGCTTTAGTTTTAAACCAACAAGGTCAACCTGTAGGAACACGTATCTTAGGTATCATACCTAAAGAATTAAAATCCCATAAAGGGGCACGTATCACTTCGTTAGCTGCAGGAGTTTTATAATAAACAAAATATGTCTTTAAACAAAAAATCGATTTACGAACATAGTTTTTCACGTGACATGTTATTACGTACAAATAAGGAAACAGTTACATCTACACCAAGTATTAACAAAATAGACATAAGTATTTCGCACAGTACTATAGCTCTTAATAAAAAGCAATTACTGCCTGTTTTGACAGCATTAGAAATACTAACAGGTCAGAAAGCTACCTTTGTACGTTCCAAAAAATTAGTACCTCAGTACAATATACGAAAAGGTGCTTTAATTGGAGCAAGAGTAACATTAAAGGGAAATTCTATTTATAATTTCTTAGAAAAATTTATACTATTGGTTTTACCTAAATTACCAATAGATACTTATTTTGCTAGTAAAAGTATTAGTAAGTATGGTAATATTTCTTTAACAATACGAGAACCTCTACATTTCTTTGAACTGGAAAAAGAATTCGAGAAGTTCTCTAAGATACCTAATATTAACATAAATATACATACTACAGCAATGACCAAACAAGAAGGTCTATCTTTATTATCTTATTTAAATATACCCTTTAAATAAAACGCGAAAATAACTCAGTGGTAGAGTGTAACCTTGCCAAGGTTGAAGTCGCAGGTTCGAATCCTGTTTTTCGCTAGTTTAAATTAGGCGAATATAACTCAGATGGTTAGAGTACCAGATTGTGAGTTTGGGAGTCACGGGTTCAAGTCCCGTTATTCGCCCAATTTTAAAACCTTAATTTTTAAATTTTCACATGTTTTTGGATAATTATTTATTATCGTCAATCATCTTTATACCTTTATTAGGTGCTATTATTGTTCTATTTATAGATAATTCTGACGTTGTAAAAATTAAGAATGTAGCTTTGACATCTTCAATGTTTACCTTCTTTCTTTCTACTTTTCTATGGGTATTTTTTGACAGATCTACATCTAAATTTCAGTTTATGGAAGAATTCCTGTGGATACCTTCATCTAACATAAACTTTTATCTTGGTGTAGATGGTATTTCACTATTCTTTGTGATACTAACAACTTTATTAGTTCCTTTATGTATACTTGCAAGTTGGGAGAGTATTAAAGTTTACGTTAAAGAATATATGATTGCTTTCTTGCTCATGGAGACTTTATTACTAATTGTTTTCACTATATTAGATATAGTATTATTCTATATCTTTTTTGAAAGTGTATTAATACCTATGTTCTTAATTGTTGGTATTTGGGGCTCTAGAGAACGAAAAGTACGTGCAGCCTACATGCTATTCTTATATACTTTGGTGGGTTCAGTACTTATGTTATTAGCTATCTTACTTATGTACGCCATAGCAGGTACTACAGACTATCAAATATTATTAACTGTAGACTTCGACCCTACTTTACAGAAGATAATGTGGTTAGCCTTCTTTGCTTCTTTTGCTACCAAAGTACCTATGGTTCCTGTTCACATATGGCTACCGGAGGCTCACGTGGAAGCACCAACAGCAGGTTCCGTTATATTAGCTGGGGTATTACTAAAGCTCGGTTCTTATGGCCTACTTAGATTTTCTATGCCATTATTTCCTGTAGGTACTATTTTTTTCACGCCTCTAGTGTATACAATGGCCGCAATAGCAGTTATTTATACATCCCTTACAGCAATTAGGCAGTCAGATATGAAACGTATCATTGCATATGCATCAGTGGCGCACATGAACGTTATTATCGTAGGTATGTTCGCATTGAATGCGCAAGGTATTGAAGGTGCCATTATACAACAATTAAGTCATGGATTAGTTTCTAGTGCATTATTCTTAGGCGTTGGTGTATTATATGACAGGCACCATAGTCGATTTGTTAAATATTACGGGGGTATGGCTCATGTAATGCCTATCTTTGTAACAATATTTATGTTCTTTACTATGGCAAATATTGCTTTACCTGGTACTAGTAGTTTTGTAGGTGAATTCCTTATTTTAGTAGGTGCCTTCCAAGCTAATACTATGATTACTATGTTAGCTGCTACAGGTATGGTTTTAGGAGGAGCTTATTCTCTTTGGTTATACAATAGAGTAGCCTTTGGTAATTTAAAGATACAATCAATACATGAATTTTCTGACGTAAACAGACGAGAGTTCTTTGTACAATTACCTTTGATTTTAGGTACTTTATTAATGGGTATTTACCCAGAGATATTTTTAGATCCTATGCATGCTTCCGTATCGAATTTGATTGATATTATGCAAAAATAGAAATTACATTTATTTCTATTTTTAGGGCTTATAACTCAGTTGGTTAGAGTGTGTGCCTGATAAGCGCAAAGTCGGTAGTTCGAGTCTACCTAAGCCCATTAAATAATCATTTATTTTTAATTTATCATTCATGTGCATAACAAAAGTTATGCATTTTTCCGCATTATTTTCAGAAAGTATTGTTGCTACCATTCCGGAGATATTTTTGGGGTGTAGTTTATCTTTACTTTTATTATATTGTGTAGTTTACTCAACAGCTGTAAACTTTGGGAAACCTGTTATTGTTCAGGCAAGTGGTTGGATTTCTATCTTAATTCTATTAATCACAATGCTTTTCGTATTGAACGATCCAGTGGGTCCTCAGTCATTATTTTATAACACATTAATACAAGATTATGTTACTTGTATTGTAAAAGTTTTCATTCTTATTGCAAGTATTTGTTGTATTGTTATTTCTTTCGATTATATACGTGAAGAGCGAATTAACGCTTTTGAATACTTCTCACTAATGTTACTTTCTATATTAGGTATGTTACTTTTAGTATCTTCTCATAACCTAATCTCAATGTATTTAGCCATTGAACTTCAAAGTTTATGTCTTTATGTATTAGCAGCCTTCAAGAAAAGATCTGCTTTTTCAACAGAAGCTGGTTTAAAATACTTTATTCTAGGTGCCTTATCTTCAGGTCTTCTTTTATTCGGATCTTCTCTCATATATGGTTTTACAGGTACTACTTCGTTTGAAGAAATTAGTAAAATTTGTACAGGTTTATATAGTACAGGAGATGTTCATTATAGTGGACTTCTTATTGGTCTAACTTTCGTAGCATCTGGTCTCCTTTTCAAAATGGCAGCAGTGCCTTTTCACATGTGGTCTCCAGACGTTTATGAAGGTTCCCCAACACCAATTTCTGCTTTTTTTGCTATTGTACCTAAAGTAGGTTTACTAGCATTATTCCTACGAATATTTATGTTTACATTCTACGATATTATAGGATTTTGGCAGTATATTATCCTGATATGTTCTTTTGGTTCTATGATAGTAGGTGCTTTTGGAGCCCTACAACAAAGAAAAGTAAAACGGCTTCTTGCGTATAGTTCTATTGGACATGTAGGTTATATGTTAATAGGTATAGGTGCTGGTACTGCTGAAGGTATTCAGGGTTTATTAGTATACATCTTCTTATATATGGTTATGAGTACTTGTATTTGGACTTCAGTGCTTTCTTTAAGCTATCAAAACAAGACTGGACGTGCAAAATACTTGACAGACCTTACCTTACTATCGAAAACTAACCCTGTATTAGCTATAACTATTGCCTTGACTATGTTCTCAATGGCAGGTGTTCCTCCTTTAGCAGGTTTCTTTTCGAAACTGTATGTGTTCTTTGCAGGTGTAGAGGCTTCTCTATATTTGATTGTTGTAGTAGGTGTTTTAACTAGTTGTATTGGTGCTTATTACTACATACGTGTTATCAAAATAATGTTTTTTGAGAAAGTTAATACTTGGATTTTGTATAAAGGTATTGATAGAGAAAAAGCTACAATCTTAGGTATTACATTCCTGATTATAGTATTATTCTTTGTATACCCTACACCTATATTAACAGTAACTAAAAACATGGCATTAACTTTATGTCAATAATATGCCCCAAAAGGCATATTGAATAAAACAAAGGCTTTGCATAAATAAATAGGTTCATACCTACTTACTTACCGTAGAATTGGTGGTAACGGACTCGAACCGTTGACCGCCTCGGTGTAAACGAGGTGCTCTACCAACTGAGCTAACCACCAAAAGGTATTATTTTAATACCTTTATATTATTACTTAATATTAAACCCAGTAGTAGTGTTTAGATACACGTTTTCCGTTGGTTAAAGTATAGAATACTAAGAATAGGAAGATTACTACTCCTATCACAGATAATTGTGAACCGAAACTTGCAATTGAGTTATAATCAATGTAAGCATCTGGATAATCAGGAATTCGTCTAGGCATTCCTGCTAATCCTAAGAAGTGCATTGGGAAGAAGGTTAAGTTTACACCGATAAAAGTTACCCAGAAGTGGATTTGACCTAATACTTCAGGATACTCTAGACCAGTAATTTTACCGAACCAGTAGTAAAAACCACCAAAGATTGCGAATACTGCACCCATAGATAATACATAATGGAAGTGTGCAACAACATAATAAGTATCATGTAATGCTACATCAATACCAGCATTTGCTAATATAATACCTGTTAAACCACCAATAGTGAAAAGTACTAAGAAACCGATACACCATAACATAGGAGTTCTTCGATCAATTACACCTCCCCACATAGTAGCTACCCAACTGAAGATCTTAATACCAGTAGGTACTGCGATAATCATAGTAGCCGCGGTAAAGTAAGCACGTGTATCCACGTCTAAACCAACGGTATACATATGGTGTGCCCATACAATGAATCCTAATAATCCAATTGAAATAATAGCATATACCATACCTAAATAACCGAATACAGGTTTTCTAGAGAAAGTAGAAATAATGTGACTTACGATACCAAAGGCAGGTAAAATCAGAATATATACTTCAGGGTGTCCAAAGAACCAGAATAAGTGTTGATATAACACAGGGTCACCTCCACCTGCTGGGTCAAAGAAAGTTGTATTGAAGTTTCTATCTGTTAATAGCATAGTAATTGCACCAGCTAATACAGGTAGTGATAATAATAGAAGAATTGCAGTAATTAATACAGCCCATACAAATAAAGGCATTCTATGGAATGTTAGACCAGGAGCTCTCATGTTTACGATAGTAGTAATGAAGTTAATAGCTCCTAAAATTGATGAAGCACCAGCTAAGTGAAGGCTGAAAATTGCTAAATCAATAGAAGGCCCTGAGTGTGCTTGTATACTCGCTAATGGAGGATATACAGTCCAACCAGTACCTGCACCTGCTTCTACTAACGAAGAAGATACTAATAATAATAATGCTGGTGGTAATAACCAGAAACTAATATTATTCATTCGAGGGAAAGCCATATCAGGTGCTCCGATCATTAAAGGTACAAACCAGTTACCGAAGCCTCCAATCATTGTAGGCATTACCATGAAGAAAATCATAATAAATGCGTGCGCGGTTACGATCACATTGTATAATTGATGATTTCCTGCAAAAATTTGGTTACCTGGGTTAGCTAGCTCAGTCCGAATTAAAATAGACATTGTTGTACCTACTATACCAGATAAACCACCAAGCATTAGGTATAAAGTACCAATATCTTTGTGGTTGGTTGAAAATAACCATCGTGAAGACCAATTATAAATTGAGGTCATGATAATTAAAGAAGTTTTTTTTTGAAAGATTTATATATAATAGTTTATTTAGTTTGAAAACTAAATACTATAAGAGGAGAATAGTTCAATTGGCAGAACAACGGTCTCCAAAACCGTAGGTTAGGGGTTCGAGTCCCCTTTCTCCTGTATTTTTTTTCGTTCCACCTTTGTAGGTTTCTCATCCTTTTCAGAAATGCTAGATAGTATACTTTTTATACTTCTAATTATATCCCTCAAAATATTGGGGAAATTACCAAAAAGTAACAAGCCTACTAGTATTATTATAAGAATTTGTCCCAAACTTATACTCATTCTAAATACTTAATAAAGTCTTTTATTAGTCATCAGAAGATTCTAACTTGTTATAAATCCAAGTTACATAGTCTTCTAATTCTACACCTTCAACAACAATAGGCATAAATCCGTGGTTTACACCACAAATTTCGCTACACTGTCCGTAAAAAGTACCTGCACGTTTAATAAATAGTGAGGTTTGATTTAAACGACCAGGACAAGCATCTACTTTCATCGCAAACGAAGGAATACCCCAGCAATGTAATACATCAGCTGCTGTAACTACTACTCGAATGTGGGTATTAATAGGTAAAATTACTCTATTATCCACTTCTAGTAATCGTAGTTGACCCATATCAGATAAATCATCTTCAGGGATCATATAGCTATCAAAATTGATAGTTTCTCCGTCTTCTGAGCTATAATCAGAATACTCATAGCTCCAATACCATTGATGTCCAACTACTTTTAAAGTAACCGCAGGATCTAAGATCTCATCAATAGAGTATAATAATGCAAATGAAGGCACTGCAACAAACATAAGGATTACTGCAGGTATGATAGTCCAAATCATTTCTAATGTAGTACCATGTACTACTTGAGAAGGGGTTGGATTTTCTTCGAATAAAACCCAAGCTCTACCTATTACCCAAAATACTGCTACACCAATCACAGTTAAAAGTACCATTAAATCATTATGAAAATCAATAATACCTTCAAGAACTGGGGTTGCTGGATCTTGGAACCCTATTTGCCATGGTTCTGCTAGATCCATAGAGGGTCGTGTGTATGAGCTTATAATGTTATTACATAGAATGTCAGATATAATATACATCGTTTTTAAATTATAATATAATAAGTATCGGTAAATTTTATATACTCCCTAGGTTGGACTTGAACCAACGACCTGATAGTTAACAGCCATCCGCTCTACCGACTAAGCTACTAGAGATTTGTGGGTATTAACACCAACGAAAATGTGCAAAGGCCCTACTAGATTCTGCTACTTTATGCAGATCATCACGTTTTTTAATAGCCATTCCTTTACCAAGAGAAGCTTCATGTATCTCAAAAGCTAATTTTTCTGAAAAAGTTCCTTTACTAGAAGACCGGGCTGAGGATACTAGCCATTTTAGAGCTAATGCTAGTTGTTTTTCTTTCTTCAAAGGGAAAGGTATTTGCTGTGTTCTTCCAGCAATGCGCACTGACCTAATTTCAAAAAGAGGTCTTACATTATCTACCGACTTTGAAAATATAACAGAAGGGTCCTTTTTATATTTGTTGTTAAGGATCCTAAAAGTATCCTTTAATATCTTTTCGGCTTTAAATTTTTTACCTGAAATCATCAAGATATTTAATATTTTAGAATATATGTTCATTTTCGTTATGCTTCTTTTCGTGTACCATACTTAGATCGACCTTGTTTACGGTCTCGTATGCTTTGTAAATCTAAAGAACCACGAACCATATGGTATTTAACACCTGCTAAATCTTTTACACGACCTCCTCTTACTAATACTACGGAATGCTCTTGTAAATTATGACCTTCTCCAGGAATATATGCTGTGATTCTTTTATTGTTAGTTAAACGTACCCTTGCTACTTTACGTAGAGCAGAATTAGGTTTCCGAGGTGTTTTAGTAAATACTCGGAGACAAACACCTTTCCTCTGTGGGCTTCCAGTTAAGGCTGGTGTTTTTTCACCTCTACGTTTTGATATACGAGGGCTCTTTAGTAATTGATTAATTGTTACCATTAAAAAATATTTATCCTTATAGAACTATGTCGAAAAATATTTTAATTATAGCATCCTTAGCTCAGTTGGATAGAGCAACAGCCTTCTAAGCTGCTGGTCCCTGGTTCGAATCCAGGAGGATGTATTTAGGAAAGGTGGCTGAGTGGCTTAAAGCGTTGGTTTGCTAAATCAAAGTAAGGTAGATAATCTTACCACGGGTTCGAATCCCGTTCTTTCCATAATACCCACAAGGTTTTTAAAGTTAATGTTTATATGAAAGTATAATTAACCCCATTCCTAGGATTAATTATATAAGTTCATCTTTTGTTAAGATATTTTCTAGAACACCTAAACCTGGTACAATTATTAAAAAGAAAGCAAAGTATAATGCTGTAGTGAATTGACCTACTTCGATATACGGAGTTTCCACAACATTTTGACCAATCCAACCAAGGATTAAAAAATTAGCTATGATAATCCAGTATATTTTTCTATAAATAGGTCTAAAAGCAGTACTTCGTACTTTTGAAGTATTTAACCAAGGTAATAATAACAGCATGATAAGTGCTCCTCCCATAGCAAGAACACCTCCTAATTTATCCGGAATAGATCTTAATACTGCATAGAAAGGTAAGAAGTACCATTCTGGTACAATATGTGCAGGAGTCACCATAGGATTTGCTACAATGTAGTTATCTGGATGCCCTAATGTATTCGGATAGAAATACAGGAAGAAAGTAAATAGTACCATTAGGCAAATGAAGCCAAATAAATCTTTAACATAAAAATATGGATAAAAAGAAATTTTATCTAAATTTGACTCAATACCTAAAGGATTTGTAGATCCATTAGTATGTAATAATACTAAATGTACTAGTACCAATCCTGCAATAAGGAAAGGTAACAAGTAGTGTAAACTAAAAAATCTGTTTAATGTAGCATTATCTACAGAAAAGCCACCCCATAACCATGTTACAATAGAATCACCAACAACAGGAATAGCTGAGAACAGATTAGTAATTACAGTAGCACCCCAGAAACTCATTTGGCCCCATGGTAGTACATACCCAATGAAAGCAGTTGCCATCATTAAGATAAAAATACCTACACCAGAACCCCAAAGATGTTCACGAGGAGTCATGTAAGATCCATAATAAAGTCCTCGACCAATATGAATGTACACTACTAGAAAAAAGAAAGAAGCTCCATTAGCGTGTGCGTATCTGATTAACCAACCATTGTTTACATCTCTCATGATATGTTCAACACTTGCGAATGCTAAATCAACATGACCTGTGTAGTGCATAGCTAAGAAGATACCTGTTAGTATTTGAACCACTAACATTAAACCTGCCATAGAACCGAAACCATATAAATAACTTGTGTTTATAGCAGTAGGGTAATCAATTAAATGATTATTTACTATTGCTAAAACAGGATTTTTATTCCAACGAGTTCTCATAATATTAAAATAAGTAAATTTGACCTTAAATAGATATATTAAATATTTCCTTGATCCCATGGACTTGCGAAATTCAAATCACGGTATTCTTGTGATAACTCAATAGGTTCACAAACAACACGTTTTTGTATTTCATCATACCTAACTTCTACATAGCCGCTTAGGGGAAAATCTTTACGAAGGGGATGACCCTCGAAACCGTAATCGGTAAGAATCCGCCTTAAGTCAGGGTGACCTGTAAAATACACACCGTAAAGATCCCATATTTCTCTTTCGAACCAATTGGCTCCTTTGAATAAAGGGGTTATTGAATCAACGGGTGTTATTTCACTAACTGAAGTCTTAACTCGTATACGATTATTGTATCTTGTACTTAGAAAATTATAAACAACTTCAAATCT
>MDSW01124383.1_pt1 | contig 10539 bp, 11 predicted proteins | sample 811171 | NCBI WGS metagenome assembly MDSW01 (sample SAMN05326641, study PRJNA326480) | marine metagenome | isolation source: seawater | place: Atlantic Ocean: North West | collected 2012 | reverse complement strand
TCAACCTTGCCCGTGAGTGCGGGGACTTTGTGGTCTGGACGGTCCGGAACGAACCTTCCTATCAGCTTGCCGTCGTCATCGATGATGTGAAACAGGGCGTGACGGATGTGATCCGGGGGGACGATCTGCTTCCCAGTGCCGCCCGACAACAGCTGATCTATGCAGCGATCCACGCACCGCCGCCCAGATGGTGGCACATGCCACTTGTCAGGGGCTCCGATGGCAGAAGACTCGCCAAGCGGCACGGCGATACCAGACTGGAGACCTATCGGGAACGTGGAACGACCCCTGAGCAGATCATCGGCCTGCTCTGCTTCTGGTGCGGCCTGATTCCTGAACGGAATCGGTTGAGCGCGAACCAGGCGATCGATCTGTTCGACCCCGATGTTCTGCCTGGAGAAGATATCGTGTTCACACAGGAGGACGACGATTGGCTTCGAGCGTGACCCATGCCATCTGGATGCTTGCACTGCTCTTGCTGTCGAGCTGTGCACCCCCTCCACCGCCAACCCATGTCACGATCGAACTGGGTGGTGAGACATGGGTCATGGAGCTTGCAGTCACTCCAGCGGAGATCGAACAGGGGCTGATGCACCGGGAAGCCATCCCTGAAGGCACTGGAATGATCTTCATCTTCGAGGACAGTCAGATGCGTTCGTTCTGGATGGGCAACTGTCTGACGGACATCGATCTGATCTATGTCGATGGTACAGGCCGAGTGACAGCGACACACGAAATGACATCGGAAGCGCCCAGACGCCCGGATGAATCCGAGACCGCCTACCGTCTGCGAATGCCCGGATATCCAAGCCGTTTTCCCGCACGAGTGGCTCTTGAGTTCCCACCCGGAACGATCCAGCGACTCGATCTGAAACCGCAGCAAAGCACGGGACTCGACATGACGTATCTGGATTCGATTCGACAGCGATCCGCTGTTAGCCCTCGTTAGACAACTTTCCGAGGAGCCCCCGGGAGGCGAGCATGTGACGGACGGATCGCAGCAGAATGTCCGTTTCGATGTTCACCGTGTCTCCCTCAACCAGCTGTCCGAGGTTGGTCGCTTCAAGCGTGGCCGGTATGAGCGCGACCTGAAAGCACTCAGCGGACGCGTCTGCCACGGTCAGGGACACGCCCGAGACGGTGACCGACCCCTGAGGCACGATGAGTTCCGCCAATTCGGCATTCACCTGGATGGAGACCCGCCAGTCTCCAGCATCCGTCAGGACTTTCTGGACGACACCCATGCCATCGACATGGCCCTGGACGAGATGCCCCCCCAACAGGGTCGTTGGCGTCGCCGCACTCTCCAGATTCACACGATCACCTTCTGAGCAATGACCAAGGGTCGTCATCGCAAGCGTCTGTTCGACCAGCTCGAAGACCATCAGGAAGCGGCCCCCGGAGGCCTCTTCCGACCGAACCACGGTGAGGCAGCATCCATCGATCGCGATCGAATCTCCAGGCTCGGGGCATGAGGTGAATGCCGGAGACTGGATCTCGAGCGTCATGCCGCCCGAGGAGGCCCTCTGAGCGGAAATGACGCTGCCGACTGCTTGAACGAGGCCAGTGAACATGTCCACCACTGTAGCCTCGACCCGTCCCGGAAGTCGGTCATTCCCGAGCATGAACCCCTCGATCCCGAGCCCGATCTATACTGCCTTCCCTGAATACAGCCGGGCGAGCAGAACGCCCTGAATGGCCTTTGAGTTGCCTGGAGAATTGACCAATGCCTACCGCTGCGACCCGCATCGGAACCATGATTTCAAACGGCCTGTTACCGGCCCTGCTTGTATGCCTTCTGGTCATGCCCGCAGGATTGACCGGCTGTCAAACGACTCAGAAGACGGCTTCCTCCAAAGCCGCCTCGGACATGCGTCAGGATGAACGCGTTCTGCAGCAGCTCGAAAACGAATATGCGATCGGTCCCCGAAAGGCGAGGTCCTTCGGTTACAGGATCGGCTGGCAGGCCCCTCAGGGAAACAAGAACCTCTTGAAGATCTTCCCTCAGGGTGATTCCGTCTTCACACTCTCCGATGAGAACCTGCTGCACAGACTGACAGCCGACAGCGGTACCCGCATCTGGACCGCGACGGCGGGCACGCCCGGCGACAACATTCTTGGCATCAACTACATCCCGGGTATCAATCGCGTGTACGTCCTGCGTGACGGCAGCATCATGACCCTGGACTCCGGCAACGGCATCCTCGCACTCGACAAGACGGATACACCGATCCAGAAACTCCAGTGGCTCGCCAACACGGCGGCTGTCGTTCTGGGAGACAACCTGATCTATGGAGCCCGGGCTGGTGAACTGGTCTGGCATACCTACGAGATCGGCTTCGCCTTCAAGGCCTACAAGATCGGCGAACACGTCAACATGAAGCCTCTGGTCACCGGCGACACCGTCATCGGTGTTGCCTCAACAGGCGAGATCGTCGCCATCGACGGCCGCAAGCTCACCAAGATCTGGCGACAGAGAGTGCTGGATCGGGTCATGGCCGAACCGGGCGTCAATGACAATGCCTTGTATGTCGCCAGCATGGACCAGTACCTGAGAGCGTTCAGCCTCGTCAATGGCAACATCCTCTGGCGTGCACTCACGGAAAGCCCGCTGAGAGACTCACCCACCCCACTTGGAAGCAATGTCTATCAGCAGATTCCAGGGTATGGGCTGGCATGCTACGAAGCGCTGCCGGTCAACCGGTTCGATGGCCTCAGAAAGTGGATCACACCTGAGATCACAGGCTCCGTGGTCACCACAAGAGGAAACAACCTCATCACCTGGGACGAAGAGGCCCGCCAACTTGGAATCATCAGCGCCTCGACTGGAACGGTTGAAATGATCATGAACCTGGACTCCGTCGAGATGCTGATTACAGACAAGATGGAAGAGGGCCGGATCTACACCCTGGACGATCGTGGCCGCCTGGATTGCCTGATCCCGCTGGCAAACTGAGAAGAACAACAAGATTCCCCAAGGAGACAAGGGAATGCCCGATCTGGTTTCGGTCAAGCGAGCCCTGCTGTCAGTCAGCGATAAATCAGACCTGGTTCCTTTTGCCAAGGCCCTGATCAAACAGGGTGTTGAGATCCTTTCCACCGGAGGCACGGCACGCGCACTCCGGGAAGCTGATGTTCCGGTGACGGATGTCTCGGAGGTCACCCAGTTTCCGGAGATCATGGATGGACGTGTGAAGACCCTCCATCCTGCGATCCATGGCGGTCTTCTTGCACGACGAAGCGAACCATCTCATGTCGCGGCGATGGAAACCCACGCCATCCAGCCAATCGACCTCGCCTGCATCAACCTCTATCCCTTCGAGCTGACCATCCAGAAGGACGGCATCGAGGACATGGAGGCCATCGAACAAATCGACATCGGCGGACCCTCGATGGTCCGATCCGCAGCCAAGAATCACGAGTCCGTCTGCGTCGTCACCTCCCCCGCTCAATATGACAAAGTCATCAGTGAACTGAATACGCATGATGGCTGCACGACCATGGACCTCAGACGATCTCTGGCGGCAGCTGCGTTTGCCAGAACCGCTCGTTATGACGCGGCCATCACGGCGTGGATGAGCAGTTCTTCGGGCGACAGCATGCCGGAAGCCATCGAAATCGCTGCGACTCGGGAACAACTGCTCCGCTACGGCGAAAACCCACACCAGAATGCCGCGCTCTACATCGATCCATCAAGCCAGGAAGCCGGGATCGCCTCGGCAATCCAGCATTCGGGAAAGCCCCTGAGCTTCAACAACATCAATGATGCCGCAGCAGCCCTCGAGACCTGCCGGGATCTTCATCTGGCGACCAGTCAGTTCGCGGCCGTCGTGGTAAAGCACACCAATCCATGTGGTGCGGCTGTTTCGGATTCACCAGCCATGGCGTTTGAAGCTGCCCATGAAGGCGATCCACTGGCGGCCTATGGCGGCATTCTCGCCATGACGAGTGACATTGATGCCACGATCGCCTCGGCCATCACTGGAACAGCACGGTTCCTGGAAGTCATCATTGCCTCCGGATATGACCCCGAAGCCATTGAACAACTGTCATCACGATGGCCCAACGTTCGTCTTCTGGAAGTTGCGGACATCACAAGCCTCCCACGCAACGCATGGAACATTCGATCCATTGGTGGTGGATTCCTCGTACAGGATCGTGATCGTCAGCTGGCCACACCGACTCGCTGGCAGGTCGCCGTCGGCAAGGATCCAGACGAAGCCACGTCGACCAATGCCGTCATCGCATGGACCGTCGCGAAGCACCTCACCTCCAATGCCATCGCTGTCGCGGGCAGTGGCCGCCTGCTGGGCGTCGGCTCTGGCCAGGTGGATCGGGTGACCGCCTGTCGACTGGCCGTCGAGAAGGCGGGTGAGGCACTTGGTGCCTGTACGGATGCCGTTGCGGCATCGGACGCATTCTTTCCATTCGCAGATGGCCCTGAGATTCTGCTCAAGGCTGGCATTCGCTGCCTTGTCCAACCAGGCGGATCCAAACGCGATGAAGAAACACTTCAGGCATGCAAGGACCATGACGCCACATGCCTCCTGACAGGCATCCGGTCCTTCCGTCACTGAATAGTCGAAATGGGCGGTCCGCTAGGTTGAGCCGATGCTGACATCCACAGGCTGCGGCGAGGGATGATGCGTTGGCTCCATCGCGAGTGAAAGCGGCACACGCCTGCCACCACTGTCGGTTGGAATGTTGTCATCATCGATGAGACGCTGGATGGCCATGACGCCTTCCAGAAGCATCTCGGGCCGAGGTGGACATCCTGGAACATAGACATCGACTGGCAGGAACTGATCCACGCCCTGCACGACTGCATAGGTGTCGAAGACTCCGCCGGTGGAAGCACACGCCCCCATCGAAATGACCCATTTGGGCTCGCACATCTGCTGGTAGATGTGTTGGAGGACAGGGAGCATCTTCACGCTGATCCGACCTGCGACGATCATGAGATCTGCCTGACGAGGACTGAAGCGGAAGACCTCGGCGCCAAATCGCGCCAGGTCATAGCGGCTTGAGGCCGTCGCCATGAGTTCAATGCCACAGCACGCCGTGGCGAAAGGCATCGGCCACAATGCGGACCGACGAGCCCAGTTGACCACACGACTCAGTTGAGTGGTCAGATATCCGTCGACTGGAATGGCTGCTTCAAGACCCATGACCAAAGACTCCGGACGAAGCACCCGCTTCGCTCTAGAGTCCATGGTATCGACACATGCCGCCTCAGGGCCACTGGGAATTCAAGGAAAGCCCTCAGGCAGCACGTCGTCGTCTGATTGACCAGGGTCGAGGCTTCGGGGTCCCACCCAGAAGGCGGTCGAGGCGAAGGAGCCTCAGGACCTCGCAGATCGGCTCACTCACATCATGGAGAACCAGCGGGACCTTGCGTTCCTTGGCCATTCGCTCGAATTCGAGGCACATCCCGAGTGCCGTGATCGACATCGTGTAGACCTCCGAGAGGTCCAGCTCCAGCCGTTTCACGCTCTTTCCACGCTCACGCATGATCGAACCCACCTTGGAGGCGAGGATGGAGGCCTCACGGTCACTCAGGCGGGGCCCACTGGGCCGGATCTTCAGGAGTCCTTGTTGCAATTGGCAGGCTTTGGTTGCTTGTGCAGTCATCGACATCTTCTTATTCCCTCCACGGACGTAATCACTGTCGAGGCCCTTTGGCCCACGCAGGCATCGACAGACTTCACCCCCGACTTCACTGCAGAACCCCACCAAATCCACCTTGCAGCCCCTTGAGCAGCGATGGAACCGTCAGAATCGGAACATTCGGGAAATATCACCCCTCCATATGCCGTTACTGTCTACAGACCATGATGAATCATTCAGTTTCCATTCTGAAAGGCCTCCTGCTGGCATCCGCCCTTCTGGTTGCCCTCCCACCTGATTCATCTGCGGAACCTCACCAACAGGCTCAGTCCACTCAGGATCCTCAGGATCCTCAGGAGGCCTCACAAGCCCCACCTGCCTATCCGAAGGAACTTGATGGCATCCCGCTGCCGACCACGGCATCAGGGGAAGCGACCGTCGAGTTGATCGAACAACTGCTTCCGTCCAAGTTTCGAAGAAACCGATGCTCAAGCCACGTGGTCTACACGGACGCGGACTGGGATTCGCTGACCCAGATCCGAAATGTCCTTGGACGATCCTGGATCGAGTACCGGAACTTCTGCCGTCGAATGGGAGTCACTGTTCCAAGGCCAGATGAAAAACTCGTATGCATCGTTTTTGATCAGCATGAGGAATTCCTGACCTTTGCGAAGCAGACCGAAGGCGATCACGCGATCCTTGAACATTCCGGCGGTTATTTCAGCCCGCGGTTTGACTGGATTGTTTTCTTTGAACCTCAGAATCATGACAGTGCAGAAGAAGCCTACGCCAAACTTGAACAGCAAAGAAGTCGTATTGAAAACAGGCGAGCCGGCATTGATTTGCAGAATCTCCCTGCCGAAGAGGCACAGCGAATCCTGGATCGCTGGGCCTGGCAGGATCAGGAAATGCAGTTCGCAATGGAGAACATCGAAGCCTGGACAGATGGACGAAGAACCACAGTCGCAATCCATGAAGCCGTCCACCAGTTCACACATGTCTGCCATACCTGGCCCGGCAAGGACCAATGGCCCGTATGGCTTCATGAAGGGATGGCCACTTCGTTCGAAACCCAGAATGCCGATCAGGGTTTCGGTCCCGATCAACTCAATGTCGATCGCGATTACCAGTTCATCAGCTGCCTCGATGAAGGACGACTCATGCCGCTTCGGGAGTTCATCGCGCTCGAAGGCTACGGCGATCAGTCCAAGGAAACACTCGACGTGCTGTATCCACAGTCCTACGGGCTCATGACATGGCTCTACGAACACCGCCGATCGGCGCTGACGACCTTCCTCAAGCGACTTTCAGCACCGCCCTCTGAAGACGGGGAGCAGGACGCTGTCGTGCTGTTCGAGGAGGTCTTCGGTGACCTCGATCGACTGGAGAAGCGTTGGCACGGGGTGGAAGCCAGAGACTGGAGAACCCGGCGTCACTGAGTGCTCGCATGTTCGGAACGCGAACCTTCGTTCCGCCGGCGCCGCAACCTCGAGATGCTCTCGGTAACGGCTGCGAACTGGAGACCGTAGAGCAGGCTCAGCCAGTTGATGTAGAGCCAGAAGAGGAACAGGGGCACCAGCCCGAGCGATCCCAGTGCCGACCCCACGACGAACCTGCTGACGTACACCCTGAAGATCCATTGCGCAATCACAAGCAGGATGGTCGCGACCACAGCTCCGGAGACCGTTGCCAACATCGACAGACGACGCGCAGGGATGAACAGGTAACCCACCATGATCAGGCCACAAATCAACAACCAGCTGAGGATCAGCTCGATGGACTGCACGAGCCCCTCATGGGCCGCCCCCAGTTCGGTCAGCCGCTGAGATCCCCACTGAAGCAGAACCACACCACCGATCAAGACGAGTGGGCCGATGAGCAGAACGGCCAGGTACATCCCCCATCGTCGCCACCAGATCCGACGACTTCCACGACTGCTGACAATACTGAAGCTCGACTCGATGTCCCGGAACAGCTTGATCGCCGAGTAGAACAGAACGATTCCGCCGATGATGGTGAGGCCGGACGTGTTGTAGTCCGTTGCCTGCCTGGCCGCATCCATGATCCAGTCACCCAGCGAGAACGGGATGTCGGTTCCGGATGACGACTCCAACTGGGATCGCTGATCGTGCACCTTGATTGAATCGAGCTGAAGTCGATTGATCAGATCACGCGTGAATTCCAGAATCCGATCGGGCTTGACCACCTGCTGAAGCACCACGCCGGCGATCACCATCAACGGGATCAGCGAGAAGAGCAGCCGATACGTCAACGCCGCAGCCATCATCGGGGCCCGGTCCTTTCGCATCTGCCTGCTGGCGATCCTGGAGGTATCAAGGACGAATCGCAGAAATCGGTCACGAGGACGGACACCTGCAGCCACCTTGTCCTTCAACTGCCGGAGCCACTCGCGTTGTCGTCGATACCACGATCTCAAAGTTCGACTCCCCGTGTATCGCAAAGAGCGGAAATCGACCGCCGGTTCAGACCTGCTTGGACAAAGCCTTCAAACGCCGCCCCGTGGGCAAGGTAGGCTGTACGATTGCATTCGGAATCATGGCGGGACCAGTGGTGACATCCGGCGATCATCTGTCCGGATGGTACCTGAGCAATGGCCCCTCAGCATGGAGCAGTACGGTGACATCAGGTTGGAGCACTGAATCCGGAAATGAACCCGGAAAGAGCCCGGGAGTCGACCACGATTTCCGTGATGCTTCTCGTGGCGAGCGCATCCAGAAGGTGCTTGCCAGTGCAGGCCTTGGATCCCGTCGTCGATGTGAAGACCTGATCGCCGAAGGCGTCGTTCGGGTGAACGGCCACCTGGTTGCGGATCTGCCGGCCTGGGTCGACCCGACGCATGATCGGATCACCGTACGAGGCAAGCCGATTCATCGATCGACCAAGCATGTCTACGTCATGCTTTTCAAACCACGTGGAACACTCTGCACGAACGATGATCCGGAAGGGCGGACCCGGGCCATTGATCTCGTCAAGCATCCTTCACGAGCCCGTCTGTTCCCAGTGGGAAGACTCGACCGAGACAGCTCCGGACTGCTCCTGCTCACGGATGACGGTGAGCTTGCACAGCGACTCACACACCCATCCCACGAGGTCGCAAGAACCTACGAGATCAGTGTCCGAGGACGCGTCGAGGAATCGGATCTGGCTCGCTTGAAACGTGGCATCTTCCTGTCCGATGGCCGACATTCCGCTCGACGTGCCAGTGCCGAGAGACTTCAGGTTCTCCGCCGAGATCGAGATCGAACCCGGCTTCGACTGGTCCTCAGAGAGGGCCGAAACCGCCAGGTCAGGCGGATGCTGGCGCGCCTTGGGTTCCCAGTGAAGAGACTGCAGAGAACAGCGATGGGAACCCTGAATCTGAAAGGGCTTCAACCCGGGCAATGGAGGGATCTGACCGTCAGTGAGCTCAAGGCCCTTCGACAGGGGGTTGGTCTTGATCAGGCTCGGTCATGATGACCGGCTCGATGATCTGTTCATCCATCGCATGATCACCGGGATCTTCGTCTTCGTTCATGAAGCGTTCGTGATCTTCCACAGGCCGCAGCGTCAGCCGGATGGGCCCCTCATCTTCCTGCAGGAAGTCGACCTTTCTGGTCCGAATGAGCTCGAGTGTCGCCAGAAAGAGCCCCACTCGATGGCTTGCATGACGTCCTGCAAAGATGTCCTGAAGCGTCAGGGCTTCACCACCACGACGCGTCAGTTGATCCACGAGATCGGCCTGATGTAGCGCGATCGGCGTGTCATCCATCGCAACTCGGTGGTCACCCATGGCATCAAAGTTGATCGCGCTTGCGATCCGCTCGTAGGCCTCGGCCAGATCCATGACGTGGACGTCCTCGAGATCAAGACCTGAATCGGCCTGGGAGCGATCCTCCAGATCATTCCCCACCCTGACCTCGAGCTGGCGCTGGAACAGGACCCGGCCATCCTCGAGACGTTCTGCAGCAAGTCGAATCCTCTGATACCGCAACAACTGGCGAATCAGATCCGCCCGTGGATCTGTCGGATCCTCGGTTGCAGAATCATCTTCAGCATCATCGGATTCGACTTTGGGCGCAATCGTGCGGGATTTGATCTCAACAAGCGTTGCCGCCATGACCAGAAACTCGCCGGCCAGTTCCACATCGACGGATTCGACCTGCCCGAGCATGCCCAGGTACTGATCCGTGATTTCACCGATCGGAATGTCGTGCAGATCGACCTCCGATCTCCGAACGAGGAACAACAGCAGATCCAGGGGGCCTTCGAAAGACTCCAATCGAACGGTGTAGTCCTGTTGTACCTGTCCAGGGATCAACTCGGGCCTCCTGGTGGGTGAGGGAGATCGGGTGGAATGCTGGCATGACCAGCCAGGCGATACAATGCGGCAGGAGCCTGCTGAAGGCTCCGGAACCATCTCCCGAGCATCATACCGCCCCAAGGGCGCCATCCATGAGCAGGACACCAGCATCATCCAAGCCACACGCGACCACGGCCGGGGACACCCGGACCCTGGAGGGCGAGATCCAGTTCGTCTCGGAGATCCTGAAGGGAGAAGCGGCCGCATTGAATCAGCTGGCCGCGGCCTTGTCGGGGCCATCCGATGAAGCTCGGCACTGGCATGATGCCATTGGGATGATCGAATCCTGCAAGGGCCATGTGGTCCTGAGTGGCATGGGCAAATCAGGTCTGATCGGGGCCAAGATTTCAGCCACGCTCTCAAGCCTGGGCATTCCGTCGCATGTCGTCCATCCAGCTGATGCCGTTCATGGAGACCTGGGGGCGATCCGCAAGGATGACGTGGTCATGCTGCTGAGCCACTCCGGTCGAACCGAGGAAGTCCTCCGCCTGGCCACGATTCTTCGTGCTGACGGCGTGAGTCGACTGGCCATCACCACCTCGCATGATTCACAGCTGGCGAAACTCTGTGAT
>MDSW01099005.1_pt1 | contig 10539 bp, 5 predicted proteins | sample 811171 | NCBI WGS metagenome assembly MDSW01 (sample SAMN05326641, study PRJNA326480) | marine metagenome | isolation source: seawater | place: Atlantic Ocean: North West | collected 2012 | reverse complement strand
GATAGATATCCCGGTGGGGTACCTCTACACCATCGGAAATCCGAGAACAGACTGGTGCTATAAAACGGAACCTGATCCAGGGCTAAATGGTCGTTCAATCGGTTATGCCCGTGGCAAAGTTTTAGGAGGCTGCTCTTCAATCAACGCAATGATATACATGCGCGGGCAAAAAACTGACTTTGATTATTGGAAGTCTCTTGGAAATTCAGGGTGGGGTTGGGACGACGTGCTGCCAATTTTCAAAATGTCGGAAGACTATCAGCATGGAGAGGATGAGTTCCACGGTAGCGGCGGAGAAATGCGCGTTGAGGAACGCAGGGTAAACTGGGAGATACTAGACGCCTGGAGAGACGCTGCGGCGGAGTGCGGCATTCCCAAAATTAAAGAATTTAACCGCGGCGATAACTTCGGCAATGCCTACTTCCAAATGAATCAGCGCAAAGGTGTGCGCTGGAGCGCCACGAAAGCCTACCTTCGACCGGTGCAATCAAGATCAAACTTAACCATACTTACGAACACTCACGTCGAACAAATAAAGCTTGATGATTCTGACAATGGATTGAGAGCCGTTGGACTAAAGGTTCAAAGAGGGAGAGAAAGCTCAGAATATTTTTCATCAGAGAAGGAAATAATTCTCTCCGCAGGCACTGTGGGCTCGCCACAGATCCTGCAACTCTCCGGCATCGGACCCGAGACACTTCTCAATCAGAACAATATCCCATTGTTAGCTGACCTCCCAGGCGTAGGAGAGAATCTCCACGATCACTTGCAAGTGCGAAGCGTTTATAGAGTAGATAATACGATAACTTTAAATCAAAAAGCCAAAACCCTTTTTGGAAAGGCATCTATGGGATTAGAGTACTTTCTTTTTAAAACAGGACCTTTAACCATGCCTCCATCGCAATTGGGGGCTTTTGCAAAAAGCGACCCTCAACAAAAAACTGCAAATATAGAGTGGCACGTGCAACCTTTATCTCTTGAGAAATTTGGTGATCCCTTGCACACATTTAATGCGATTACTCCGTCGGTATGTAACCTACGCCCAACCAGCCGAGGCAACGTCCAAATAAAATCTTCTGACCCCAAGGATTATCCAGCCATACGACTAAACTATTTATCCACTATTGCAGATGAGAAAGTAGCGGTAGAGGGTTTGCGGTTGACGCGGAAAATTATGAGCGCGAAAGCTCTTCAAGAATTTAACCCTCAAGAATGGAAACCTGGATTAGAGATTCAAAGCGAAGAACAATTACTAGCATCCGCGCGAGATCTGGGAACAACGATCTTTCATCCGGTTGGCACATGCAAAATGGGTAACGATAAACTAGCTGTTGTTAATGACCGTCTGCAGGTTCACGGAGTAAAAAGCCTGAGGGTAATTGACGCATCCATCATGCCCCAGATCACTTCGGGAAACACTAATGCTCCGACAGTAATGATTGCAGAAAAAGGCGCAGAATTTATACTCCAAGACACATAATTTTAACAATCTGGAAGTATTTTCAGTATTTTGGAAGGCTATTTACCAGCGCCTCAAAAATTACAGCCAACTTCAACGATTGTTTTGTGATTAGTATTTGCATTGTTGCTGCGGACTTGGCAACCTTACGACTTAGGTTTGGAAAAATAGAGGATTCATCATGAAAAACCAACTCACAGTGGCTTTTGCCGTCATATTTAGCCTGTCATTTTCAGCAATCGTATCCAGCGCAGAGCTCGAGCAAATAGGTACGTTTGACTTCCCAACTTCGGCGTCAGGAGAGGCTCAAAAGCACTTCACCCTTGGGGTCGGATACCTTCACAGTTTTGGTTGGAAACAAGCTCGCGGTGAATTTCGTAAAGCACAGGAAATTGATCCTGATTTTGCACTAGCCTACTGGGGAGAATCTCTTACCTACAACCATCCTCTAATACCAGTCTTACAAGATCCGCAATCGCCAAAAGACACTTTGAACCGTCTTGGTGCAACATCTGAGGAACGTTTGTCAAAAGCGCCTACAAGCCGAGAAAAGGGATTCGTAAGGGCAGCAGAGGCATTTGCCTTCACTGAAGGATCGTTAGGGGACAAGAGGCTTGCATGGATGTATGCAATGTTGGATCTGTATGAAGACTTTCCCGAGGACCGTGAGGTTGCGGCGTTTACTGCAGTATCTATGTTGAGTGGAGCAACTGTTTCGAAGGACGACCGCGTGTTAAATAATTTCCTGACTGAGTCTGGCACTGAAATCAGCATGCAGGCCGGAGCCATAGCGATGGACCTTTTTCGGGAAAACCCGAATCATCCGGGCGCCGCGCACTATATAATTCACTCTTTCGACCATCCAACTTATGCTCCTCTAGCGCTGACCGCTGCAGAGAAATATGCAAGCATTGCTCCTGCCGTTTCTCACGCTCGACACATGCCTACTCATATCTTTATTCAACATGGGATGTGGGACAGAGTATCCGAGTGGAATGACTCGGCTTTTCAAGCAGGCTGGGATCTTTGGGAGCCGGGCGATGCTGCTGGAGATCAAAACCATTCGTCAGACTGGGGCCAGTATGGAGACCTTCAGAGGGGTGATTTTGAACGATCCAATCTATGGATTACCAGGGCAGGCGAAGTTCTAGAAAAGAATGGAGACTCGCGATCAACCGGCACTCTCAAAACAATGAAGGCTCGTCACATTATTGAGACAGAGCAGTGGGAAACTTATGAGTTAACAGACTCACTCAATGGGGATGAACTGTTAGCTCTTGGTCTAAGCGCTGCAAATCTGGGAGACCTTCTACTGGCTCAGTCTGTGACAGATAGATTAAAAGCATTATCCTCGCAAAGTCCCAACAGCACCTCTCTGAAACTTATAAGTATGGAAGTAGAGGCGTTAACGAAGTTTAAGCAAGGACAGGAAGATGAGGCGATTTCAATGATCATGGATGCGGTCTCCACCGCTGAAAACCAATCACCACCTAGGGGAGCCGCTAGCCCCCTAAAGCCAGTGCATGAATTGGCAGGCGATATACTTCTCCAGATCGGTAATCATGAAAAAGCAGCTGAACTTTACGAGGCCTCTTTGGGGCGCATGGCTAATCGTCCAAGGGCCCTTCTAGGTGCGGCCAGAAGTTATGCCGGGCTAGATGATAATCAGAATGCTCGCCAAAGCTATCAGGCCTTTTATAGCCTATGGCAGGATAATAGCCTTGCAGAAGTATCCGAAGCCAAGCGTTATCTTGGTCTTTAGTTGATAAGGAGAACTTATGCCGGATAAAGTTTTGGAGAAAGTAGCGGCGAATGGACTAATTAGCCGAAGGCACCTTCTCAGGCTCGGGGTTTCCTCCACAGGCCTAGCTTTATCCGGTGCGGCTCTTGGCGCCGATTCTGAGATCAGCTTCCAAATTCCAACCTGGTCCCGTCAGCCTGGTCCCGGAGCTAGCGCGTATGGAGCTAGATCCACGTATGCTGAAAACCTTGAGAGGTTGGCTGGGCAACCAAACCCAACATACCCTGGCGGTGGCGCATCGCGATCTCCTTTACAACAGTTACAAGGAACAATTACACCCAACAGCTTACACTTCGAGCGGCATCATGCTGGCATTCCAAACATAGATCCCTCACAACACAACTTAGTTATAAACGGTCTAGTCAGACAGCCACTGGTATTCCGGTATGAAGATCTCTTAAAGTATCAAATGGTCAGTCACATACATTTTCTTGAATGTTCAGGCAACAGCGGTGCTTTGATGCGTGGCGAGGTGGGCGGCTCTGCCCAAAGCTTGCATGGCCTGGTTTCCTGCGCAGAATGGACAGGCATTCCCTTGTCTTCTTTATTGGATGAAGCAGGAGTGCTCCCTGAAGCGAAATGGGTGGCAGCAGTCGGCGCTGATGCGGCGAGCATGGGAAGGTCAGTCCCCATCTCGAAGGCTCTAGATGATGTAATGGTGGCTTTATATCAGAACGGAGAGGCTGTCAGGCCAGAGCAAGGTTATCCGATGCGTTTATTCTGCCCAGGTTGGGAGGGAAATATAAGCGTCAAATGGCTCACTCAGTTAAAACTCACCGCTGAACCAGCGCAATTTCGTGATGAGACAAGCAAGTACACCGATACCTTACCAAACAGATCAAGTTATCAGTTCACTTTTCCTATGGGGACAAAGTCTCTCATCACTTCTCCGTCAGGAGAGATGACTCTGGAGCGAAAAGGAATTTACCAAGTAACCGGCATCGCTTGGAGTGGTGGAGGAAGCATTAGAAAAGTAGAGGTAAGCGCTGACGGTGGCGAGACTTGGGCTGAAGCCGCAATTCAAGGGCATCAGTTGGACAGGGCTCTCACCCGTTTCACCATTCCCTGGGAATGGAATGGTGAAAGAGCCGTGTTGCAGAGTCGCGCAACGGACAGTCAAGGTAACGTGCAACCAACACGTAATGCTCTGATTGCGCAGAAGGGCACACTCAGTTTTTATCACACGCCTTGCATACAAAGTTGGGGCATAGATAATCAGGGTGAGGTAACAAATATTTATGTGTAAAAAGTTCCTTTTGTCAGCGCTTTTGTTAGTCGTCTCCACCCACACGCTGGTTGTCAGTTCTCAGGAAGGGGTAAAATTAGGTGTCCCCATAAGTGAGGAAGACCTCACGCAATTCGATCTGATCGCAGGCCCAGATGGTTCTGGATTCCCTCCAGGCAGCGGCACAGCCAGGCAGGGCAAAGAGGTATATGACAGGAATTGCGCGGTCTGCCACGGTCCGAATGGCGAGGGAACCTCAGGCAACACCATTATTGTTGGCGGAGACATGCAATCAGAAGGCCCTCCCTTGCGGACGGTGGGAAGTTATTGGCCTCACGCAAGCACCCTGTTCGATTTTATCCGCCGAGCAATGCCCGCAATTGCCCCTAAATCGCTCACTAACCAGCAGGTTTATCAGGTTACTGCCTATGTTCTATACATGAACAATATCATCGCGCAGGATACTGAAATTGATGCCACCAACCTCACTGATATCGAAATGCCAAATGCCGATGGCTTCATAGACCGAAGCCACATCCAATAAGGTTTTCAAAACCATCCTTGATTCAAGCGCTCTCCCTTTGCCGGGCCGATCTTTGCCGAGCCTTTTAATGCAATAAATTGAAACCCGGTCTTGCACTCGATCTCATAATGACTATGATGCAGCCCTCAAATTAGGGGGAAAAGACTCGAATGAATTCAGTGAAGCTTTTGTGTTATTCACTTTTCGCGATATCAGCAATATCCATGACCGTTCCAACCAAGGCTGCCGACAGCGAGCTAAACATCCCTCGTATCACGGGAGAGCCGACCCTCCAGGATTTTGTGGGGATGCAACCGAATACAGCGTTGGCTCGATCGATGAGTAAAGTAGAAAACTTTATCCAACGCGAGCCTAACCCCGGCCAAGAATCAGCTCAGAGAACCGAAGCTTTCACGGGATATGATGACGAGAATATCTATGTCGTTATGCTGGCGTTCGATGATAACCCGGAATTAATTAGAGGCAATCTTTCAGCGCGGGAGAATATTCTCGCAGATGATTGGATGGGGTTCATGGTCGATACCTTTAACAACCAACGCTCGGCCTTTGCTTTTTCTTCGAACGCGAGGGGTATCCAGTTGGATGCGCGGTGGACAGAAGGCTCATCAAGGAGGGCCGGGTTCGATTCAACTTTTGATGCAGTTTGGTTTAATGAAAGTCAGTTAACCGAGCGAGGCTACATGATCTCATTCACTGTCCCACTCAGAAGTCTCCGTTTTGATGACTCGGACGAGCAGACATGGCGCATCCAGTTCACTCGAGGCATCCCAAGATACGGAGAAAACTCGACTTGGCCGGAATATTCGGTGAATGTAGAGGGGCGCCTCAACCAAGCCGCAAAACTGACAGGAATCGAGAATGTCTCGCCCGGAAACAATTATCAATTTATCCCTTTTCTCTTCGCTCGCGAACTTGATGCATTGGACCGCTCAGCTTTGGGAGGGCCAAAATTCGCTCGATCTTCGGAGCAAGAGGTTGGTCTCGATGCCAAGTTCGTCTTTAACGACAGCTGGGCGGTGGACCTGACACTTAACCCTGACTTTAGCCAAATTGAATCAGACCAACCGCAGGTAACTGTTAATGAGCGGTTCGAAGTTCAGTTTCCCGAGCGGCGGCCATTCTTTATTGAAAATGCGAATTTTTTCTCAACCGATTCAAACCTAGTGTTCACCAGAAGGATTGTCGACCCTGAGGGCGGCATACGACTCTCGGGAAGATCGGGCGACTACGGCTTTGGAAGCATCCTTATAAATGATGCAGCTCCCGGCTTAGGCAGAGACGCTGATGACCCGCTCAGAGATGAAAAAGCCAACATAGCTATAATTAGAGGGTTTAGGGACCTTGGCGATCAAGATCGCATCGGCTTCCTAGCCACGGAACGCCAGCTAGGCGACGGCTACAACAGGGTCCTCAGCTTTGACAGCAGATTTAAGTTCACGGATAACTGGTTCACACAAATACAACTAGTTGGAACAGAAAGTGAGCCGACTAGCGGCGATGAATACACTACCGGCTACCAGAGAAACATAATGATTAATCGGGAGGGCCGAACTTACAGTAATCATACCCACTTTATAGAAACAACGTCTGACTTTAGAACCGAATTAGGCTTCATGAACAGATTTTTTAGGCCCGGCACCTCAGGAATACATCAGAGATCAGGTTTGAGTTTTTACCCTGAGGCGTCAGCCTTAAATAGATGGGGCGGAGCTATTTTTGGAGTCTATTTAGAGGATATGGATGGGGGGAAAATCTATTCCCAAATCGGCCCATCACTGGACCTACGTTTTGAAACGACAACGCTAGACTTCAATTGGACGGACTATGAAGAAATACTCAAACCCGGCGATTTCCCAGGATTAAACTCGGTCAGATCTTATGATTACGACACATGGCAGGTCGGCCTTAGTAATGCTTCGTTTGAAGCGGTCCAGTTTAAGGCCAATTATCGACAAGGCACTACCCTAAACCTGGTACCTCAGCTGGGATCCTTGCCGTCTGTCGCTGATACCAACCGAGTAGATTTTAATGTGGCCATCAGACCCATAGAGCAGCTTAATATTGCTAATACCTATTTCTTAACCGAACTTGATTCGAAGGGCGGGGCCAAGATTTTCTCTAATGAGATCGTAAGATCAGCATGGAATTACCAGTTTACTAAGGAACTTTCCTTACGATTTATAGCGCAGTATGACAAAACTGAAGCGGGACCAGCAACGCGGCTTAAGGATGAAGAAAGTTTGAATTTTGACCTCTTACTTCGCTATGTGATCAACCCTTGGTCGGCTTTCTACGTGGGTTACAACTCTAATCAAAGTAATTTCGATATTGTAGACATGGAGGGTGAGAGAGAATTAATAGTAGCAAATGATTTGCGCCGTGACGGAGACCAATTCTTTATAAAATTTTCTTACCTTTTTCAGCGTTAAAAGGTTTGTCTGCTTGTCGTTGTAAAATACTGTGTTTTCCATAAGGCCGCAGGTCGTTAACGCTTTGAGCTGTGACGCCTTATACAGAGAACTCTTTTCGACCTGCAACGAATTGAAGCCCTAGCTTGAATTCCTTTTCAGAAGGCTTAACCTTTAACGCTGTCTCTCTCGGCATACGCAAATGAAAATTTCATGTCTCCAAGTTTGGGCTGCAACTACCTTTATTGCAGTATTCCCAAACATCGCCTGCCAAGCCGCCGATAGTGCGATGTCAATTCCACGTATAGAGGGACAACCAGCGCTCGCTGACTTTTCCGACATGCGCCCAATGACTTCATTAGCAAGATCCATGAACAAAGCTGAGAATTTTATTCAGCGTGAACCCTATCCGGGAGAGGCCTCTGCTCAACGCACTGAAGCATACATTGGGTATGATGACGAGAACCTCTATGTAGTGTTTTTAGCATTTGACGAGAACCCAGAACTCATTAGGTCAAACATGGCCGCACGGGAGAATATTGGGCAAGATGACCATGTAGGATTTATGGTCGACACGTTTAATAATCAAAGATCTGCTTTTGCCTTCTACTCCAACTCTAGGGGTATTCAACTCGATATGAGGTGGGCAGAAGGGTCCGGAAGACGCGCAGGCTTTGACTCAACCTTTGACGCGGTTTGGTTTAGCGAGGGCAAGTCGAACGACCAAGGATATATGGTGTTGATAACCGTACCAATGCGCAGTTTGCGATTTGGAGAATCTGATGAACAGATGTGGAGGGTTCAGTTTAATCGGCAAATCACACGTTACGGCGAACAATCTTTCTGGCCTGAGTATTCAATAGACGTTGAGGGGCGATTAAATCAGGCTGCCCTCCTTTCAGGAATCACAAACCTTTCGTCAGGCAACAATTACCAGGTGATACCTTTTCTCTTTGCTAGAGAGCTCGATGCATTAGACAAATCTGCTCCTGGTGGGCCAAAATTTAATCAATCCTCGGAACAGGAAGTCGGCGTCGACGCTAAGTTCGTGTTCAACGATAGCTGGGCTTTGGATCTAACGCTCAATCCAGATTTCAGCCAAATAGAGTCAGATCAACCACAAGTGACAGTGAATGAGCGATTTGAGGTCCAGTTTCCAGAACGCCGCCCTTTCTTTATCGAGAACGCAAACTTTTTCTCGACCGACTCTATTTTAGTGTTTACCCGAAGAATTGTGGATCCAGAAGGCGGCATCAGGCTTACTGGTCGCGAGGGAGATTATGGCTTTGGTGGAATTCTGATCAACGATATTGCTCCAGGATCAAATAGAGAGATAACTGACCCGCTTAATGGAAAGAAAGCCAATATAGCTATAGTTCGAGGGTTTAAGGACTTTGGCAACCAAGACCGCTGGGGATTTCTAGCGACCGAACGCCAACTCGGAGATGGTTACAATAGAGTTCTTAGTTTGGACAATCGAATTAAATTTACTGATAACTGGTTTACGCAAATGCAACTAGTCGGAACTGAAAGTGAACCTTCAAACGGCGGAGAGGTCGCTACAGGTTATCAAAGAAACATTATGTTTAATCGTGAAGGGCGGACTTATACTAACCATACTCATTTCATAGAAACCACGTCAGATTTCAGAACCGAGCTAGGATTCCAAAACCGATATTTTAAGCCGAACACCTCAGGCATGCACCAAACCTCAACCTTTAATCTCTACCCTGAAGAGTCAGCAATAAACCGTTGGCGCCTCACAGGAAGGGGCGTTTATTTAGAGGACATGAGAGGTGAGAAGATATACTCGGAACTAAGCCCACAAGTTGATGTCCGCTATGAAACGACTGGCATTAATGCCCGGTGGACCGATTATACTGAGATTGTGCAGCCAGGCCAATTTCCTGGGGTCACTACAATGAGGTCATACAATTATAATAATTGGCAAATTGGTTTTGACAATAATACGTACGAGGCGTTGCGAATCAATGCAAACTATCGAGAAGGAACAACTCTGAACTTGGTTCCTAAAATTGGCAATCCTCCTTCTGTCGCAGACACCAGAAGAATTGATCTCAATGTCCTCTTAAGACCTACCCAACAGCTCAGTATAGCGAATACTTATTTCCTTACCGAGCTTGATACTTTAGCTGGAGAAAAAGTTTTTTCAAATGAGATTTTTCGATCAAACTGGAATTATCAGTTTACAAAAGAACTTTCATTACGATTCATTGCCCAATACGACAATACCGAAGCAGGGGCCGCGACGAGATTAGAAGATGATGAGAATTTAAATTTTGACATTCTTCTTAGGTACGTCATTAACCCATGGTCAGCTTTTTATTTAGGATACAACTCAAATCAGAGTAATTTCGACATCATAGACTTTGAAGGCGAACTTGAGCTGATTACAGCAAATGAACTTAGAAGAGACGGTGATCAGTTCTTTGTAAAATTTTCCTATCTTTTCCAACGCTAAAAATAATTAGCGCTTATCTTTTACAGATGCAGATGAATACGCTAGCTTTATAGTCGACAAAATGAAAAAAGCTATCGACTAAACAATAGCCAAAAGAATTGGACGTTTAGATGACTCGAATCCTCTCGAAAGAACGCATTATTGCCCAACCTGACTACAATCGCTGGCGTGTGCCAGTAGCATCCGTGGCGATACATCTCTGCATTGGCTCAGTCTATGCGTGGAGTATCTACAACCCCCCCCTTACACGCGTGCAAGGCGTAGTAGCTAGCGCGGCCGATGACTGGAGCCTGAGCGCCGTAGTTTGGGTATTCACAGTGGCAATAGTGTCGCTGGGATTGGCTGCTGCTTTTGCTGGGAAGTGGCTTGAGGAGGCCGGACCCCGAAAAGTTGGCGTAGTAGCGGCTTTGTGCTGGGGCGGAGGCTACATAGTCGGAGCCGTTGGGATAATGACACACCAGCTTTGGTTGCTATATTTAGGTTATGGGGTGATTGGAGGCTGTGGCCTCGGAATGGGATATGTTTCCCCGGTGAGCACTCTGATCCGGTGGTTTCCAGATCGCCGCGGTATGGCAACCGGCATGGCCATTATGGGTTTCGGCGGGGGGGCGATGATTGGG
>MDSW01218482.1_pt1 | contig 10540 bp, 7 predicted proteins | sample 811171 | NCBI WGS metagenome assembly MDSW01 (sample SAMN05326641, study PRJNA326480) | marine metagenome | isolation source: seawater | place: Atlantic Ocean: North West | collected 2012 | reverse complement strand
GCTGCTGACGGCGTCGGTGCACTGGCTGTACTACTTGAAGGGAGGCTGCGGCGGCAATTGTCCGCTTTCCACCAGCACAGTGCCAACGGAAGACCAGGCAAAGGTCGCATACTATGCGGCGCGCGCTGGCACCGACGTTGACAGCACGCTGACAAACGCTGTGTCGTACGACACTCATGCCATTCAGGCGCTGGAGTTGGTCGCGCAAAACGTTCCGGACACGGGCACGACCTGTGATACCCTCTACGGCACTGCGCCTTTGCGCGCGGATTGCTTGACTGGGGCGACGCCGGCGGCGTATCCGTCTGTTCAGACCGCGCTGGACAATGCCAAAATCGCGGCGGGCGTCGCGGCTGCCAACGCCGGCATCGCCGCCGCCGCGGGCCTGGGCGCTGCTGGCGACGCGGCGGTGGCCGCTGCCGCAATCACCGACCTTGCCTCGGCACAAGCTTACGATACCGCCAATCCAGGCAGCACGGCTGCGGCGGATTACACTACTGCCTTCGACAACACTGTCGCAGGCGACGGCGGTGCGGGCGATGACGCGATAGCTGCTGCGGCAGCACTGCTCTGCCCCGAGTCGTTTGCGGCGAGCGGCATGCAGCCCACCGGAAAGGCCACCATCGAGTGCTGGTACAAGAACGCCGCTGAAAGCAAAGCGACAAAGGATACCAATGTGGGTGATCGTCTCAACGATGCGGACGCCGACAATGACGTCTCGAAGTGGAACCTCTACCTCCAATGCAAGTTTGCAAACGGGCTGACGGGCGTTTCGCCGGTCACGTCGCCCTTCTCGCTTCTTAGCATCACGGCGATTTACCGAGGTGGGACCCTTGGCATCCCGTTGCCGCGGTACGAGAATGGCGCCCTCAAGTTCATCGAGCCAGCCATCCCGCTGGCGCCCTTTCTCGAGGGTGTCAACAACACGCTTGGGTCCACCACGCGCGGCCAGATTCTCTACGGCTACCGGATGGGCTGGAGCATGTTTGCGGTGATCCCGACAGTGCTTCTCATTGTCTACCTTGGAGTGGACGCCGTGTTTGCCGCAATCTGCTACCTTACCCGGGCCTTGGCCTTCCGGCGCCAGAAGTTTCAAAAAACCGGCGAAGGCCGGTACGACGCAGACATTTTGCAAGCGCTTGTGACTATGCAGGCCATGCGGTGGATGCGTTTTGCAGTGGCCACAACTGGGTTTCTGATCATCTTCATTCTGCGGATTGTGTACGATTGGGTCCCGTGGAACTTTGGCCAAATCCTGCCGCGTGCAGGGATTTGTCCTTCCCAGGGCAACGGCTGGGAGACGGAAGAAGGCGTTGCTGTTTCGCATTTGATTGTCATCATCTTGATCCTGGCAGTCATTGTGGCGCAGCCAATTGCTGTTAGCATTGGCACGTCGCTCTTTGTCCAGAACGCACAGGGAGGCACCGGGAACAGCGGTCGTGCGTGGCTTGTGAACCCGGTTACAAAGCGAGTTTCCCTTTGGTTCCTCTTGATCAGCATTGCCGGGTTTGTTCTGATCGGGCTGGAGAGTGTGAACGCTGTCGCGTACGGCGTTGCTTGGGGCAACCGTGTGCTGCAGTGGACCGGAGATGTCGAGAATGGCCTGACGACGACCGCTGCGGTGGACTTGATTGAGAAGTCCATTACGGGCGCTGTGCTCAGTGCCATCTCGTTGGGTGTGTTGCTTGCGGCGATTTACACCCGGTACCTGTTTTCATCCAAGGGGTGGATGAACAAGATATGCTCGCTGATGTGGATCGGCGTCGTGATTGCGGGACTGTTCCCGTTGCTCCTCACGTTTGGCTCGCAGTTCAGCCTTGATCCCGACCAGCAAGCCGTGGCGGACGACTGTGCCAACTTTGGATCGGACGACACGTTTGAAAAGTTCCTCTGTGAGAATCGCCAGTTTGTCTACACCATTGCCATTGTAATCATGGCGGCAGTGGTTGGATTCATGTGGATCTGCTGGTTGCTTCAATCGTTCTTGAATGTGTGCACCACCTATGATGCCTCCACGAAGCTGGACGTCGGGAGCGATGCACCCGTTCTGGCAAGCGCGCCAAAGCAAGCGGCGGCGCCCATTGCCTCGGACAAGATTCCGCTGCTCAGCCTGCGCGTGAAGCACTGAGCACAACCGAAGACGTAGACCGTCTTCTTTGGCGCCGCTGTCGACGCAACAAGCAGCGCAGAGATCGGGCGAGGGCGGGGCGGGCAGAGGGTGGGAGGGAGGTGGCAGGGAGACAATAGGGAGGTGGCAGGGAAGTGGACGGGTATGGTGCAGCGGAGCGGGACAAGAAACCTTGCACACAGGCGCGCGTGCGCAGGCGCAATGTCTGTGTCTGTGTCTGTGTCTGTGTGTGCATCGGACGTGACACTCAGTAAATCTTACATCGGGAACCCTCACTTTAGGCTGTCTAACACCATCTCTGCATGCGCGCGAAAGTCTTTGCAGCGTTTGCACTCGTAGTCTGAGAGCGACGGGTGCAGTTGCAGCAACAGACACTCGGAGATTTTGATGTCGGTGCTGCGCTCAATGCACACTGCATACAGCCAAGCCTGGATCGAGTACTTGTAAAAGTCGGTTGCGCTCACCCCCGTCATGATGCCCGCCCCAAACCGGTTGTACGAAGGCGCCCCAGGCGACAGGTCCTTGTCCACCCGCTTGAAATCGACGAGCAAAAACTCGCCGGTCTTCTTGTTTCGGAAGATTGCATCGGCCTGGCCCACGGTGACAATCACGCCGGCCTCATTCTTCCCGTACACGCTCAGCTCGGTGCGGTACGGCTCGAGGTCCGGGTTGGCCTCGAGCCACTTGAGAAAGTATCCGTACTCGGTGGAAACCGTGCTCGGAATTGTCGTTTCCGGAACCCCGTTCAGGTGCAGCTCGGCCAAGCGGTGCAGGAAGGTGCCAAGCACGTTTGCCTTCTTCCATTCGGCAAAAATAGCACTGGTTGCATCCGCGTCGTTCTTGTCTTTCACCACCAAGTGGTACTTACTCGCTTCGTTTTTGCGCCAGGAAGCCAGGTGAGTTTCGATGATGAGTTTGCCGTCAAACGGTTTGTCCGGGAAAAGCTTCTTTACCAGCGTTGTGACCGACGAGCCCTGGAACCGCCGCCCATCCACAAAGTACGCGTGGGTACCCTCTGTGAACGCGAGGTGCTCATCAAAGACAGGGAGGGGGTTCTTTTCAGCCAGCTGCGTGGCATTCCGACCGGTGGCGCTCATATGCCAGAAACTTGCACATCTTGAGAGAAGAGACACGCTGGCCCGAGCGTGGCCTAGCGGGAGGGCGGCATGGCGGACAATGACGGTCCGATCAAGAAGAATGCGCTCTTCATTGCGGGTGGCGTGGGGTACTTTGTGTTGGGCCTCGTGTCCGTGTTATTTGTGACCTTGTCCAACAGATACGACCTCGACGACCTTGCGGTGGTCAAGGACCTCAGCAGCTCCCCTGCGCCGTGCGGGTTTGCGGTGCCCTCACTGGGTGCGCTGATGACAGACCTCAACTTCAAATCGTACCCCTCATTCAGCGGCTACCGGGACACGGACGCCTCGTACGAAAGGGACGCGCTGCGGGGCATTTGCATTACAACAACGGGAACGCTGGCAGATGCTGCTGTGGCCCGGCTCTGGACAGAACAGCCCGAACAAGTGAACACGGATCGCTTGGCCATCACGCAGCTGTGTCATCGAGCACATGTTCGTGCAGATCGTTGGTGGACTTTAACACAGGAAAACCTGCAGGATCCTGTCTCTCGCATTCGTCGTGCCTACGTGAGAGCACAACCGGCGTTTGCGCACTATGCAGCAAATCGGGATGGGGGCACCAACAATCCCTGCGATTGGTCAAAAGACCCGTTTGGAGACGACGAGCTCGGAAAGTGCCACCGCAGCGTTGCCGCCAACGCCCACATACAAGACGAGATTTCAGCCGCAGCGCAACTGGATGGCGTCTGCGGAAGTGGCACCCTTCCAACCACAAACGAAATGATCTTCCGCCTTGTGGCGCTTGCTGTTGTGGCAAATGCGGATCGTGAGGACAATGCGGGGCGATGTTTTGCCAACACAGACCACCTCCCAGTCCAGGACTTTTGCAACACTCTGACCAACCAAGATTGTGCCGCGGGCGCATTTGCAGTGCCCGACGGTTACGCGCCACAAGCGCCATGGGAAACCTGGACCTTTCCTGCGGATGCCCAGAAAGGGGACGATAACAAGCCACTGCTCTGCAACCAAGTTCTAAAGACCGCAGATGGCGCTGAATACTACCCCGATGAAACGTTGCGCGTTCGCTACGAGCTTTCCGAAGTGGATGAGGACACTGGCAATCCACGCTACGACAATGCAGACCAAGTCCCAGCCGCAAAAGAGCACTGCTACCGCACGCATGAGTACAGCTCGCGCTCGGGCGAGTTTCTGTTTGGACTCCCCGACATTGAATCGGCCCCGTCCGTGCACCCGGTCGGGATTACTGGCGATGTGGGAGCCGCCTCCATTGATGCACTCTACAAGCCGTGGTTTGCGGACGTCCGCAACCGGCCCTACACAGAGCTCAAGAAGTCTGCATTCCGCGACGCCATTGCGTTTGAGGGCTTTCGCTTTGGCTCCGCGCAGTTTAGCCGCATCATTGCGCTCTACGTCGCCTCGTTTTGGCTTGGGCGTGGTGTCATGTTGTGCGTTGGCACCCTTGTGCCCGCGTTTCGGAGACTCGTCACGGGAAGGGGCGAGGTTCCACAAGTGCGAAAGCCAAACAATTGGACCTTCGCCACGTTTTTGGCGGTGTTTTTCGGCATTGTTGCAGGACTTCATGCGCGGTTTGTCGTCCTTGAGCTCCCGGAAGCGTCCAAGACCACCTGTGAAGAGTACCAGGTCAGTGGCCGTGTCTTCGACTCCAGCAGCGAGACTGCCATCCGAGACTACTTTGCAATCATCTTTTTGCTCTTCCTGAGCGTGTTTGCCATTTTCTGGGAATGTCTCGGGCGGCGGGAACCGCGAAAAGTGCAGACCGAAGACCAGGAAGAAGCAGATGAGTACCGCAACGACCGCGGCCTGAGCGGCATCTTGCTGCTTTTCTTCCTCTGTGCGGTGTTGGCGGAAGCCCTCCTCTGCTCCACCCTGGCCATGGACAGCGGGCACGCGCTCCAAGACAACGTGCTCTTCACAGACACCGGCAGCACACTCCAAGCGCAACTGGACATCAAACACCTGGACAACGACATCCAATACCTGCATCTTGTGGCATTTGCGCACGCTGCTGTCATTGGCGTCTTTACAACGCTGTTTGCGGTCGCCGGTCCCGTTGCCAATGCCAAGTACTTTGGCTTGGTCCTCTGGCTTGTTGCCATCTTAGCCTTCATCGGCATTGGATGGTCTCGCTTTGCCTTTGTACAGGAATTTGAAGAGGGCGAGGACAGCGGCACGCGTGGCGCCACCGCGACCTTTACCATTGTGGTGGACATTGCGTTTGCAGTGTACGCGGTCTACAGCTGTTGGAAGCGGTGGCGCACTGCCAGTACCAAGAACGACGAGCAGGACAAAATGAATCCACCAGTAACTGTGGCACAGCAAGGCTCTTCAAACTTCACCGAAATTGAGGCAGAAGCACCGCGTTCACCGCGTTCACCACGACAGCGTTTCTATGATGCACTTACTGGCGAGGAAATGCTGGAGAAACACGTGAGCTTTGATCGGCTCCCACTTCTCGCGCTGCGGCCGCAACGCTAGGTTATAGTAGTGGGAGGGACGAGGTAAAAAACTACAACTCTCACAGTAATTCTACACACACACGCTCCCATACCGCCCATGCTGCGCGAGTACTTTCTTGCCGGCAACGCCCGCTGCTTTGCCTGGAGCGGGTTGTTTGTCTTTGTCGGGCACCAGGTCTTCAAGGCGGTGTTAAAATACCGGCTCAACACCTGGTATGGCCATTTCTACGACACGTTGCAGCAGTCCGCGGGCGAATTCGCCTCCGGCGGCCTGGACGACGACGACAGCGACGCGTGGCGTGCCGAGCAGCGCGCCAAAATTTGGGCTCAGCTCGGCGACTTTGCCATCATTGTTGCTCCGGGCGTGCTAGTCCACCCCCTCGCGGGCTACATTCGCAACCGCTGGGTCCTTGCGTGGCGCCTCGGGCTGGTGCACGCATACCTCACCGCGTGGGACACCACCATCACGCCCATCGAAGGCGCGTCGCAGCGCATCCACGAGGACACCCAGCGCTTTGCCTCGGGAGTCCAGGGCTGCGTTGCCACCCTCTTGGACGCCCTCTTCACCCTGGTCATCTTCTGCCCGCTGCTGGCCAGCTTGGACCCGTCCCTCATGGTCATGGCCATCCTGGCGGCGGTGGGCGGCGTCGGCGTGTCGGCCTTCATTGGCAAGAATTTGGTCGGCATCGAAGTGCGCAATCAGCAAACCGAGGCGGAACTGCGCCGCCACCTCGTCTTGCTGGAGGTGGAGCCGGCGCGGGTGGTGGACACGGGCGGCTCGGTCCCCGACGCCTTCCGGAGCCGAGTGCAGGCGCTGAAGAACAATTACTTGCAGCTGTACCGCAACTTTGCGGGGCTTGCGGTCTGGCTGACCACCTACGATCAGGCCGCAGTGCTGCTTCCCTACATCTTGGTAGCTCCACGGCTCTTTGCGGCGCGTCCTGAAGAGGTGATGACGCTGGGCGCGCTGACGCAGACGGCAAATGCCTTCGCAAAGGTTTTTGATTCGCTGAGCATTGTCTCGGACAACTGGCTGCAGGTCAACGAGTTTAGAAGCGTGCTCCGCCGCCTGCGCGAATTCGAGGCCGAGCTTTACCCGCAGACGGCGCGGGTGCAAGAGGTGGAGATTGTCGCACAGGCACTCGATTAAAAAGTCTCTTGTGATTCTACTCTTCTGCTCCTTGGCGCTCACAGAACCACTACGCCCGCGGGAACAAGCCCGGAAACGAATCGACCGGCCGAAAGTAGTGGTTCGGGCGCGTCTCGGGATTGGGGTTGTCTTCTGACGCGACGTACGTCTTTTGGTGCAGCGGCGAACGCTCCTTCTCCTCAAAGAACTTCTGCGCCTGCGGCTTGTTGTATTTGGCACAGTACGCGCTGTAGCGGTACGGCCGGTACTGCGGCCTGAGGTCGTACAGGCCCTCCACTTCGGACTTTTGCCACACGGTCTGGCCAGGAGGCATCTTTGGGAAGTAGAGCTTAGGGTCGATGAAGTTGACCGCGTCGAGCAGCCGCAGCCAGGGCACGTTGTCCTCGTGAATCGCCTGCACAAACAGCTGCTGACGGTGCTCCACTTCATGCTTCCATTGCACCGAGAAGAGCCGATCGCCCGGATCGGTAGGAAGGAAGTGCAACCCACCCCCGGGCTCCCAGAGAAGGTGATCGTAGTTCTCGCTCCAGCGCAGCCGGCGGTCTCCGGGCGGCACAGGAAGGACCTGTACCACCTCTCCAGCCTCCACGCGCAAGGCTGGCAGTTCAAACTCCACGCGGAAGGCTGGCACAAACACGCCTCCGCGGACCCCGTAATACTGCGGGCCAAGCATTGGAGAGCTGTGGCTGGCCGAAGGCTTGCGCTGGACCGGCGAGTTGGGGTCGTCGCCATCCAAGCGCCCGTTGTGCATCTGCATGGCCTGCTCCATGGCCGAGGGCTGGTGGATGGCAGTGGCTCGTGGCGTCGGTGTGGTACGAAAAGCTCGTTTAGTATTCCATTTAGGATATTACTTAATGACATACCCTTGGAACTACGCAGTGTGCTACTCTTCCATCTCCTCGTCGTTTGCATTCCATTTCTCCACAGCTTCTTCGATTGCTTCCAAAATGTCTGCAGACTCTCTCGTTGCATGGTTGCCGGCGGCAATCCAGTTCGCAGAATCCAGAATGCTGTTTTTGTTGGTCGGGCTGAGGCGTGGGTCGGCCCCGTTCTCCAGGAGCATTTGCACAATGTCGGGAGACTGTCGCATCACCGCAGCCCAAAGCGGCACCGAGTATCGCTCCTCTGTGACGACAAAGTTGTTGCGACCTCCTGAATTGTCGGTGAAAGTGTGAATCTCGATCGTGGAGCCGTTGATGGGCGCATCCGGCAGCGACAGCAGGTACTCCACCGTTGCAAGCTCCGCCACACTGACACTGCCAGTCCTAAGTTTGCCCTTCCATAAAATGCCGCATGCAATATAAAGGGCATCCCCTGCAAGCGATGCGCCGGGGTTTGTCTGCGATAAGTTGTCCTCATTGTCCCACACGACCCCAAGGCCTGCGGCCGCCTCGGCCAGCAGCGGCATGCTCATCGAAGCGGCGTACGCAAAGACAACGGCGCCCGACTTGTGGTACATCATTTCGCGGTAATACTTGTCCATGCTCGCGAAATCGTCCGGCGGCCGCTCGGCTGTTGCGTCAAGTAGGAAGCGGTAAGCGCGGAGGACCCCAATGTCAATGTCGTGGTAGCGCGACGCGGGCGCGATGGTCATAAGCTCGGCGCAGAAAGCCTCAAGCTTCCCTTTCCCATTGGGTGGGCTTGTCCCGGCGCGCCCGAGCCCGAGCCGGTGGCACGCCGCTGCCCAGATCGGGTCGTCGCGCGTGCACGGGTCGTTGCGGCCGCGGACCGCGGCGCACAGCTCGGCCAGCTGCGTGCAAACGTCGTGAAAGTTCAGATTCTTGACCAGCTCCTCGACAATTTGCCGCGTATATGCTTGCCGCAGGCCTTCTGGCAGGTCCCGCACTGGCACAGACAGCGCCATCTGGTGCATTGGTGGGAGGTTGCGGTTCATGGTCGCGGGGAGGGGGGGGCGGAGAGATTTCATTGGTAGAGCGTAGAAATTGTGATATGGAGAGACTCTGCGGATTTCACTGAGCGCGCGGGCGGCATGGTGCTGCCGCCCCTCATGCCCACAGCGCTGGACGGCGACGAGAACCTCTTCCAGATCCCAAGGAGCAAACTGACCGCAGAGCAACGGGAACGGAGACGGCAGATGGAGCGCGATGAGGAGGCCGCGGAACGCCGCAAGACAAAGATCATCTTTGCGGGCGGCGGCGTGGTCCTGCTTCTGGCGGTCGGAGTGGTTGTTTGGGCGGTCGTCACCGGAGGGGCGGCCCCCGCGCCGCCGCCGGCGCCGCCGCCCGCGGTGTAGGTGTAGGTGTAGGGTGGCGTTGCATGCGAGCGCATAAAATTGTTGTTACTCCCCGCCGCATCTGCGAGTAGACGCGGGGTTCAGCTGAGAAGCAGGAAAAGCGCAGTAAAAACAAGGTGTTTGAAGACGTGAATGACTGCTACATCTGAGAAGAAGAGGTGGAAAGATCAGACAAAGGAAGAACGCAGGCTCTACAACAACAAGAAAAACAAAGAAAGTCTACAACGTAAAAATGCAAACAAACCTGCACGGAAATTGAAAGATGGCAAAAAAGCACAAAAGGCTCGAGAGTCCTCAAACAAACATTATCAAAAAAAGAAATTGCTGGATCCTGAAAAAACACTCAAAGCTGGAAGGCTGCATCAAAAGAACTTGCGTGTCAAACGTGCCGGCGGTGCAGTGGCATTGTGTGTGAAAAACGCAATTCGAAATGTCTTGAAACCATTTCGAAAGAATGACACAAAAGTAAGAAATCAGAAGAGAAGGCAAAACATTGCAATGGAAAAGTACAAAATGGGTGGATTTCATCGAACGAGGACGCTTCTGGCAGCTCGCTGTAAAACTTGGGTTACAAACAAAAAAACTACAAAGTCTGACAAAACTTTCAATTTGGTGGGTGTTACACCAGCAGAGGCACACAGACACGTTGCAAACCAACTTCTTGAGGGTGAAAGTATGAACTGTATTGAAATCGACCATATTTTTCCTTTTGCGCGATACAACGTGGAGTCAACAGAGGATCAAAAAAAGGTGATGAATTACAAAAATCTTCAGCCTTTGACAAAAGTGGAGAATGTGAAGAAAATCGACAGGCTTCCAACAAAAGCAATGGCCGCAAAGGTGCCAAAGGAACTGTGGCCCGACGGCATCACCGAGGACATGCTCCCGGACATCTACGACGGCTGGGCGACGCCGCTCCGCATGCACGCCGCGTGAGCCCGTCAGCGTAGAAATCGAGCCTCCCATGATAATTCAAAAATCAAGCCTTCAGAGATGACACGTCACCTTGACCCTCGTGGATCGCTAACGCGTCCGCCGTTCGCCGACCGTTTCTCTACGCTTCCAACCCCCCACCCGTCACGCCATCATGGCCCAGCAGACCATGAACCAGCAGCCCAAGGCCCCGCAGCCCGCGATCATCGCGCCCTCGCGCGAGGACATCCTCAGCAACCTCGCCTTCTTCTTCGGCGACCCCGCGAGCCCCGAAAAGCTTCGCGACTACAGCGAGCATCAGGCGGCCACCTGTGCGCGCCGCGTTTCGATTTGTGTTGTTACTGTGTTCTTGCAAACCGTGCTAACCGTTTGTTTCCCTCTGCATTTCAGATCATTTCCCCGACGCGTTCTACGGCCAGAACAACCGCATCCGCGACACCCTGAACAATTTGATCTTGAAGTCGCCGCAGGAGTGGCAGACAAACGTCGGCCTCCCGT